>JACCDU010170853.1_pt1 | contig 10055 bp, 8 predicted proteins | sample 7446081 | NCBI WGS metagenome assembly JACCDU01 (sample SAMN15323447, study PRJNA562643) | freshwater metagenome | isolation source: river surface water | place: USA:Blue River Watershed | collected 2017-08-17
AGCGCACAAGGTTGCTGCACCAAACGTCACCAACGAGACCCTGCCGCTCGGTGACATCGTCATCAGCATCGATCGCGCAATTGCGCAGGCGCGCGACGGGCACGGCGGCACCGATGGTGCAACGAGTCACGCGCCAGCCGACGAGCTGCGACTTCTCGCTGTACATGGCGCACTCCATCTGTGCGGCTGGGATCACCGCACACCCGCCGGTCGCACAGCGATGTGGGCGGAGCAGGAGCGAATCCTGCGCGCACATTGGCGCGCGATGAGGGCGAGCGCATGAGTCAGGACCGCCGCCTCGTTGTCGGCCTTGGGAACCCTGGTGACAAGTACCGCTACACGCGGCATAACATCGCCTGGCTCGTACTCGACGCGTTTGCCGATCGCGTGAACTGGCGCGGTGGTGGCAAGAGGCGCGATGCGGCGATGGTGCACGCTGGCCGCGTGCTCGGCCTCGACCTGGTGATGGCGAAACCCGACACCTTCATGAACGAATCAGGGATTGCGGTGCGCAAGCTGCTCGCCGCAGAGCGTGTGCCTCTCACCGCACTCCTCGTGGTTGTCGACGACTTCAGCCTGCCGTTTGGCACGCTCCGATTCCGCGAAGGGGGGGGCGCTGGCGGCCACAACGGCCTCACCTCGATTACCGATGAGCTCGGCACCGACAAGTACCCACGACTGCGCGTTGGCATCGGCGACCCGCGCGAGTCGGGAACCGCGCACCAGCATGTGCTCGGCGAGTTCACTGCGGCTGAGCGGCTGCGCCTCCCCGAGATTGACGCCGCCGCAGGTGAGGCGATCGAGATGTGGGCGCGCAGTGGGTTAAACAAGGCGGCAACCGCATTCAATGGGTGGGCGCTCCCAGAACCAGAAGCGGGCAGCGCCGCCGATCCTGCGAAGCTGCCAAAGGCGGGCGAAGTGGATGGCCCAGCCGGCGCCGACGGCATTCGTAAGACCTCGCACGGTTGGCGCAAGATTCTCGGTCGCGACAAGGCCGATCGCGAAGGGTGAATCGCCACACGCCGTCACTTGCACCACTCCTCGAAACGCTGCGCGCCGCAGCACCATTTACGGCACTCACCAAGCAACTAACAAACAGCGACGCCTCGCTCATTCATGTGCCCCATGCGGCAAAGGCGCAGCTCGGCGCGGCACTCGCCGCTGATCGACGCATCGTCTGGGTTGCGCGCGACCCCGAGGTCGCTGAACGCGTTGCCGATGCACTGCGCTCCTGGTTCCACGATCCAGCCGCTGTTGTGCTGCTCGAACCGCGCAGCGCGCTTCCGTATGAGCGTGGCGAACTCGTCATCGATGAGTCGGCCGGTCGCGTGGCAACGCTCGCTGCCTGGCATGAGGGGAGCCCGCGCATCCTGGTGACCTCACTGCTTGCGGTGGCGCAGCCAACGATTTCGTTGGCTGACTTGCGCGCCGAGACACTCCTCTTGCGCGCGGGGGATCGCATCACCCTCGACGCCGTGACTTCGCGCGCCATCGCCCTCGGCTACGAGGCCGTCTCGCTCGTTGGTGGTCGTGGTGAGATTGCTCGACGCGGCGGCATCGTTGACCTCTTCCCCGCGGGTGAGACTTCACCTCTTCGTATTGAGTGGTTCGGCGATGAGATCGAGAGCATTCGACGAATCGACCCCGCCGACCAGCGCAGTCGTGAGGCGGTGCCGCTGGTGCAGCTACTGCCGGCGAGCGAGTTCCCCCTCGACGCGGCGCGCGTTGCGGCTGCCCGAGCGGTCGCCGAAGGGATCGTACGCGGCGGAGGGGAGGCGGAACTGCCGCCACGACTCGCCGAGGATCTTGCTCGGTGGGAGGCAGGGATCGCGGCACACAACCAGGCAGAACGCGGTGATGGGCTCGAGCTCTGGTCGGTGCTGCTGAGTGCAGAGCGCGCCTACGACCAGGTGGGCGATGCGCTGGTGGTGCTCGACGAACCGGGCGAACTGCGCCAGGCCGCCGATGCACTCTCGCGTCAGACCGAGGAGCGCGCCGATGTACTGCGAACCACACGCCTCTTACCTGCTGGTTGGCCGTCGCCGATTCCAGAGGGGAGCGCGCTGATCGCCGCACTCACCGCAGCTGGTGGACAGCGGCTCGCACTCACCTGGAGCTCTGATGCAACAACACTGATCCGTGCCGAAGGCGACGACTCATTTGGCTGGCACGACCCTGTGGTGCCGAGCGGGCGTTCACGCGCACTCACCGAGGGCCTTGAGACATGGCGACGCGACAAGGCGCGGGTGCTCATCGTTTCGGAGCAGGCAGCGCGCATCGCTGAGCTGATCACCGAGGGTGGCGAGCGTGCGGTAGTGAGCGAGGGAATGCTCACAAATCCGAAGCCTGGCTCGCTCACGATTTTAACGGGCGGCCTCGACGGCGGATTCCAAGGCGGCGTTGATGGGTTGACGGTGATCACCGACCGCGAACTCTTCGGCGCCACGCGCGTTCGTCGACCGGCGGTGCATCGCCGCGGCATCACGCGCGAGGCTGCGGAGCGACTCACTCCGGGTGACTACCTAGTACATGTAGATCACGGCGTTGGTCGCTTCGTGGGCATGCTGCGCCGTGGTGGCGACGGCGATCAGCGCGACTACCTCGAGATTGCCTACGGCGGCACCGACACCGTCTTCACTCCAGTCGAGCAGTTGGCGCGCATCGCGCGCTACACCGGATCAGAGCATCCGCAACTGAGTCGACTCGGCGGTGGTGAGTGGCGCCGCGCCAAGGAGCGCGCGAAGAAGGCGGCTGACGATCTCGCCGACGAGCTGCTGCGCATCTACGCCGCGCGCGAGTTGGCGCATCGCCCAGCGATCACGCCAGGGAGTCCGTGGCTCGCCGAGTTTGAGGCGGCCTTCCCGTATCGCGAAACGCCCGACCAACTCACCGCCATCGAGGCAACGAAGGGCGACCTGAGTCGGCCGCGTCCGATGGATCGTGTGATCGTGGGCGACGTTGGCTACGGGAAGACCGAGGTGGCGCTGCGCGCCGCCTTCGCCGTGCTCGAGGCTGGTCGCCAGGTCGCCGTACTGGTGCCTACCACGGTGCTCGCCCTGCAGCACATCGAGACCTTCCGCCGCCGCCTTGCGGCATATCCATTCAAGCTCGAACTCCTCTCGCGCAGCGTCTCGGCAGCGCGACAGGCTGAGATCGTTGCCAAGCTCGCCACCGGCGAGGTCGACCTGGTCGTCGCCACCCACCGCCTTCTTTCGAAAGACGTCGCCTTCAAGCACCTCGGCCTGCTCGTGGTGGATGAGGAGCACCGCTTCGGCGTCGCCGCCAAGGAGCGCATGAAGTCGCTGCGTTCAGAACTCGACGTGATGACCCTGACCGCTACGCCGATCCCGCGCACGCTGAACCTCGCCCTCTCGGGGATTCGCGATCTCTCCACCATTGAAACCCCACCAGAAGATCGCCACCCTGTGGCCACGCGCGTCACTGAGGCGAGCCTCGAGCTGGTGCGCGATGCCCTGCTGCGCGAACTTGAGCGCGGCGGCCAGTCGTACTACGTGCATAACCGCGTCGAGTCGATTGAGGCGGCGGCGGAACAGATTCGCCGACTCGTTCCCGATGCGCGCGTGGTGGTTGGACACGGGCAGATGGAGGAGCGAGCCCTTGAGCGCGTCATGGGCGAGTTCGTTCGTGGCGAGGCGCAGATCTTGGTCTGTACGACCATCATTGAGTCGGGTCTCGACATTCCGAACGCCAATACGATCATCATCGATCGCGCCGATCGACTCGGTCTCGCGCAGCTCTATCAGTTGCGTGGCCGCGTTGGGCGAAGCAGTCGCCGCGCCTGGTGCTACCTGCTCTATCGACGAGAAGAGGCGCTCACCGATGATGCGCGCAAGCGTCTCAAGGCGATCTTCGATGCGTCGCACCTCGGCGCCGGATTCCAGTTGGCGCTCGCCGACCTTGAGATTCGCGGCGCGGGCGACCTGCTCGGCGGTGAGCAGTCTGGGCACATTGCGGCGGTCGGCTTTGATCTCTACTCACAGTTGCTTGCGGATGCGGTGGAGGTTCGGCGAGCGAGACGAGAAGGTCGTGAGCCGGTGCGTCGTCGCACCGCGGCGCTCATCGACCTGCCGGTCTCGGCACACCTTGCCGAAAGCTATGTCGCCGATGAGGGGCAACGACTCGACATCTACCGTCGCCTCGGCATCGCCGATTCCGACGCCACAATCACCGCCATCGCCGAAGAGCTGCGCGACCGATTCGGTGCGCCGCCGGCAGAGGCGGAGCGACTCCTTGAGGTGGCGCGACTCCGCGCCGGTGCGAGCGAGGCGGGGCTCGCCTCACTCCTCATTGAGGAGGGTCGCCTGATCGTGCGACTCGGTGAACTGCAGCCTGGTCTCGCGGCTCGGGCACTGGTGGCGAACCCCATTCCAGAGCTGAGCATGAGTGGGAGCCAGATCCGCAGCCGAGAGCGCGTCTCAGGCGGGGAGGCCTGGCGCCTTGCCGCACGACTCGTGCAGGGGATCGTGGCGGAGGTGCGGCGCTGGGAGGCGGCGAACGCGGCAGGCGCGCCGCTCGCGTAAACTTCCGCCGTGACCCCAGATCAGCTCTCCTCGAAGATTCGAACGATCCCTGACTTTCCGAAGAAGGGGATCGTCTTTCGTGACATCACCACCCTCTTGCAGGATGGTGAGGCCTTCGCCGCCGCCCTTGAGGCGATGACGGCACCGATCCGTGGGCTGAAGCCCGACGTGATCATCGGCATCGAATCCCGTGGCTTCATCTTTGGCGCACCGATCGCCGCCACCCTTGGTGTTGGCTTTGTGCCAGTGCGCAAGCTCGGCAAGCTTCCCGCCGAAACCATCTCGGTGGAGTACGACCTTGAGTACGGCAAGAACGTGCTTGAGATTCACCGCGATGCCTTGTAGAAGGGTGCCCGCGTGGTGATCGTTGACGACGTGCTCGCCACGGGTGGCACCGTGGCCGGCACCGTGAAGCTCGTTGAGCAGCTCGGCGCTTCAGTGGTTGGCATCAGCTTCTTGGCAGAGCTCCCCGTCCTTGGCGGTCGCAAGCGACTCCCAGACGGCATCGTCTCGGCGATCATCGCCTTCTAGTCGCCGCTATGGCGAAACGTCCTGTCAACGATCGCAGATCCTTCCTTCGCAGCATCGCCAACGATGGCGCCGCGACCGCCGGCTCTCTCTTCGGCGCACTTGGTGCGCTACGTGGTCAGGCTCAGTCCATTAGCGATGACCTGCAAGGGTCAACGCGCGAAGCTGGTGTAGAGCCAACGCGTCGACGTGCTGCGGAGACACACCTCGACATGCCAGGCGACGCAGGCCTGGTCAAAGCAGGCGCCGCCGCGCCAGAGCCAGCCTTCGCCTCGCCGATTCGCGACGAAGAGAGTGCCGTGATCGTGCTCGATGTTCGAGCGCTCCCTGCGGCGATTGCCGAACGCCGCGCGACGAGCGCGAGCAGCATCGCCGCACTCCTGACCGTTGATGCGATCGCGCCTGGTCCGATCCGTGGCCTTGCCGCCGCCTTCGCTCTTGCCCTTGCCAGCGTTGGATCGGCGGGTGGGCGCGTTGCACGTTTGCACGCCGCGGCCGCCGCGCTTCGCAACGCCGCTCCACTCGCAGGCTCCCTCCATGCGGAACTTGATGCACTCCTGCCGGTTGCCTTAAGTGAAGAGAGCCTCGACGCGGCAATCGCCACGCGCGCGGCAACGCAGCTCGGTCAGCGCGCCGCGTACGGCAAGCGCATCGCCGAAACGCTGAAGGGGGCAGGCCTTACTCGTGGGGCCACCATCGCCAGCGGGCCTGGTCTCGGCGCCACCGCCTGGGGCGATCTCGCTCCGCTACATGAGGCACTGCGCCACCTTGGCGTGCGCACGATCACGATCGCTGCCGGACCCACGGTTGATGTGCTCGGGGCAGCACGACTCGGCGCCATCGATGCCGCCGACGCAGTACGCGCCGGCCTCACCCCGCGACTCTTCGAAGACGGTCAACTCGCGAGTGAGATCGCGAACGCCGAAGGTCCGATTAGCGCACTGATCCTTGGGAGTGACGCGGTGAGCCGTGCCGGCTACGCAGTGGTGCCAGCGGGTGGCGTCGGCCTCGCCGCCGCTGCACTCTTCTCGGGCGTGCCCGTCTATCTGGTCGCTGGATCGGCGTCGAGCGACATGAGTGGTGCCGAGCTCGCCAAGCGCGTTGAGGCCGTCAATACCGCGGCGGCGCAACGCGGTGCACCATTCGCTGCCCGTGGCGTGACGAGTGGCGTGCAGATCACCGCACCACGCGTTGAACTTCTCGCACTTGACGGCATCACGCTGATCGACTGATGAGCACGACGCCGATTGAGGTTTCGGCGACGCGCGATCGTGAGTTGGTGCGATCACTCATCACTGGTGACCGTTGGATCACAGCACACGCACTGGCCGATCTTGACGATGGTGAGTTTCCGCGCACCCGCTGTTTTGTCGCGCGACGCGGCACAACACCGATCGCCCTCGGCATGGAGTATTCGGGGTGGGCGCCGCAGCCGCTCCATCTGTACGGCGATCCAGAGGGGATCGCCACGATCTTGCAGCACGGGATTCGCCCACGCGCCGCCTGGGTACCAACGCCGATCGGCGGGAACCCCGTTCTTGATCTCACCTACGAGACGGAGAAGATCAACCCCATGTTGCGCATGGGTTTGACGCGCGCGGAATTCGTGCCGTACACCGGCCCTGCTGCCGCACTCGTGGTGCCGCTCATCCCTTCTGATGCTCCAGCGCTGAATCACCTCTACCAGCTGGGCTTTGCCGCATGGCTCCCGCCACTCGCCGTTGCTGAGGGGGTGTATCGAGGCATTCACCGCAACGGCAAGCTGGTCGCGGCGGCGGGCACCCATGTCGTTGGTCGACGTGAGCGCATCGCCGTGGTGGGCAATGTGCTGACCGCGTCTGGCGCGCGCGGCAACGGCTACGCGCATGCAAACACCTCAGCGGTGACCGATGCACTGTTCGGATTCTGCGATGAAGTGGTGCTGAATGTGCAGCGTGATAACGCCGCCGCCATCGCCGTCTACACCTCTCTTGGCTACAGCGTGAAAGCCGAATTCGAAGAGCGACTCGTGATCCGCCGCAGTGGCATCTCGGTGCCGCGCATCCTCCGGCGCCTCTTCGGGCGCTGAGCACGAATCACGCCTACGCCGGTCCACCCCCGAGCCCGCACGCTACGATGCCGCAGATGAGTAGTCGACCCTACGCGGTCGTTCTTGCCGGTGGCGGCGGAACCCGCCTCTGGCCCCTAAGTAGCCCCAACCGGCCGAAGCCGTTCCTCCCGCTTCTGCATGGGCGCAGCCCACTTGCGGTGACGCTCGAGCGACTCGCACCACTCGTCTCCATCGACGACACCTACATCGTGGTGGCGGCGAGCCAGGTGCAGCTCGTACGAGAGTGCGCGCCGCAGATCGCCGCTGATCACATTCTTGCTGAGCCTGTCAGTCGCAATACTGGGGCGGCGGTCGCGCTCGCAGTCGCAACGATTGAGCGACCCGATGATGCTGTGATGCTGGTGATCCCCGCCGACCATGCAGTGCGCGACGCCGACGCCTGGCGCACCGCCCTCGCCGCCGCAGCAGACCAGGCGAGCCGCGAAGAGGGTGCGCTCTACACGCTTGGCGTCGTACCAACACGACCTGAGACTGGCTTTGGCTACATCGTCGCCAACGGCGAGCGCGTCTCGCGCTTTACCGAGAAGCCGCAACGCGACGAGGCCGAGCGACTGATCGCCGCGGGCGCGCGATGGAATGCCGGAACCTTCGCCTGGCGACGCGATAGCGCGCGCGCCGCGCTAGAACAATTCGCACCAGCACTGATCAACGGCATCGGCGAGTACAGCACAGTGCCAGCGGGTCCCATCGATACGTTCGTCATGGAGCCTGCCGCCGCGGCAGGGCTCGTGCGCACCCTGCCACTCGATTGCGGCTGGAGCGACATCGGCTCGTGGGGTGAGCTTCGCGCGCACCTTCTGCCACGCTCGGCAACCGAAGAGATCCGCATGGAGGCACCAGGGGGGCGTACCATTGTGATCAGCAACGAGCATGGGGTGATCGCCCTGCAACCGAACGGTGCAGCGACGATGGACCTTGAACGCATGAGCGGCAGCGATCTGCGCGCCGCATCTGAGAGGGAGTAGGGATGGGCGTCGGCGAACCAACCAAGATCCTCTTCGGCACCGACGGTTGGCGCGCCAAGATCGGCGACGAATACACGTTTGAGAACGTTCGCCGACTAGCCGAAGGTGTTGCCCGCGTCGTTGAAGAAGACGGCGCCACCGCCAAGAGCGTCGTCATTGCCTACGACCGTCGCTTCGGCTCCGAAGAGTTCGCGATTGCCGCCGCCGAGATCCTGCTCGCCCACGGCATTCCGGTTGCCTACTCGCGCACCGACGTGCCAACACAGATGGCCTCGTACGAGGTGGTGATGCGTGGTGCGGCGATGGGCGTCGTCATTACCGCCAGCCATAACCCGTGGATGGATAACGGCTTCAAGGTGAAGTCGCCAACGGGCGCCGCTGCCGGGCCTGACCTACTGAAGCGCATCGAGGCGCATGTGGCGAGCACCCGCGGACCCGAGCTTGTCGGTCGGCCATTCGCCGACGCCGAGGCGGCGGGCCTGGTGGAGCGCTACGACCCGTACCCGGGCTACAAGAAGTTCGTTGAGCGCAACCTTGACCTTAAGGCGATAGCCGCGCAGAAGATGCGCATCTTGGTCGACCCCGTCTACGGCGCTGGCGCCGGCTGGATCGGTCGACTCCTGGCGGGCGGCAACATGGTCGTCGACGAGATGCGCAGCGAGCGCAACCCCTGGTTCGGTGGGGTGAATCCCGAGCCGATTCGTCCGCACATCGACCCGGTCCTCGCGCGCATGGCGGGCGGCGGTTACGACATGGGAATGCTCCTCGATGGTGACGCCGACCGCGCCGGTGCCGTCGACGAGCGCGGCACCTTCCTGCATCAGCTGCAGGTCTTCGGCCTGCTGGCCTACTACATGCTCGAACACAAGAAAGATCTCAGCCCGATCGTGAAGACGGTCAACGAGAGCTCGATGGGTGAGCGACTGGGCGAGCGCTACAACGTCACCGTACACGAGACGCCGGTCGGCTTTAAGTACGTCGGCCCGAAGATGATCGAGACCGGCGCCTCGATGGGTGGCGAAGAGTCGGGCGGGTACGGCTTCAAGATGCACCTCCCCGAGCGTGATGGCATCTTCGCCGACCTGCTCCTGCTCGACCTGTTGATTCGTGAGCGCGCACTCGGGCGACCAACGATGAGCTCAGTGATGGAGCACGTCGCCTCGATCGCCGGCGCTTCGTACTACCTGCGCATCGATGTGCACATCGACCGCGCCGCCTACCCCGCGGTGAAGGAGCGGCTCGCCACTGAACTCGTCGGCAAGCCACCGAGCAGCATCGGCAGCCACACGGTGCGTGCCGTACCACTCACCACCAACGACGGCGTGAAGTTCTTCACGACCGACGGCAGCTGGCTGCTGGTTCGATTCAGCGGCACCGAGCCACTCGTGCGCGTCTACGCCGAGGCAACCTCTGCCGAGCTCCGTGATGACCTGCTGCACCTGGGAGAGAAGCTCGCGCGCGGCTAACCGTTCTCAGCTACGGCGCCCCATCCCACCCGAGTAGCGCAAGGTTCCCCGCATCGAGCTGCAGTTCAAATGTTGCGCCGTCGCGCAGCACCCCACCCACACACCAGGCGAGGCGGCGCGGTGTGCGCTGACCCGATCCCTCACCAGCCCCTTCAGTAGGGAGCACCCAGGCCAGCTCTACCTTCCCATCAACGAGCGCGCTGCTTGGTACGAGCGCCGCAGCGACACGCAGCGCAGTATCGGCGCGAGCGACGCGTGCGGGCGGCGCGGCAAGGGGAGACTCTTCTACAGCAATGCCAACAAGCTCGCCGCTCTCGTTCAGCACCACCCGCGTTCCGTCACCGGGCACCGGCACGCCGCGCACTTGCCGATCCCAGTTCACGAGCGTTCGACCTGCCGCGCTCCGCACCTCTGGCCCACCACCAGGTATCTCGAGACCCAGCCG
>JACCDU010270042.1_pt1 | contig 10051 bp, 10 predicted proteins | sample 7446081 | NCBI WGS metagenome assembly JACCDU01 (sample SAMN15323447, study PRJNA562643) | freshwater metagenome | isolation source: river surface water | place: USA:Blue River Watershed | collected 2017-08-17
CCGCGCCCTGCCACACACCTTTGCGGGCCTGCCCTTGGACAACGGCCAACACATCTTGATTGGCGCCTATCAGCAGACCTTGCAGCTCATGCGCACCGTCGGGGTTGAGCCAGAACAGGTGCTGCAGCGCTTGCCCTTGGATCTGCGCGACACACAAGGCCAGGGCCTGCATCTGCCCGATTGGCCAGCGCCTTTGAATGTGTTGGCCGGTATTTGCACCGCACGTGGTTGGACTTGGCATGACAAAACCCAATTGCTCAAAGCCTGCTGGCAGTGGCAACGCATGCACTTTGATTGCGATCCGGACTGGACGGTACAGCGGTTGAACGAGCATGCCGCACTGACCAATCGCTTAATCACACAGCTGATCGAACCTCTGTGCTTGTCGGCCCTCAACACCCCCATGCACCAAGCCAGTGGCCGTGTTTTTTTGCGTGTGTTGCACGATGCCTTGCTGACGGCCCCCGGCAGCTCAGACCTCTTGATCCCACAGGTTGATTTAGGCGCTGTGCTTCCGAACGCTTGCCTATCGTGGTTGACTGCACGAGGCGCACACATCCACCTCGGCCAACGGCGCGATGCACACGACATCTCGGACCATCTCAGCACCCACGATGCACACCACCCGCTCTTGATCGCCTGCCCGTCATGGGAAGCCGCACGCTTGGTATCAGGCCACCACGCGGCGTGGGCACAACAAGCCCAAGCCCTCGCTACAGAAGCGATTGCCACTGTCTATATGCAATGCACAGCCCCTGCATTTCGGGGGCTACCGCGTCCCATGGTGGCCTTGGCCTGCAAGGCACAAGCGCCGGCGCAGTTTGTGTTCGATCGTGGTCTGCTGAATGGCCAAAAGGGTTTGCTCGCCGCCGTCGTGAGCGCCAGTCAAGGCACACGCGAAGAGATCGCACAACAGGTACGCCAGCAAGTAGCCGAACAACTCAGCATGTCGTCTTTAGAGGTGGTCCAAACCGTGGTCGAAAAGCGTGCCACGCTGGCCTGCACACCTGGCATGAAGCGTCCCTCGGCATTCATCGTCCCTGGACTGTGGGCTTGCGGTGACTATGTGGACGGCCCCTACCCCTCGACCCTGGAGGGTGCGGTGCGTTCAGGCCAACAAGTGATCGCACAAATCTGCGATATGGCGCACCGTGAAAGGCTGCGGCTCGGCGTGTGACCAGGGGTGGTTGTCGGTATTGACCCACACCGCTTGCATGCCTGCGGCGCGTGCGCCCACCGCATCGGCCAAGGCGTCATCGCCCACATGCAACACAGCATCGGGGGACAACGACAAGCGTTGTGCTGCCGCGTGAAAAATGCGCGGATCAGGCTTGGCCACCCCCGTATCACCCGCGCTGACTGACGCATGAAAGTGCACACCTGCGGCGGTGCGAAACACATCGGCATTGCCGTTGGACACTGCCACCAAGGGATAGCGTGCCGCCAGGCGTGCCAGCGCCTCGTGTGCACCGTCAAACAAAGTCACATGCTGACGCGCCTGAAAAAACACCGCAAACGCATCTTCGGCCAGCTGCGGATCATCGCCCGCACGGCGCAGGCTTTCGCGAATTGCCTCTTGGCGCAAAAAACTCAGATCGTGCAAGCGATCAGCATGCTGCGCTTGCACATGGGCACGGACCTCGCGCTTGACATCGGCAGATTGGGAATACGTTGCGGTTTGCGGCGCATGCACGAGCAGCCAGTCGTGCAAGGTTTGTTCCGCATGTTGAATGGTTGGCCACACGGGCCACAAGGTGTCATCCAGATCAAGGGTTATGGCTTGGATTTTTGAAAGGTCGAGCATCACTGGGCGAGAATACCGCATGCTGTTCAAACCCACCTTTGCCAAAGAACCCGCTTTCCAACACGGACAAGCGCCCCGCACCGCGGTGCTGCTGTGCAACCTCGGCACCCCCGATGCACCCACCGCCTCGGCCCTGCGCCGCTATTTGGCGGAATTTCTGGGCGACCATCGGGTGGTTGAAATTCCCCGTGTGATTTGGCTGGCCATCCTCCACGGCATCATTTTGCGGGTACGCCCTGCCAAATCAGCCAAGAAATACGCCAGCATCTGGACCGATCAAGGCTCGCCGCTGAAGGTGTGGACCGAGCGTCAAGCCCAGGCTCTGCAACAGGCCTTTGATGCCAGCGGCGAGGCGGTGACGGTGCGCTATGCCATGCGCTACGGCAACCCTGGCATGTCCGCGCAGCTCGATGCCCTCAAGGCCGAAGGTTTCACCCGCATCTTGGTGTTGCCTGCCTACCCCCAGTACTCGGGCACCACCACGGCCAGCGTGTTCGATGCGGTCTACACCTGGGGCCTGCGCACGCGTTTATTGCCCGAATTTCGTTTCATCAACCATTACCACGACCACCCGGCCTACATCCAAGCTTTGGCGGAGCGCGTGAGAGCGCATTGGGCTGCCGATGGACAAGGCGATCGCTTGGTGATGAGCTTTCATGGTGTACCCGAACGCACCCTGCACTTGGGCGACCCCTACCACTGCGAGTGCTACAAAACAGCGCGCTTGCTGGGGGAGGCTCTGGGTCTGAACAAGTCGCAGTACATGGTCACGTTCCAATCCCGATTCGGCAAAGCCAAATGGCTGGAGCCCTACACCGAGCCCACCTTGGTGGCACTCGCACAGCAAGGTGTGGAGCGCGTGGACTTGATTTGTCCAGGCTTCACCAGCGATTGCTTAGAGACGTTGGAAGAAATTGCACAAGAAGCACAAGAGGCTTATCTGCATGCAGGCGGCAAGGCATTTCATTACATCCCTTGCCTCAACGACAGCCCAGCTTGGGTGCAAGGCATGCACAGCATTGCGCGTGAACACATGGGTGGCTGGCCACTGCAAGCGCCCAACCCCACGGATCTACAAACCAGCCGCGACCAAGCATTGGCCTTAGGTGCCACGCGCTAAAAGCGCAAAAATAGAGAGAAAAATTAAAGCGGCTTGCTCGCCACGGAGGCGGCAGCTGCAGGTGCCTGCACGGCATTGGCAGGTTTGACGACCGCTGCAGACGCAGCGCTTGCAACAGGCGTCACCGCACGGGGGGTGCTCGCTGAGGCTGCTGGCACAGAAGCTGTGGCAGACGCTGGTACCAGCGCGGGAGAGGCTACAGAAGCGGGCGTTGACACTGACTTTTGCGGCTGCGATGCGACAACTGCGGAAGCATCCACGGCAGCGGCAGACGCTGGCACCACATCGCTAGACTCAGCCGTGATGTTTTGCAAAGCAGGAACTGGCTCGGTCACCACCTCAGGCTCAGGACGCATCCATGCAGCCACCGCCAATGCAGCCACAAACAAAGCCGCCAAGGCCAACACCGGAGTCTTTGAAGCTTGCGACGTTTCAAGGCTTGCAGTGGCCTCCACCGAAGCGTCTGTCGCAACGTCAACCAGCTCAGCTTGACGAACAGGTGCGGCCACCGCGATGGATTCAAGCTCAGGTGCCACCGCAGTTGCAGACGCACTGCTGGTCGCCCCATCGCCTGGAGGGGGTGACACCACCTCCGGTGCAACTTGCACAAACACCTCATCGGGCTGCATGCCCAATAAGCTGCCTACTTTTTTAGCGGACGTCCATTTGACAGTTTCGCTGTAGAACGCGCTTGAACCGCCCTCTTCCAACTGCCGAATTTGTTTGATCGACATGCACGCGCGTGTCGCCAAATCACTCAAGGCCCAACCACGCGTTTCGCGGCGCAAACGCAGCAATTCACCGTTGATGGTGGGAAGTTCTTGATTCATGACAAGGCGCGAGCAAACCGGGGAATTTACTTGACCAACAAGAGCTCACCCTTGATAGAAGCACCCTTTTGAACCGACAGCGTTTGATACACCACATGGCCATCGACCGAAGCAGATGACGTCACGATCAACTCATTACAAGTCGCTGTTCCCGAGAACTTGCCTTTGATGTGCAAGCTGCTGCAAGTCACGACGCCTTCGACTTGGCCACGTGCACCAATCGTGAGCTCGTCCACTTGGATTTGACCATTGAGCGAACCCTCCACATGGATCGCGCCTTTGGCTGCAATCTCACCACGGAAGGAGAAGCCTTCACTCAAAATGGAAGGCTTGGTGGCGGTGGCGGAGATCATGTCCATCATGCTGTTTCGCGGGGTTGGCGCAGAGACTGCGGGGGGAGGAGAAACTGGCTGAACTTCGTCCTGCACGTTGTCGTCGTCCACGTCAGGACCAGGAACGGTCTCAGCAGAGAGATTAGTGTTGCTGGTTTTGGATTTGTTGAACATATTGTGCCGTCCGAATAACTTTTTGAGGATTGACTGGATATCCGCCGATCAGGATTTCCAAATGAAGATGTTTACCTGTCGATGAAGCGCCCGTGCTGCCGATATTGCCCAGCACAGACTCATTCGTCACTTTATCGCCAACCTTGACCGCCATATTGGCCAAGTGCGCATACAAAGATTCCACACCATTGGTGTGTCGTACCACCACGGTGTTGCCATATTGCGCATGAAACTGCGCCAAAACCACCACGCCTGGTTTGACGGGATGTACTTTTTCGTCCCCTGTCTCACTCAACAAATCCAAGCCTGTGTGGAAATGCGTTTGGCCCGAAATAGGATGACGACGCACACCAAAGTCCGATGTGACGCTGTAGTTCGGCACAGGCATCACGCTGGGCAAGGCATACAACACCTCGCGCAAACCGCGGTTGGTAGACAACTCGTCGGCCACTTTGCCACGCAGCAAAGGATTGCCCTTAACGTCGTCTTCCAAATTGAAGCCGCCGTTGGCTGCGTTTTGTTGAATGATTTTGACGATCTTCTCGGTCAGACCGGAAGACTCAAGTTGCGACTTCATCGTCACGTTTTCTTGTGACACCGCAACCATGGACGTGTCCACGAAGCGACGAATGCTCATGTCGCGGTCACGAATGGTTTGCGCCAGCGCCACCATTTGCTCATCGCTCATGGACAAGCGCTCGCCACCTTCGGCATCAGACGCGCTACTGAGCAAAGCGCGGTACACCTCTTCGTGTGAACGCTCCAGCTTGGCACGGCTGATCATCAAGCTGGTGCTCGTCACGATCAGCACCACAATCGCCACCAACATGGCGCCCGCAGTCATGATGCCGCCACGGACCAAGATACGTTGCACACGTGCACTCAAGTTGAAGTAGTGCAGGTCGCCGTTTTGCTCCAAGATGATGCGCGCGTCTTCATACTGGCGTGTCCACCCATCGGACACCAGTCCGGGCAATAGACGCGCGCTCGTGAGAAGTCGGCGAAACAACATAAATCAGCGCTGGGTTTTAAACCGCCGAAGCAGTGCCACCCAAGTGCAGTGTCGGGCCGTCCACACCTTGGCTCAAGGTGCCTTCGATTTCGCCACCCTTTTCGATCTCGATTTCAGAATACTGAACCTTGCCTGCGATCTTGCCGGTCGAGCGAACGATCAAGCTCTTCTCGCTGATGATGGTGTTATGGAGCTGTCCACGCACATCGATGACTTTGGCAGAAACGCGCCCTGTGATCTTGCCAGTTGGGCCAATTAAGACCTCTTCTGCTGTCAAATCACCCTCAATAACGCCATTGATGATGGCTTTTGACGGCACCGTGAAAGTACCTTTGACGACCACGCCGTCACCAATAACAACACTTTCAAGCGAATCAGTTTGATTGGACATATAAAACTCCTTATCCCAAATTTTAGCAATAAAACCATCAAAAACCGCATATTTTTGGTTTTATCATTTTTTATTTAAGATAAAAAATCAAGTCAATGCAACCACTTAGCGTCTCTTTTGAAAGTCAGACTTAAATTCTGATTCACTTAAAGTCTTAAATATCCAAGATCATCAGTGGCGATTTCGAGCGTGAACAGCAAGGCGTGAACTGATCGTTGGCGGCCTGCTCTTCGGGTGTCAGGTACATGTCCTTGTGATCTGGTGTCCCTGCCAGCACACGCGTCAAGCAGGTGCCACACACACCTTGTTCGCAAGCGATGGGAATATCCACACCGGCTTTTTGCAAGGCCTGCACCACGGTTTGGTCTGCCGGGACTTGAATTTCCTGGCCTGTGCTGGCAATTTTGACGGTAAAGGCAGCATCCGAGTCCGAATGCGCGACTTCGGCACCGAAAAATTCAAAGTGCAGCTGAGCCTCAGGCCATCCTGCAGCGCGGGCGGTGGACAACACAAAATCCATGAAGCCCTTGGGACCGCACACATAAACATGTACCCCGGCTTGCACCTGCGTCAACAGCGCTGCCACATCGAACGCAGGTTGCGTAGGCTTGTCGTCCCAGTGCATGTGAACCTGCGAGGCAAACGGCGCTTGGGTCATGCGCTGCACAAAGGCAGCACGCGATTGAGAGCGTGCGCAGTAATGCAGATCAAACGCAGCACCTTGACTGCTGAGTTGCTCAGCCATGGCCAACAAAGGCGTCACGCCAATGCCTCCGGCCAGCAAGAGATGACGCTGGGCATCTGCCGCCAAAGCAAAGTGATTTTTGGGTACGCTGATGGTCAGCGTATCGCCTTCGTGCACGCCATCGTGCACAGCCTGCGAGCCACCCCTTGAGGCGGGATCGCGCAGCACGGCAATGACATAACGGTGCGCTTCTAGCGGGCTGTTACACAGGGAGTATTGACGCGTCAAACCACCCGGCAAGTGCACATCGATGTGAGAACCTGCGGTGAAGGCGGGTAAAGCGCCTCCCGATGCCGACACCAACTCTAAAGAGCAAATCCCTTCGGCTTCCGCTTGCTTACGCGCCACGCGCACGGCCAAGGTGGCATCAGCCATGAGCAGCTCCTTGCTCTTGCGCCAACAAGCGCTCGATCACACGACGCGACTGCACACCACCCGCATCGATGTTGAGTTTGAGCAACTCACGGGTGGGGTGCGCCAGCAAGTTCTTTTGCTGCAACTCCAGCATGTCCAGGTCTTCGGCAAAGATCTTGCCTTGGCCTTCTTGAATGCTTTGGGTCAATGCAGCGTCTTGCGGTTTGAATTTACGGGCCATGCCCCAGAAATACCAAATCGAGGTGTCGGTCTCGGGCGTGATGAAGTCCACCACCACGCTATAAGCCTTGCTCTCATCGGGTGCGTGGTAACCCCCCTTGCCCGCATGCGCCACACCCACTTCGATCATCACGTGGCTGGGTGGCGTGAAGTGGCAAATTTGCCAACGGTCGACTGGCACATCGTCGGCCAAGTTGTTGCCGCGCAAGGCCATTTGCCAAAACGGCGGGGCAGAGATGTTCTCCATGAAACGGCTGGTGGTCACATGGTCGCCATCGACCTTGGTGGTGCAAGGACTTTCGTCGATTTCTTTTTGCCCGATGCTGCTCGCATGCACATAGGTTTCGTGCGTCAAGTCCATCAAGTTATCGATCATCAAACGGTAGTCACAGTGGATGTGATACAGCCCACCGCCATAGGCCCAGGCTGGGTTGTCAAAAAATTCAAACGTCGGGACCAAGCTTTCATCGGCCTTGTCGGCCTCACCTGGCCACACCCACACAAAGCCATAACGCTCCACGGTGGGATAGGCACGGATGGCAGGGAAGCCACGCACACGCTGGCCAGGCATGGCGACGGTTTTGCCGTCGCAGCCCATCTCCAAGCCGTGGTAGCCGCACACCAGCTTGCCTTCGCACACAAAACCCAAAGACAAGGGGGCGCCACGGTGTGGGCAAAAGTCTTCCAGCGCCACGACCTTGCCGCCCTCGCCTTTGTAAAACACCATGCTCTCGTTACAAATCTTGCGGCCCAAGGGCTTGGTCTCCACATCAGCAGGTTTGCAGGCCACGTACCAGGTATTTTTTAAAAACATACAGATTCCCTCTAGGGTTTACAACACGCGGGCCACGCCCAGCAATTGATCCAGCAACTCAGGCGCATCGCGCAGCGCATCGGCCCGTCCACGGTGTACCACCGTGCCGTGGTCCAGCACCACCGCTTGATGGCTGATGGCCAAAATGGCTTGTGGATGTTGCTCAACGATGATGGCCGACAGGCCTTCTTCGCGGGTGATGCGTGCAATCGCGCGCAGCAGCTCTTGCACGATGATGGGTGCCAGACCTTCGAGCGGCTCATCCAACAACAAGATGCGTGGGTTGAGCACCAAAGCGCGCCCCACCGCCAACATTTGTTGTTCCCCACCGGAGAGCTGTGTGCCCAAGTTGTTTTTTCGCTCGGCCAAACGCGGGAACATCTCGTACACGCGCGCAGGTGTCCACGGGTTTTGTTTTCTGTCCGCTCGGGGCGCTTGCGCCACCGCCGTGAGGTTTTCATCGACCGTGAGCGATTTGAAAATACAGCGCTCTTGCGGCACCCAGCCAATGCCAGCATGTGCGCGTTCATGCGAAGGCATGCCGTGCAGCGGCACACCCCGCAAATGAATTTGCCCACCATGTTGACGGGTGGCTCCGGCCAAGGTGTCCATCAAGGTGGTCTTGCCCGTGCCGTTGCGCCCCAGCAAAGCCAGGGTCTCGCCCTCTGCCAAGGAGAAGCTCACATCATTCAAGACCACGGCTTCGCCGTAGCCTGCGCTTAAGTGTTCAACATGCAACAAATTAGACATGTGCATCCTCCCCATGACCGAGGTACACCGCTTTAACTTGGGGGTCGTGCGCAATCGCGTCTGGTGTGCCTTCGGTCAGCACAGCGCCGTTCACCAACACGGTGATGCGGTTGGCAAACTCAAACACCAAATCCATGTCGTGCTCAATCAACACCACCGACACATCGGCAGGCAAGGCCGACACAGTTTGCAACAGCTCTTCACGCTCGCCGGCGGGCACACCAGCCACCGGCTCGTCGAGCAGCAACACACGGGGTTCACAGGCCAAGGCAATCGCCATCTCCAGCAAGCGGCGCTTGCCATAGGCCAAAAACTCGGTGCGTTGGTTCATCACATCGGTGAGCCTGAATTGCGCCAGCAATTGTTCGCAACGCGCCACCACCGCGGTATCTCGGCCCAAGGCCTGCCACCAGCGACCACCTAGACCTTGGTGCTGTGACACCACCATGGCCAGAGTTTCCAGCGGTGTCATGCTGTTGAACAGCTGATTGATTTGAAACGTGCGCACCAAGCCGCGACGCACGCGTTGGTGCGGTGCGAGTTCGGTGATGTCTTGCCCTTCTAAAACAATGCGGCCTTCAGTCGGTGGCAATACGCCGGTCATCAAATTGATGAGCGTGGTTTTGCCCGCGCCATTGGGGCCAATCAGGGCGTGGCGTGCGCCTTGCGCGATGTTGAGCGTCACATGGTCAGTGGCGGTGATACCGCCAAAGCGTTTCACCAGCCCTTGCGTTTGCAACACATAGCGTGTGTCTGTCATGCGCGCCCCCAAGTCCATGGTTTGAGCAATCGCTCACGACCCACCATGACGAGCACGACCAAAAAGAGGCCCATCCAAAACGTCCAATACTGTGGGGTGATGCTCGAGATCACGTCGTGCATGAGCTTGAACACAATCGCCCCCGCCACACCACCGTAGAGCCAGCCCACACCACCAATGACCAACATCAACATGACGTCGGCCGAACGGTCCAGGGCAAACACATCCAACGACGCAAACCCTGTGGTTTGCGCCATCAGTGCGCCCGCTGCACCAGCCACACCAGCTGCCACGGTGTAGACCACGGCCAAGCGCGCATGCACCGGAATACCAATGGCCATGGCACGCAAGCGGTTGTCGCGCACAGCCATCAAGGTGGCGCCAAATGGCGAATGCACCAAACGACGCGCCAGCAGGAAGCACACACACAGCACGCTGAGCGAATACCAAGCGGCCACCTGCCCCATCAGATCAAACTCAAAGCGGCCCAACACGGGGCCCATGACCACGCCTTGCAAGCCGTCTGAACCACCGGTCAACCAGTCCAGCTTGTTGGCCAGCTCATACAAGATGAGGGCCATGCCGAGGGTGACCATCAAACGGGTCAGGTCCGAGCCGCGCAAGATGGTGGTGGCACACAAAGCGCCCAACACAGTCGCAGCCAAGGTACCCACCAGCAAACCCACCAAGGGATCGGGCATGACCCATTTGGCAAACAAGGCCGC
>JACCDU010157478.1_pt1 | contig 10050 bp, 9 predicted proteins | sample 7446081 | NCBI WGS metagenome assembly JACCDU01 (sample SAMN15323447, study PRJNA562643) | freshwater metagenome | isolation source: river surface water | place: USA:Blue River Watershed | collected 2017-08-17
TAGCGCGGCTCCCCAGCCCGCATCGCGGGCAGGAACCGGTCGGGACGTAGCGCAGCCTGGTAGCGCATCACACTGGGGGTGTGGGGGTCGGAGGTTCGAATCCTCTCGTCCCGACCATTTTCTTGCAAGGCCTGATCAGCATTTCCTGCGCCAACAGCGCGGGTCAAATCTGGTCAGTTGTATTGCACCATAACCGTAAAGCTGCCGGAATAGGTACCCTTCTGGGTTGCCGCGCTGATTGGATAGCTGCCTCCCACCCGGACAGCCAGGGCTCCGGCGCTTCCCATGGAACCGCTAAGCGTCTGCGCCCCGCTGACATTGGCGCTGGTGGTCACCTGGATCGATCCGCCCGGGCCGGTCAGGGTCAGGCTGGACGGCACCGAAACCGTGATGCTTTGCCCGCCCTCGCCTGACACGGCGAACCGGGCGACACTAGGGCTTGGCGCTGGCAATGCACCGGCGCCGATCCCGGTTACTGAAACTTGCCCGGTCGCCTGATCGAGACTGACCAGGCCACTCCCCGCAGAAGGTGCGACAAGGCGCCCAAAATCCAGATCAGCCGTCTTCGTGATCGAGAGAGCCCGAACAACGCTCGCCGTGGCGGACTGTGAAAGCGAGTTGGCTCCTGTTCCGGTCAGTCTCGCCACGGTCACCAGAAACGGGCTCGCCGCCGCACCGGAAGAGCCACCCGCGTCATCGCCGAGGACGGGCAAGTCAAAGCCGACCCAAAAGGTTTTGCTTTGGTTCAAGCCGATCGGCCCGAGCGTAAAGGTTATGTTCGACCCCGTTCCCGGTTGCGTGTCGAGTGTAGCGCTGGCTCCTGCCGTTGAAACCGTGAAGTTGCGTAACGCCAGTGCCCGGCCGCTGGGGCTTCCGGTTGTAGAAATGGTGATACGCGACTTGGATACGTTGCAGTTGGAGCCAACTGCGCACGAGATGGTAACCAAAGCGCGTGCGCCCTGGGTGGTCAACCTGTTGCCTGAACCCGATACTGTGGTGACGCTGCCAGTCGCCGGATCGATCCGCAAAACCGTTTCACCCACGGCGGCTGCGGCAAGCCGGCCAACGTCGACATTGGTAATCGACGCAACGGCAAAAGTCTGCGCGCCCGCCGCTTGTGCCCACCCGGCAGCGACGAAAAGCAAGGCAAGCAAATGCATCATACGCCGGATCATTGGCCAAGCTCCCTATCGAACCGGATTTCGCCGGACAGCCGCCGTAGCCCGGTTTTTGCGGTAACAGTGAAGCGCAAAGGCGCGACCAGCTTCATTCCCAGCCGGCCGGCTTGCGCCGGATCAAGTTCGATTGTGTAATCGCCGGGCCGAACCTGCTCAAATACTGCAATGCCATCAAACTCGGTGGACACCGCTTCCTTTTGCCCCTTCGCGTCAACAAGGTTGAGCCGGACCGCCGAAACCCCTTTCATGGTCCCGTCTGGCTGTCGCAGCTTGATCGCGACCGCCACTTCCGAGGTCGGTACAATGGCAAAGGGCACCTGCATGACCAGGCCCGGCCGCGGGGTAAAACTGACCATCTTGGATGGCGTAGCATCGAACACGGTATCAACCTTGCTCGTATCGATACGCATCAGCCCGGCAGGGCCATCGCCAAGCCCGGTTATAAACGCCCGGCCCTGGTTGTCAGTGGCGACCGGCCCGAATGCTCCATTGGTGCGAACACCCGAAAGCGGCTCCTCGCCGCGATCGAAGCGGCCATTGCCGTTGCTGTCGCGAAACGCCTGCAAGACCGCGCTGGCCCCGCTGGCCGGACCCGGCGGAGTGAAACGATAGCCGCCGCGCCCAGCGTTGGGCGCAAAGCCGAAGTTGAGTTGCATCCCGACCCGCCAATGCTTGGTCGATGTGGAAAAGTCACCGTTCAGGCTGACCGACCCCACCGGAAGGCGCGCCGAAAGGCCAGCCGACAGACGGTTATCGGCTGACGCCCCAAAGGATTTGCTGAGCCCCAGTCGCAAGCCGTACCGATCGGACAGATTGCGATCTGCCGTCAACGCCACGGCGCGCAGGCGGGCTATCGGGCGCAGTTCGAACTCGCTCGACGCGCGAAGCTGCCATTTGTAATCGACCAGGCGCGAAGCTGATACGTTGCCGGTAAGCTGCTGATTCACAGAATTGCCGCGCGTGTTTCGGGTGTAGTCCGCGCCCAGCGACACAAGATTGCCCGCAACCGAAACCGCTGTACGGCCCCGCGCCACAAAATTCGCGCCATCGGCGAATCCTGCCCGCTCGATCCGGCCCGATAATGGCAGGCGGCTGGAGCTCAGGAACGGGACGGTCAGGTCGAACGTCAATTCGCTATACCGTGTCATCGGACGGGACAGATCGAAATGGGCAATGTTCTCGTCGGCAAAGCCACCGCCATATTCTACATGCCGGGCAACCATCGATGCCCCGGCAATGTTACCCGCAATGCCCAGCGCAGTCGCCGAACCAGCCTTGAAATCGCGGGCATGATCAAGCTGAACCGCAAGTCCTGCCAGCGAACTGCGCAGGCCGCCGCTTACCACGCGATGCAAATCGCCCATCTGGTCATGGAACAAGGCGGCACCTGCCTGAAGCGTCAGCATCGGTGAAACACCATGCGCAAGCGATGCCACGGCGCGAAGCTTGCCCCGCCCGCGGCCAAATTCCGAAAAGGTATGGTCCAGATCGATCACGGGCCGGTCCTGCGCCACGATCCCGGCCTCGATGATCGTGCGGCCGGCTTCAACCTGGCCGCCGCCAACATTGATGACACGGGTCTGCTCGTCCCGCTCCCCGCGGGGCCCGAACGTGACAACGCGGATCACATTGACCCCGCGCACCAAGGGTACATCCAGGAACTCGTAACGTCCCTGCACCGCCGTATTCCGCGCCGCGCGCAGCACGTCGTTAACGTAAAGCTCGACATCATAGCCCTGCGGCAGCTCACCCCGCAGATCGATGCGTTCGAACACGCTCAACTGCTGGACTGGCGCCGTTGAAAGCAGCACACCGGCGCCGCTCACCGCACGCGGGCCGGCAGGTAGACCGGGCGTAAAGATATCACCGGCCGCAAATCGGCTTACTTGCAGCGGGCCGAACAGTGCCTTGTCCTGGGCCTGGCGCTCTGCCCTGATCCGCATGCTGCTGAGCTTTCCGCGTCCATCTGTGCCCATGAAGCCGGTAACATTGGTGGTCAGCAAGTCGAGTGCGAAGCGCCCCTCTGCCCGCCGCGCAATGCCGTTGCCCGAAGAATCGTTGCCCAGGTCAACGGTAACATCGAATGCCGGGCGACTGATCCAGCGATAGGGTGAGGCGATCCGATAGACATCAACCGGATCGTTTGAAACCGCGTTCAGACGCAATTGCCGTTCGGCCCGTTCACGGCGCGCATGGATCGGCAGTTTTTCCCGGGCTTCCGCGCGAACAAGCAGGTTGTCTTCGTTAATCTTGAGCGTGAGCGGCAAAAGCTGGGTCAACAGGGACGCCCGCAAATAGATCTCAGTTGGAGTTACAACCACGTCGGCCGGCTTGATCGCAACCCCAACTGAGCCGCTGCGCCCTTCTCCACTGGCCAGGTCGATCGTCAGGGGGCGCAATTGCTCCCCCAGCCGCCCCGTCACCCGCCCCACCGCTGGCTGAACCTGCACATCCAATTCGAACATCCGGGTGAATTCATCGATCGGCAGCAATGGATCCGCCGGATCACCATAGGCAGTCATCGCTTCAGTCAGGGTTTTGCCTTCGAACTGCACCGCAAGCAGCAGATAGTCGCTGCGCTGAAGTGCCGCCGAAACCGGTTGCGCGTGGAGGCTTGCCGGTGCGCCAAGCACCGCCAAACCCGCCAGCACGGCCCCAATCAAGGCGAGCAAACGTGGCATGTCAGGGAACGATCAGCGTCCCGGTTGGGCGCAGGTTGGGCAGTTGCGGATCATCGCTAATGAACGTGACGGAAACTGTCTCGCCAGACTGGGGAACCCGCATCAGCGGGATCGCCACCCGCCGGCTGTCAATTTCAGGATAGACTGCAAGTCCCCTGACATAACCTATGATTTCATTTTGTTTTTTGTGTTGAGACCTTACTTCAAGATTGCCAAAGATCGAACCGTTGCCGGTCCGTGTCAGATCAAAGGTCAGGGCCTGAACCTGGCGCACTTCGCCCGCAGGCCCGACCGGCGCATCGATCATGCCAAGCTTCAGGTCCGAAATTGCCGCCGCCGCATCCACGGTGCCGCTGCGCAGGATCAGCGGGATGCTAATGCCGAATACCGATTGGATCTTGAATGCCAGCTCACCAGTACGCAGGCCGGCTGCAGCCTCAGCAGTCAGGCCCGCATCGGCTGTCGGAACCGTGGTGACGGTAAGGTGCGTGCGCCATTCGGAAACCGTAACGCCATCTGGCGCGGCGGCGCGAAGGCGAATTGTCCGCCCCTTACCTGGCGGAAGGGTCAGACGCGATGGCGAAGCCAGGATGAACTCCCGTGCGGATTGCAACCTTGCACCCGCCGCCTGATCCGCTGCATCGCGCTTCGCCAGCTTTTCCGGGGGAACAATCTCACCGTTACGCAGCATCACGTTGTCAACCAGACCGACATCAACGGTGACGGGCGCCGTGCCCTGATTGAAAACGTAAACCGCCTCCGTCCGCTTTGTGCCGTCGAACACCACCCGGCGCGGGGTGATGTTGATGTTCGCCACGGGCGCGGCAACAAAGGATCTGACAGGCGCTTGCGCCGCAGTTTCCTGCGCGGGCGCAACTGTCGAAACTAGACAGCTGGCCATTGAAATCATGGTTAATGCCGCTTGGCGTGCAAAACGGAAGAGTGGTCTCACGACAGAAGGCTCCGAATGCTAGTTGAAGTTGACGAGGACCAGGACCACCTTCAGACGGCCCTGCGATCCTATAAAATTATTAAAATCAGCATATTGCGGGTAATTTATGCTGTTGATTGCCAAATAGGCGTAAACTTCGCTGGCATCGCCGGCATAGAGCATCGGCTGCCCGCCAAGGGGCGCGATCAGCGCGCTATAGGCCGAAGCGCCCCTGCGCACTAAACGGGGAAACTGCGTAATCGTTTCAAGCGAGCGCGGCTGGAAAATGGCCGTAACTGCCTGCCGGGTTGCTTCGAGGGCAAAGCTGCCGCCAACTGCCGGTTCGATGCGGACGTATCCCCCGGCCGTGGCCGAGTTCGCTTTCGCAGGTGCAAGTGCCGGCGTTACTGCGGGCGCGCTAGTCTGGCCGAGCGCGGCAGCGCCTTCCAGCAAGGCAAACAGCGCACAGGCTAGCCTGCACGCTGTTGCCCGTCTTGCTGGTCGGAAGCCAGACTGATCCATGACCGGACCCTGTCTCTGCCAGAGCAGCGCTTACTGGTAAGCGACAGTGACCGTGAACGAGCCGGAATACACGCCGGATGGCGTATCGCTGGGCACATAGAAATAGCCCCCAATGTTAAGCGCAGCGGTTCCGCTAGACCCCAGAGCATTGCTCAGGGTTACCGATGCGCCAAGATCCGGCTCAAGCACGACATCAAGCGTCTCTGCACCCTGGCTCATCGTGAACGAAGCGGGGACCGAAACCGAGACGGCTTGCCCGCCTTCACCCTCGACCGTGAACTTTGCTCGCGAAACCGGTTGGTCGAGGGCAGCAACCCCAACTTCCAGGTTCAGTTCGTCGACATTGTTGAGAATCTGAACTCCCGCAGTGCCGGTGACAGGCTTGACGATCGTCCCGAACGACATGTCCGCGGTCTTGGTGATCGTGATCGGCCGGATGATGGTGGTGGAGCCCGTCGCCGATGCGCTGGCGGTTGACTGTGCATGAGCGACCCCTGGCAGCGCCGCTGCCAACAGCGAAGTCGCGATAGTTATGAAGGTCTTGTTCATTGGTTCAAACTCCGATTTATCCCTAACGACCGTTTCGGGACCATCATCGCCAACTGGCCAATGATGCTCGACAAGCGACCGTTTGCTCATCGCCAGCCCCCGCTATGCCGGAGAAGGATTGATGAAGCCGGACCAATAATAGGGATAAACCCTTACCAAATTCATAGTGCTGGCTTTATTGGTCTTGATGCCGCCCGTCGCAGCGGTGGAAACGGCTCAAATCCGGGCTGTTTGAGCGCTCCCTGGCATTGGTAACCGATTGGCAAGGGCACCGGGGCTATGGCTTGGAAATGCCAAATCTTTCCAGAATCATGGCGATAGTGGCCCTCGGCGTTCTGGGTGCAGCCTATCTGATCGCCCGCCCCGGCGGGCCTTTCGCCGGGCAGGACAGGTCAAGCGCCCCCAGCAACCTGGTGATCGCCCAGCCGGTTACGCCAAGTTCGTCGATCTCCCCTGTGCCAGCAACGGAAAGCCGCGCACCCGAGGGTGATTACGCAGAAGCACCGGAGCAACCCGAGGATGCGCCCGAGGACAACCCCTCTGAAGACACGCCCCTAGAAGAAGAACAGGAAACGCCGCCCGTCCCCGAGATTGATCCTCCGGCCGCGCCGGCCACCTGAGTGGCGGCACGCCAGATAATCGGGAAGACCGTAAGTTAGTATTAACCCGAGTCAGTGCATTAGGCAGGCCGAATGCAGCGCCTCTATCGTGGTTCGGGGGAAGACGATGACTTCAAAATCCGGCATCTGGCCCAGCCTGATTGAATCTACCGCGGGCAACACCCTGCCGATGGCCGCCGCGGCCATGCTGTTGTCGGCCGGCCTGATCGGCGGCGGGGTGGACATCAGCCGGGCCTACCTGGCGCATAATCGCTTGCAGGCCGCCTGCGATGCCGGTGTGCTGGCGGGGCGCAAGGCTGTTAAAACCGGTGGCTACGATGAAACCGCCGAAAAGGCGGCGGACACCTATTTTGCGGCCAATTTTGACCAGACCAACGAAGGCAGCACGAACACCGTGTTCAGTTCCGAGTCGGATGACAACGGCAACACTATTGTCGGCACTGCCACGACCGATCTGGGCACGACGGTCATGACGATTTTCGGCATGGACGAATTCAACCTGTCGGTCACCTGCACTTCATCGCTCGGGGTTGGCAACAGCGATATCATAATGGTGTTGGACACAACCGGATCGATGGACTGGACCGCAGATTCAAACAAAGCTCCGACATCCAACCAGACTTCGCGTCTTCAAGACCTGCAGGCCGCGATGAAGAATTTCTTCACGACGGTCGCCGAAGCCACTTCGGATTCCAACGCCCGCATCAGGTATGGGTTTGTACCCTACAGCTCCTCGGTCAATGTCGGTAAGCTGATCCGGGCTGCCAATCCAGACTACATGGCTGAGAACTACACCGTGCAAACGCGCAGCTGGTATAAGTGGGGGGACGCGAATGACACCGGGACCGGTAGCGCCTATACAGCAGAAACCCTTACTTCATGGAATGAAGGTACAAGGGCCTACAGCAAGTCCAGCTCATGCCAATCCGACATCCCCACAAGTTCAAGCTGGTCCGACAGTGGATCGCCGACAAACCCAGGCACCACAACCTGGACGATCGATGCGCAGGGAAACCGACAGAACACCACGATTACCAAGCAACAGAAGCAGGTTAAACCGCAATATGAGTGCCGCAAGTCTGGCCGGAATTATTACATCTATACCCAGAATGTTGAGCGTTTCAGTCAAACGTTTGCCTATTCTGAGCAAAAGCCAGTGTTCATCACCAGTCCAACCGAAACATACAACGGGCTGATGTATCACGAGGGGACCTATAATGTCTCAGAGTATTTGAAAGGCAATACAGTATCCACCCTCACCGGCACATCAAACGGCGCGCCTGCACTCGTTTCGTCAACTTGGGGTGGCTGCATCGAAGAACGCAAGACTAAAGCCGAAAGTTCGTTTTCTTATACGGTCGGCGAAGGGATCACGCCAACCGGGGCCCTCGATTTGGATATCGATTCCGCCCCTACCGCGGATATTGCCAGCAAGTGGAAGCCAATGTGGCCGGAAGTCGCATTTAACCGCGGAACCGATGGCCCGACAACCACCGGTCGCGCAGTGACCTCAGCCTGCCCCGCAGCCGCCCAGTTGCTCACCGAAATGACTGAAGAGGATTTTGATAAGTACGCGAACTCGCTGACCGCAGATGGCGCAACTTACCATGATATCGGCCTGATCTGGGGTGCGCGGCTCAGTTCTCCGACGGGTATCTGGAAAACCAACGTCAACGAAGAGCCCGACAATGGTGGAGCCGTATCGCGCCATTTGATCTTCATGACCGATGGCGCGCTCGCCCCGAGCAATACCAATCAAAGCAGCTATGGCATCGAATCTCGTGACAAGCGCGTAACAGGCAATGGTACGAGCACGTTGGAACTTACTAGCCGCCATCGTTCGCGCTTTCTTGCCGTTTGCGAGGCGATCAAGGGCAAAGGCATCCGGCTATGGGTGATATCCTTTGCTACGACGCTGTCCGAAGACCTGCAAACATGCGCTTCCAGCAACAGTTCGTATTCGGCGACTGATGCCAAACAACTGAATGACGCATTCCAGAAGATTGCCAAGCAGGTTGGCGAATTGCGGGTGACGCAATGATGCGGCCCGAGCGCAGGGGACTTGGCCAAGACCAGGCCGGTGTTACGGCGCTTGAATTTGCCTTGGTCGCCCCGGTCTTTCTGATCATGCTGATGGCCATGCTCAACGTAGGGCAGATGGCCTATGGGATAGCCGTGCTTAACGGTGCGGTTCAGAATGCCGCGCGAAACAGCACGCTGGAAGGGGCAGACACCGATGCAGCCGATCAAACCGTGCTGGATGCGATCCAGCCGGTTCTGCCGGGCGTGGAGGTAGAGGGCACCCGCAAAAGTTATTTCGATTTCGCCGACATTGGCCGCCCGGAAAGCTTCAATGACAGCAATGGCGACGGCACTTGCAACAACAGCGAAAACTACGTCGATGAAAATGCCAACGGTGGCTGGGACGCAGAGATTGGATCGCAGGGCAACGGCGGAGCTAGCGACGTGACCGTATATACGGTGCAAGCGACATATCCGCCGCTGTTCACTGTCCCATTCGTGCCAGAGGACTGGTCTTCCATGACGATCACTTCCAGCTCGGTTCGGAAGAACCAGCCTTTCAGCTCTCAGGCCGAATATTCGACAACTGCGGGAACCTGCGCGTGACGCAGCTCCACACTGCCCCAGGCCGGCCTTGGATCCGATGCTTCGCCCGCAAGCTATGGCGTGCCAGCGGCGGGGCTGCGATCCTGGAGTTCGCCCTGGCAATGCCGGTGCTGATTACCTTGGGCATGTTCGGGACCGAGATTGCCTATGTCGCAGTGGTTAACCTCCAGGTGAGCCAGCTTGCAATCTCCGTGGCGGACAATGCATCGCGCCTGGGCCAGACAGACAACAGCGCTGTCGCGCCAACCATCACCGAATCCGGGATAGACTCGGTGATGCGCGGCGCGCTTACGCAAGGCGAAATGATCGACCTTGCAGACAATGGCCGGGTCATCCTGACCAGCCTGGAATACGATACGACCGAAGCAAAGCAGTTCATCCATTGGCAGCGCTGCGTCGGCGATCTCGACAAGTCTTCCGACTATGGCAATGACACAACAAACAACGGCCTGAATGGCGACGAGATCACGGCAATCGGAAACGGCACGCAGAAAGTCGCTGCAGCAGAGGATTCAGCCGTGATGTTCGCCGAAGTATTCTATAAGCATAAGGGGCTCTTCGGAACCTTGTTCATTGACGACATAACGATGAAGCGAGAGGCGGCATTCATTATCAGGGATGATCGAAACCTTGACCCCGGTATTACCGGCACCGGCGGGACCTCTGCCTGCTCCAACTCGTAGCCCGGCCCATACGTTTTCCTACACCGCGCAATTGGTATAACTGGATCGGCTTCTTGCAACGCAAAGGAGCCTCCATGCCCATTCTCGAAGCCCTGATTGGCCCCGTCGCCGCCATCATTGACAAGGTCATTCCTGACAAGGGCGCGCGCGACAAGGCCAAGCTGGAACTGCTGCAACTCCAAGGATCGCAGGCCCTGGCTGAGATCGAAGCGCGGCTCTCGGCCATTGTCGCAGAGGCCAATTCGCGGGACCCGTGGA
>JACCDU010299975.1_pt1 | contig 10050 bp, 8 predicted proteins | sample 7446081 | NCBI WGS metagenome assembly JACCDU01 (sample SAMN15323447, study PRJNA562643) | freshwater metagenome | isolation source: river surface water | place: USA:Blue River Watershed | collected 2017-08-17
TCTTCACCTTCAACGATTCCAGATTTGTAATCTTGAACAGCTTCTCCCACCATTCGCATATATAAATCAAAGCCAACATCTGCAATGTGTCCTGATTGCTCGCCGCCGAGTAAATTACCGGCGCCGCGGATTTCAAGGTCTTTAAGAGCGACTCGCATACCCGAACCGAGATCTGTATTCGTTGCAATTGTCTTTAAGCGATCTAGTGATACCTCACTTAACGGCTTATCTGCTGGATAGAGGAAATATGCATAACCTCGTTCGCGTCCTCGTCCAACTCGACCTCTAATTTGATGGAGCTGAGAGAGACCAAAGTTCTCTGCATGTTCGACAATCAAAGTATTTGCATTAGGAATATCGAGTCCGCTCTCAACGATTGTTGTGCAGACAAGAACATCGAAGTCACGATTCCAGAAACCTAAAATGACATCTTCCAATTGACTTTCACTCATCTGACCGTGAGCCACGCGAACTCGAGCTTCAGGAATCATCTCTTGGATATGTGATGCGCAACGATCAATTGAATCGACTCGGTTATGGAGATAGAAGACCTGACCATCTCTTAGAAGTTCACGGTGAATGGCAGCTTTGATTTGGGCTTCATCTGCAGGTCCAACATAAGTCAGAATTGGGTGGCGCTCCTCCGGTGGAGTCGTAATCGTCGACATCTCGCGGATGCCGGTCACTGCCATCTCAAGTGTGCGTGGAATAGGGGTTGCAGACATCGCCAGCACATCGACAGTTGTGCGCATCTTCTTTAGGGATTCTTTCTGTTCAACGCCAAAGCGCTGCTCCTCATCGACAATCACAAGGCCGAGATCTTTAAAGACAACATCGTTTGATAAGAGGCGATGGGTGCCGACGATGACATCGAGAGAACCGGCTTCAAGTTCTTTGAGGATCTCTTTACTCTCTTTCGCTGTATTAAATCGCGATATCCCTGCAACTTTGATCGGGAACCCGGCATAACGCTCTGCGAATGTCTTGGAGTGCTGCTGCACTAATAATGTCGTAGGAACCAATACCGCAACCTGCTTGCCATCTTGAACTGCCTTAAATGCAGCGCGGATTGCAATCTCAGTCTTTCCATAACCAACGTCGCCACAAATGATTCGATCCATCGGATATGGGCGCTCCATATCGCGCTTTACATCTTCGATAGTCGAGAGCTGATCTGGAGTTTCAACATAGCTAAAGGCATCCTCCAGCTCACGTTGCCACGGGGTATCCGGTGAGAATGCAAATCCTGGTGCGCTAGTACGTGCGGCATAGAGACGGATGAGTTCGCCAGCAATCTGGCGTACCGCCTTACGTGCGCGACCCTTTGCTTTCTGCCACTCACCGCTGCCAATCCGATGCACCGCCGGTGCTTCACCACCAACATATTTGCTCACCTGTTCAAGGGTGTCGGTTGGTACAAAGATGCGATCTCCGGGTTGGCCACGTTTTGCAGGGGCATATTCAATTACCAAATACTCGCGAGTGATTCCCCCGACTGTGCGTTGAACTAATTCAAGATAGCGACCGATTCCATGTTGTTCATGGACTACAAAATCTCCGACTTTCAATTCGAGTGGATCAATTGCCTGCTTACGTTTTGTCGGCATGCGAGCACCATCTTTTGAGGTGACTTTGCTGCCAGATAGATCGCGCTCAGTGATGAAGAGGAGTTCAGAGTCTTCGCTGGTGAAACCATGAGCGAGAGTGGATTGAAAGACATGGATAGCGCCCTTAGTTGGGCGTGCAGCTAAAGCATCACTTAATTGAACGGGCAGATCGGCATCTCGGAATATTCCTGCAAAGCGCTCTGCCATTCCGTGACCGGTAGCGGCGAAGAGGACGCTCTGCCGCTGATTAAGGCCATCGCTAAGAAGCTGGATCAATCGGTCAACGTTTCCACGCATCGGCTCTATTGGTGCGAAGTCGGTGAAGAATGCCTCCTCATCAAGATCGCTACCAAAACTATTGAGAGCTAAATGTCCTAATGAAAGGCGTTTGATTTCAGCGAGGAGTGATTCCCAATCAAGATATGTAACTTTATCTACCGGCATCGGAGCAGCGCCACCCATCGATGCGCTCGACCAAGATGCCTGCAGAAACTCTTCATTTGTCTCGATGAGGTCTGCTGTACGAGATTTGGTCCGCTCTTCTTCAATAAATATCACTGCGCTTCGAGGGTTAATTCGATCAAAGATGGTTACCTGTTCATCGACGAGGAATGGAATAAGAGATTCCATTCCATCAACACTGATGCCTTGAGAAATCTTTTCAAATACCTCGAGAGCAGCGGGGAAGCGATGCTTAATCTCATCCGCACGTTCCTTAATAGCATCGGTGATGAGTAGTTCACGGCAAGGAATAATTGATAATTTTCCAGTAACTGGCTTGGTCGTGCGCTGATCTGAAATATCAAAGTAACGCAACTCTTCTATCTCATCGCCAAAGAAATCTATTCGTACGGGATAGTCAGAAAGCGGAAGAAAAACATCCACAATTCCGCCGCGGACAGCGAATTCGCCACGCTTTTCAACTAAATCTGTTCGCGTATATGAGAGTGCGGTGAAGTGACGAATTAGGTCGGTGAGAGAAACTTCTTGACCGAGCTCGATCGTCATCAAAGGTTCCATCGCAAGGGAAGCGATGAATCGGTGAATCACTGCACGAATGGGTGCGACGACTATGGGATTTGAATCTGCAGGCAATGCGGCAAGGGCGGCAAGGGTCTGGATTCGCTTGGCCACAGTATCGCTGCGTGGACTCAAACGTTCATGCGGCAATGTCTCCCATGCCGGAAATTCGAGAACGGTCGAGTGGAGATTACGTAGATCTTCTGCGAGGTCTTCTGCCCCACGACTAGAGCTAGTCACAACGAGAATTGGTTCTTTGCTGGCTCGTAATGCGATGAGGAATGGGTTGCTTGCGGCAGGGGCGATAATCCGCTGATGAGAGGTGAGGGCGTTGCAGAGCTCTTGATCGCTTGCGAGATCTGCCAATAAACCAAACATCGCTGCGAACTCCTTTCAAACGCGCCTATGCCCCACTTCAGAGAGAAGGGGGGCTTGATGTGGGCAATGTTAACTCACCACAGTGATTATCGAATATTGAGATGAAACGTCTCACGACAGTGGCTAAGGGTGCGAGAATTACGCCGTGAGCCAAGGACAGATTTCTTCCTCCATCATCGCCATCGATGATGCGCTTCTGCGCAGTGATGTCCGACGTCTCGGCGATCTCTTAGGTCAATCTCTGGTGCGCCAAGAAGGTAGTGAACTCCTCGAACTTGTTGAAAAGGTTCGTAAGGCAGTTCGTGACAATGGTGAAGATGCTCTCCTTGCAGATATCACCGATGATCAAGCCGTTGATTTAGTACGCGCATTTAGTACGTACTTTCACTTGGCGAATGTGGCAGAACAAGTTCACCGTTCTCGCGTACTGGCAGAAGCTCGACGTGATGGAAAATCCTGGTTATCTCAAGCGGTAGATAAGATTATTGAGGCACAGAAAAATCCCGCATCTGGTCATGAATTTACCCATGAAGATATCGTCAAGTGGGTTTCTGAACTTCAAGTTCGTCCGGTCTTTACTGCCCACCCAACAGAGGCAGCTCGTCGTTCTATCCTCGGCAAACTATCTGAGATTTCACGATTACTTGATCTACCAAAGAGCGTGACCCAAGATGAGCGTCTGGCAGAGACAGTCGATCTCCTATGGCAGACAGATGAGCTTCGCCTTGATCGTCCAGAGCCGCTCGATGAAGCGATGAATGCACTGTATTACCTTGATGATCTTGCTAAGCAGACCATTCCAGAAGTTCTCAATGATTTTGCTCGCGAGCTCAAGCGGTTAGATGTTGAACTTCCCGTAACCGCTCGCCCTCTGACCTTTGGCACTTGGATTGGTGGCGACCGCGATGGAAACCCCAACATCACACCGCAAGTGACAGAGGATGCTGTTGTGCTGCAGGTTGGACATGCTATTCGCACAACAATTGCGGCAATGGATCGCCTCCGACAGATGCTCTCGGTCTCAACACGAATTGCAGGTGCTACGCCAGAACTAAGCGCATCTGTCGCGGAAGATCTTAAGCACATCCCAGAATTTGAGCCACGTTTCTTGCGCCTTAATGTGCAAGAGCCATACCGCTTGAAGGCTACTGCGATTGTTCACCGTCTCGCCTTTACACGTAATCGCCATGCAGTCGGTGGGCCGCATGTTCCTGGCCGCGACTATGCAAATACTGCAGAGCTCCTTGCTGATCTTACCTTGATGCGCGATTCACTCTTTCAGCACCGTGGCGAACTGATTGCTACCGGCTTACTTGAGCGCACAATTCGCACTGTTGCAGCCTTTGGTCTTACCCACGCAACCCTCGATGTCCGCGAACACTCTGATGCCCACCACAATGTTCTGAAGAACTTCCTTGGTGAGGGTTATCTTGAACTATCTCACGATGAGAAGTTCACAATCCTTACCGGCGAATTAGCAAACGGAATGAAGCGCAACGCTTCATCACTTGATGCCACTGCAGCAAAGACGCTCAATACATTCGTGGCAATCTCAGATCTGATCGAACGCTTCGGACCAGAAGTTATTGAGACCTATATCGTCTCTATGACTAAGGGAGCAGATGACTTAATCGCAGCCGCACTTCTCGGAAAGTATGCGGGCCTAGTTGATCTCGATAAAAAAGTTGCAAAGATTGGTTTCGCACCACTTCTTGAGACAGTTGCAGAGCTTCGTGCAGCAGGAGATATCCTAGAAAAGCTGCTTTCAAATCCCACCTACCGTTCATTGGTAGAGCTTCGTGGAAATATCCAAGAGGTGATGCTGGGTTATTCTGATTCAAATAAGGATGCTGGTATTGCGACAAGTCAGTGGGAAATTCACCGTGCACAGCGTCGCCTTCGCGATGTTGCGATGAAGCATGGTGTGAAGCTTCGTTTATTCCATGGTCGCGGTGGTTCTGTCGGGCGTGGTGGCGGACCTACATATGAGGCGCTCGTTGCGCTTCCTTGGGGATCTGTCGACGGCGAGATCAAGATGACCGAACAAGGTGAAGTGATCTCAGATAAATATGCGCTGCCTTCTCTTGCCCGCGAGAATGTTGAACTCACACTTGCCGCTTCGCTTGAGGCGACTGTCCTTAATCGCGGACCACGCCAAAGCTCAGAAGACCTTGCGCAGTGGAATGAGTGCATGAACCTTGTTTCTGATAATTCATTTGCTCGTTATCGCACCCTGATTGATCACCCAGATCTGCCGGCATATTTCTACGCATCAACCCCGGTTGAGCAACTTGGCAATCTCTTCCTTGGTTCGCGACCATCACGTCGCCCAGATGCCTCTAGTGGTCTCGATTCACTCCGTGCCATTCCATGGGTCTTCGGCTGGACTCAATCACGCCAGATCGTTCCTGGTTGGTTTGGAGTAGGAAGTGGCCTGAAGGCTGCTCGCGAGGCGGGAAATACAGATGTGTTGAAGAAGATGCTCGCCGAGTGGCATTTCTTTGCAACCTTTATCAGCAATGTTGAGATGACTTTGGTGAAGACTGATCTCAAGACTGCGCGTCGTTATGTTGAAACACTTGTTCCCGCTGAACTGCAGCACTTCCTCACAACAATCGAAGAAGAGTTTGCACTTACCGTTGATGAAGTTCTCCGTCTTACAGGTAAGGCAACACTTCTTGGCGATCAGCCAGTGCTTGCTCGCACTTTGGAAGTTCGCGACCAATATCTTGCTCCGTTGCACTCATTACAGGTCAACCTTCTCAACCGGGTCCGTAAAGCTGGCGATCAGGCTGAACCAACACTTGTCCGTGCGCTGCTGCTGACAATCAATGGAGTCGCGACAGGTCTGCGCAACACTGGTTGATTTACTGGGTTAGACCTAGCAGAACCTCTATGCCAGGAGTACCTTGGCACATGGAGAAAAAGGAAAACCTCGACGTCGAGACATCTATATTGCCTCTAAAGTACGTCGATCTCATCGAAGATATCTTTCACGCAATATTAGCTCTCGCCTTATTTGGCATTGGCATCGGTGCCTTTATCTTCAGCATCAAAAGATTAATCGAGACAGCGCCATTCTTTCCTAACGGAATGATTCAGGGTGTCAACGATATTCTCTTTATTGTCATTATTTTGGAGATCTTAAGAACTGTGATCTCACGATTTACCGATGGCGTATTCCAACTCGATAAGTTCCTCATCATCGGCGTCATCGCTGCAGTGAGACATATCCTGACTGTAGGTGCGTCACTCACCCTTGAATCAACGAAGTCAGATGAAGCTTTTAGGCGATCTATCTATGAGATGGGCCTTAATGCTGGAATTGTCGTCGCACTTGTTTTTGCTCTCTATCTATCTAAAGCTGCACACCGTAAATCAAAGAGTAAATCGAACTAAGGAGATACAAATGGATGAAGTAACACTGCTTAAATTATGGAACCAGAAGCGCAATAGCGTCATCAGCGCCCAAATGGCACCTGCACTTGTCTTAATCGGAATTTCGGTTACCGCTGCATTTGGAAAATTTGCGGATGCATCGGATGGGGCAAAGTATTTAGCGATCGGAGTTGCTGCAGTAACAGGAATCCTGGCGATGATTTCTCAGTATGCGGCAATCCGTGAAGCTGAGGCGCTCCTTGTTGATCTCAATCGGCTTAAGAGCCCATCAGCGCTAACTAAGAAAGTGGCAGATTCTCGCGGGCTCCTTTCGCTCTCTGCAATCGCCATCGTTGCTCTCGGGCTAGCAACCTTCGCACTTGTTCTATGGGCTGTTCTAGGTACTGCATGATCGTTGGCGCGACTATTTTCTTGGTCTTCTGCGGGCTCATAGCAATTCTTCTCTTTAGTTATGAGAAGCCGTCGAAGAAGAATAAGAAGATCACTGGGCGAGGTGGAGATTTCGCAGAGTAGAAATATTCGCTAAATCTTGCCCCGCCAGGCGCTGAATGAGCGCACCGATTTTGCATGGGGCGCCTTTAACCAGAGAAACGGATGGAGCTCTGCAAGGTTCTTAAATTTTGCAAAGCTTGGCACCGGGGCAAATGTCACGGCAACTGGATTTGCCGCTGCATAGTCATATGGATTGCCCATATAAATCGTCACGTCTCTGCGTTGAGCTAAATCTCGCAGTGTCTCAAGATAGAAGTAAATTCTCTTGGATGAGAGCTGTAATTTTCGGAGAGCCTCAACGTTAAACACAAATACAACCGGCAAATCGGGATGGGCAGCCATGGCGGGATCGGCATCACCTAGTGATTCAACGGTAAGGAGAACCTCCTGAGGTTCGCCAAATCTCTGCGGAGCTAACGGACCAGAGGTTCGATTGATATCAGGATCTTCAACAACCAAAGGTTCGAAAGGTGCATCTTCCAGTGAAATTTCTACTGGAAACTCTTGTATAGGGCACTTCTTATTAAGTGGACAACTGGCACACAATCCTGGTGCGCGTTTATCTACCTGCCATCGAGCAAAGCCGTATGGCTTTCCAGTACCGGTACCGACGGTCCACTGCCAGCCCAGTAAGTTAGCCGCGCGTGATCCATCCAGAAGGTGTCTATACATCTCCTCTTGACCATGTAACCACCCATATTGATTGCGCACAGTCCAGTGCGAAGCAAGCCACATCCGACTTTGATTGACTAGCCAACCACTTTCGCGCAGTTCATTTGTTGCAAAATCAATACAGGCCATTCCATCTGGCCAACCATTACCCTCTTTATCCCACACTTGTTCAAAGCGAAGATTCTTAAAAAGTCGCGTACCAATTCGTGCATATAAGTGGCGCGCATATTCTTGCCATAACAGCTCATCGCGAAATTTCTCTCGGTCGGCAGATGGTGCGGTACCTACATGATCCCAAACGCGCTGTAATGGCAAAAGGTTGTGGCGGATATATGGCGATAAGACCGATGCTCCTCGAGACTCAAGAGGCAAAATCTCTGAGCGAAACTTTGCATATCCTTTTATGTCGAGCGCATTAAGCGCTTCATCGGCAGCGCTCTGGCCGCCGCGAATCTCACTTCGCCCGCCACCTGAGTGAAGTCCTTCAAACTCTCTCGCTAGAGTCAGAGAAAGGTCGGCATCAAGCTCTATCTTCTTCATGATTGACCAGCTCTAAAGAGAGCTAGGAGTTGTACTTCGTCTGAGTGAGCTCTAGCCCTTTTTCGATGAGATGTTCTACAACATCTGCACCGCGATCTAAGAAGAGTGGGAGTTCTTTCTTCTCTGGCTGACTAAATTGTTTGAGGACAAAGTCTGCTGGATCTTGCTGCCCCATAGGGCGGCCGATACCTAGGCGAATGCGGAAGTAATTTGGTCCACCAAAGGCTGAGGTCATTGATTTCAAACCGTTGTGGCCGTTATCGCCACCACCAAGCTTGGTTCGGATTGCAGAAAAATCTATATCAAGTTCATCATGGAGAACGATAATCTTTGCTGGCTCTACTGAATAGAACTGTGCAAGAGCTTTGATAGGTCCGCCGGTCTCGTTCATGTAGCCGAGTGATTTGGCGAGAATTACTGATTGCGCATCGACTCCGTAACCTAACTTAAAGGCTGCGATGGAGGTGCGGGATTTATGTGAAGAAAACTTAACTTTGTGACGCTTTGCTAATTCATCTATAACCATCTGACCTACGTTATGACGGGTGGCAGCGTATTGATCGCCCGGATTACCGAGCCCCACTACCAACCACGTCATAACGCGTCAGACTTCTTTACTTCTTATTTATTCTGCTGCTGGAGCTGGAGCATCTGCTGCTGGAGCTGCTGCTGCAGTGTCATCAGCTGAAGCGGCACGACGCTCTGAGAGGTGAACCACTGTTGAAGTTGGATCGAGAACGAGTGTGACACCTGCTGGAAGGATGACATCAGAGGCAAGCTTTGATGTTCCGGCCTTCATGCCTTCGATATCAAGGACGAGGAACTTAGGAATTGCTGTTGCCTCTGCCTCAACCTCAAGTGTGTTGTGTACGTGCTCAAGGATTCCATCTGGATCGTGCTTACCTTCAGTGTGGATTGGAACCTGAACTGTTACCTTCTCGCCACGACGAACGAGAACGAGGTCGATGTGCTCAAGGTTCTGCTTGAGTGGGTGCTTCACAACTGACTTAGGAAGTGTGAGCTCTGTCTTGCCATCAAATGTGATGTTAAGGAGAACGTTTGACTCCTTGAGAGCATTTCCGAGGTCACGTGCATTGAGTGTGATGTGAACTGGTGCTGCACCGTGACCGTAGATCACTGCAGGAACGAGACCGTCGCGACGTGCGCGGCGTGATGCACCCTTACCGAACTCGGTACGTGTTGTGCCGTTGATTGATACTTCTGCCATGAAAAAACTCCTAGTTAGTAGTTCAAAGCCTTTGGCTATGAACCGGGGGCGATGTGCTCTGACTAGGAGTTGGATACCTTGCCGTCGATAACGGTTTCGTTCGAAACCCTCGCCAGAATGGTTGCAGTTTATGTGGCAAAGAGGGGATTCTCCAAATCCCGCTTATTTAAGGCTTAGCTGTGGCCGTCAAAGAGGCTAGTCACTGAGCCATCTTCAAAGACTTCACGAATCGCACGAGCAAGCAACGGTGCGATTGATATAACAGTGAGCTTATCGAACTTCTGATCATCGCTGAGTGGAAGTGAGTCTGTAACAACTACTTCAACGGCGCGAGAGTTCTTAAGTCGTTCGACAGCAGGGCCTGAGAAGACTGCGTGGGTAGCAGCAACGATGACATCGCGCGCACCAGCTTCAAAGAGTGCATCGACAGCCTTTGTGATTGTTCCTGCAGTATCAATCATGTCATCGATAACTACGCAGGTGCGGCCTTCAACTTCACCGACAACCTTGCCGACTACCGCCTCATTAGGCACAAGTGGATCACGAGTCTTATGGATAAATGCGATTGGGCAGCCGCCTAGAAGCTAAGACCAACGCTCTGCAACGCGAACGCGACCTGAGTCAGGGGAAACGATTGTGAGTGAGTTGCGGTCTACCTTGCTACCAACGTAATCGGCGAGCATTGGAAGTGCGAAGAGGTGATCAACTGGACCA
>JACCDU011062626.1_pt1 | contig 10049 bp, 8 predicted proteins | sample 7446081 | NCBI WGS metagenome assembly JACCDU01 (sample SAMN15323447, study PRJNA562643) | freshwater metagenome | isolation source: river surface water | place: USA:Blue River Watershed | collected 2017-08-17
CAAATTGTTTTTCAAGTAATTTAACGATTTTTGATACAGAAGAATCAGCTTCACTATCAACTAATGTCTTTGAAGTATCCTGCATAAGTATCAGAAATGCAACACTTTTTTTGTTTTCGGTGATACCTTTTCCTTGGTAAAGATCGAATAAAGCCATATGATTTAAGAACGGAATTTTAGCCTTATTTACCGCATCTAAAATAGAATCTACCTCGACTGAGTCGTCTACCACTACAGCAATATCACGCCTTACTGGGAGGAATTTTGAGATTTCTTCGTATTTAAATACCTTGTCTTCTAAAAGCTTCTCTATTTTTAATTCAAAAATAAAGGGAGCTTTAGGGAGGGAAAAGTGTTGCTGCCATTTTGGATGTAATTTACCCACCCAACCTATCGACTGAGCGTCCAAAATGACTTCTGCTGATTGTCCAGGATGTAGCGCTAATGGAGTTTTATCACTTCTTTTAAATGTGAGTTGTTTAGACGTCAAAGCTTCAACATGTGCTTTTATGTCATAAAAATCAATATCGCGAATTTTGTCAGCCCACTGCTCAGGCATAAAACTACCGTAACTGAGTCCTGATATCACTTCGGTCTCAATAAAATCTTTTTTTACACCATGGAAGGTTTGAGCGATCTCAAAAATATTTAAACGCGATACTTGGCGATTTAAATTGTAAGTTAAAACTTCAAGGTGACTACCCCATAAAGATGATCGCATCGTCGACATCTGGCTTGCAATTGGATTCTGTAATTGAATCGGATTGGCATTTCCATGTAATGACTTCTCAACCTCATCTTCAATAAAGCTATAAGTCACTACCTCATAAAAGCCTCGAGATGTGAGTGCTTCTTTAAGGTCACGATGATAAGTGCCGGATGTAGGTAACATCACTTGATGGCTCAGAGGATGATGTGAAGGAATTTTATCGTAGCCATACAATCGCACAACTTCCTCAATCAGATCTTCTTCAATAGCAATATCAAAGCGATAAGAAGGGGGTGTGACTTTAAATCCTTCGATTGTTTTATTCACTTCAAAACCTAATTGTATAAATATTCGCTCAACATCTTGGCTAGGAACTTCAATACCTAAGATAGCATTTAATTTTTTAAGTCTTAAATGAATTTCATTGCGCTTTGGTAAAGCATTTAAAACTTCTGTAATCTCCCCTGCTTCTCCACCACAGTATTCAATAATAAGAGATGTTGCACGTTCTAGTGCTTGTCGCGTATTAGAAAAATCTACGCCGCGTTCAAAACGATAAGATGAGTCTGTAGATAAGTTATATGCTCTAGCTTTACCAGCAATCACAATGGGATCAAAAAAAGCACTTTCCAAGAAAATAGTTTGAGTATTATCGGTGACTGATGAAGGCATGCCACCCATTACCCCTGCAAATGCAATTGCGCCTGATTGATCTGCAATCACTAGATCTTTTTTTGATAATTTAATTTTTGTATCATTGAGAAGATGTATCGGCTCTTCAGGCTTTGCGAATCTCACCGTGACATCACCTTGTAATTTTTCATGGTCAAATGCATGCAGTGGCTGTCCAATTTCAAGCAACACATAATTCGTAATATCGACAATAGGACTGATTGATTTTATATTGGAACGCTCAAGTCTTGAAGTCATCCATTCAGGCAACGATTTTGTATTATCTACATTTTTAATGATGCGACCACAATAACGCGGACATGCTTCTTTTTCTTCAACGAATACGTTTTTCTTTTCGCTTTGCTTGATTGGATTAACATCATAATGGATAGGAGAAAGTGAAGATGCACTAATGGCTGCCACTTCTCGAGCTACGCCCCAAACACTTAAACAATCACTTCGATTAGGTGTTAATTTTAATGTTGTAATTTGATCATTAAGATCAAGCGCCACTCTTAAATCTGTACCGTTTTTTAAATCATGGTTGAGCTCCAGAATACCATCAGCTTCTTCAGCTAATCCTAATTCCTTTAATGAGCAAAGCATACCGAACGATTCAACGCCTCGTACTTTTGCTTCTTTGATATCAATCGAGGGTAATTTAGCGCCTACTAAAGCACATGCTACTTTAATGCCTTGTCTCGCATTAGGTGCACCACAAACAATTTGTAATGACTTATCACCAATGTTGACATCACATACTTGAAGTCGATCTGCATCAGGATGTTTTTTAATAGCTACAATCTCACCGACTACAACATGGCTAAACGATGCTCCTAGAGGATGAGAATCATCAACATCTAATCCTGCCATAATCATGACGTGGTTAAGCGCATCACTGTCAAGTGATGTATTAACGTATGACCTTAACCAGTTTTCAGAAAATTGCATATTGAAATGTCTTTAAATAAATTGCTGAAGAAAACGTAAATCGTTATTAAAAAAGTGACGTAAATCTTGAACGCCATAACGCAACATTGTTAAACGTTCTATACCTAAGCCGAAAGCAAAGCCTTGATATTGATTTGAATCGATACCCACATGTTTAAATACTTCTGGATGAACCATGCCGCAGCCACCAATCTCGAGCCAACCGCCCTTCCAACTCATATCCATTTCAGCTGAAGGCTCTGTAAATGGAAAGTACGAAGGTCTGAAACGCACTTTTAAATCTTTATTCTCGAAAAAGTTTTGAAGAAAATCTTCGATAACACCTTTAAGGTCTGCAAAGCTTACTTGTTGATCAACCCATAAACCTTCAACTTGATGAAACATTGGTGAGTGTGTTGCGTCTGAATCAACACGATAAACGCGACCTGGTGAAATAATTTTGAGTGGTGGTTTATTTTTTTCTAAATGACGAATTTGCACAGGGGATGTGTGCGTTCTTAATACATAAGATTCATCAATATAAAATGTGTCATGCATCGCACGCGCTGGATGTGATTCTGGAATATTAAGTGCGGTGAAATTATAAAAATCTGATTCAATCTGTGGGCCATGTGCCACTGAGAATCCAATGGAATGAAAAAGTGATTCAACCCGATGAAGTGTTTGTGTGACTGGATGCAAACTACCTTGATCCTCTTTTCGTGATGGTAAAGTCACATCCAATGATTCTTCTGCAAGCTGTTTTGCTTGCGAGGCATTAAGAATAGCTTCACGTCTTTTTTCTAAAGCTTCTTCAACACCCTGTTTAACAACATTAATTTCAGCACCTGCTTTAGGTCTATCCTCTGCGGATAATTTACCTAATGATTTGAGCGCTTCTGTTAAGACGCCACTCTTACCTAGGTATTTAGCTTTAGCCTGATCAAGATCAGTCAGAGTCTGACACTGATCAAAATCTTCACGGGCTTCTTTTAAGGTGTGTTCGAGATTATTCATTGACTATCATTTTAATAAAAAAAAGGAGGCTAGAAGCCTCCTTTTAAAAATTAATAATTTTTATGCTGCTCCTGAACCAGATTTAGCGATTTCGACAAACTTAGCAAAAGCTGCTTTATCGAATACTGCCATATCTGCTAGTACCTTACGATCTACTTCGATCGAAGCTTTCTTAAGGCCATTCATGAAACGGCTATATGTAAGACCACACTCACGAGCTGCTGCATTAATACGCGCAATCCATAATGATCTAAATTGACGTTTTTTCTGACGACGGTCACGGTATGCATACTGACCTGCCTTCATCACTGCTTGTTTAGCTATGCGGTATACATTTTTACGACGTCCGCGATAACCTTTAGCAAGTGCTAAAACTTTTTTATGTTTTGCTCTCGCGGTGACACCACGTTTTACTCTAGGCATATTATTCTCCTTATTGAGTTGGCATCATCGCGCGAACGCGTTTGATATCGGTTGCTGAAATGAGGACAGTGCCTCTGAGATTGCGTTTTTGTTTCGTTGTTTTTTTGGTCAAGATATGACGTAAATGAGAACGCGTTCTCTTTACCATACCACTTCCTAAAAACTTGAAGCGCTTTTTTGCGCCACTTTTTGTTTTCATTTTTGGCATTTTGATCTCCTTTAGAGTATTAAGAGTGCTTAGGCATGCCGTTTAAGCCGTATCACTCAGAAACTTTTGCTTCTGTGGTTTTTGCTTTAGCTTTTTTTTGCGGAGCCAAAACCATGACCATTTGTCGACCTTCCATTTTTGGAAATTGTTCGACGACTGCATATTCCATTAAATCTTGCTCAACACGTTTTAGAATTGCTAAACCGTATTCTTGATGTGTTATTTCTCGACCTCTAAAACGTAAGGTGATTTTCGCCTTATCGCCATCTGTAAGGAATCCGATGAGGTTTCGTATTTTGATGTTGTAATCACCGTCATCAGTGCCTGGTCTAAACTTCACTTCTTTAATCTTGACCTGCTTTTGTTTTAAGCGGGTTTCGTGTTGCTTCTTACTTTCTGCATATTTAAACTTACCGTAATCGAGTAATCGACATACGGGGGGTTGGGCTTGTGGAGCAATTTCCACTAGATCAATATCTATCTCTTCTGCTTTTGCAAATGCCTCAGCTAGTGTCACTATGCCAAGCGCTTCGCCGTTTACGCCAATTAATCGAATTTCTGGAGCTGTAATATCCCCGTTAATTCTGACTTCTTTTTCTTGAGCGATAACAAATCCCCTGTAAATATAAAAGAAAAACCGCGCTACCTTATGACTAGACTTTAGTTTGCACTTCCTGATTTAGTCGATCAATCAATGACTTAATCGACATAGATCCTAAGTCTTCGCCTTTTCGGGTTCGCACGGCAACTTGCCCAGCTTCCATTTCCTTTTCCCCTACAATTAAGAGATAAGGAATCTTTTGTAAGCTATGTTCGCGTATTTTATAGGTTATTTTCTCATTTCTCAAGTCAGAATCGCATCGGATGTGGTTTTTCTTGAGTTCATCCATGACTTTTGAGGCATAGTCTGCATGGGCATCAGCAATATTGAGGATAACCGCTTGAGTAGGGGCAAGCCAGAGGGGCATGGCGCCTGAGTAATGCTCAATCAGAATCCCAATAAAACGCTCCATAGAGCCTACAATGGCTCGATGTAACATCACGGGATGCTTACGGCTATTATCTTCTGTGACATATTCAGCGCCTAGACGCTCAGGCAAGTTAAAGTCTAGCTGGATCGTGCCGCACTGCCAAAGACGACTTAAACTGTCTTTTAGGGTAAATTCGATCTTAGGGCCATAAAAAGCGCCTTCCCCGGGCTGAAGGTCGAATTCGAGCTTATTTTCAACTAAAGCAGCTTTAAGGGCAGCTTCTGACTTGTCCCAAGTCTCATCAGAACCCACGCGTTTTTCAGGGCGAGTGGATAATTTCACTAACACATCCTTAAATCCGAAGTCTTCGTAAGCCTTAAAGAGCATTACGATGAATTGAGCTACTTCATCTTTAATTTGCTCTTCGGTACAAAAAATATGGGCATCATCTTGAGTAAACCCTCTCACGCGCATTAACCCATGAAGGGATCCTGAGGGTTCGTTGCGGTGACATGAACCAAATTCAGCAAGTCTTAAAGGTAATTCACGGTAGCTATGAAGCGCATTATTAAAGATTTGAATATGGCCAGGACAGTTCATAGGCTTCACTGCATAATCTCTATTTTCAGATGAAGTTGTAAACATGTTGTCGCGATAATTTTGCCAATGTCCGGATTTTTCCCACAAGGTCTTATCCATGACCGTGGGTGTTTTAACTTCTTGATATCCAAAATCTAAGAACATCTTTCGCATGTAATGTTCAACTTCTTGCCAAATCGACCATCCTTTAGGATGCCAAAACACCATACCAGGTGCTTCATCTTGCATATGAAATAAATCGAGCTGCTTACCTAATTTTCGATGATCTCTTTTTTCGGCCTCTTCTAACATGAAGAGATGATTTTGTAAGTCTTCTTTAGTTGTCCATGCTGTGCCGTAGATTCTCTGTAGCATTTCATTTTTAGAATCACCACGCCAATAAGCGCCTGCTACTTTCATCAATTTAAATACTTTTAATTTTCCAGTCGATGGCACATGAGGACCCCGACAGAGATCTGTGAATTCGCCTTCGGAATATAAAGATACTTCCTGATCGGCAGGAATCGATTCAATAATTTCAGCCTTGTAATTTTCTTTGATTGATTTGAAATATTCCACTGCATCATTACGTGGCAATACTTTTCTTGTGATCGGTAAATCGCGACTGGCAATTTCCGTCATCTTCTTTTCAATTTTTTCTAAATCTTCTGGTGTGAAAGGACGCGAATACGAAAAGTCATAATAAAACCCATGTTCAATCACAGGGCCAATCGTCACTTGTGCGTCTGGAAATAATTCTTTAACGGCGTATGCCAAAAGATGAGCTGTTGAATGACGAATCACTTCAAGCCCTTCAGAATTTTTGTCAGTGATGATAGCAAGATCACTATCTTCACGAATGACAAATGAAAGATCGACTAACTGATCATTGACTCGACCAGCAAGAGCTGCTCGGGCTAATCCTGCACCAATATTTTGTGCAACTTCTGCAACAGTAATATCACTTTCAAATTGTCGCTTAGATCCGTCCGGTAATCTTATTTCAGGCATAGTTGAATCAAGTTATTAAGAATTGCATCATTTTATAAGCTTTTCTCTAATCTTGATAGCTTGAGCCATGAGGCAAAAAATTGGTAGGCGCGATTGGAATCGAACCAACGACCCCCACCATGTCAAGGTGGTGCTCTAACCAGCTGAGCTACGCGCCTAAAGAATTTAGGAGTTTGGATTCTATCCTATTGAAGAACCCTAATCAATCATCGCTTTGTAGCCGTATGTAAAATCTGGGTAGTTTAATCTAAATCCAGTTTGATTCAATAAAACAGATCGTAATTGCTTTCCCCCTTCCACAATTGGTATCTCAATAGTGTCTGTGCTTAATTTGAGATGTTTTCTAATCCACGTTAATACGTCATATTGTTTAGTAGGTTCGCCATCTGTCAAAAGATAAAGTGGTTCGATAGATTCTTTTCTCACAATTTTATTCATCAGAAAAACAATAAAGCGCGCAGCATCTTCCTCGTGAATTCGATTAGACCAATTATTGGTTGCAGGCCAATTGCTAGGATTACTTTGTGCTAATTGAATCATGCGTGTTCGAGTCGGACCGTATATTCCAGATAAACGCAATATAGTGGCCTTTTCTTTTAATTGACGCGCAATCGTTTCAGCTTCCATTAACGCCTCACCTCCATAATCAGAAGGTTGAGCAATATCAAGCTCACTTAAGATCTTTGTTGTTTTTTGTCCATAAACTCTAGTGCTTGAAACAAAGAAAAGATGCTTAAAGTCATCGAGATCTAAAATAGCTTCGTAAGTTTTTTTTAGGCCAACCACATAATGATCTTGATAGCTCTCAACAGATTGTGAGTCTGCAGAAACTGTATAGATAATAATTTCAGGATTTATTGATTTAATAGTATCAATAGTTTCAGTTTTTAAAATATCCGCCTGATGCATTTCAATAGACGGGGGTGATTTTTTTAAACTTCGACTAAATCCATACAGTTTAAAAATATGGGAATCAATATTTTTAGCAACCGAAAAGCCAAGCTGACCACAGCCTACAATTAATACTTTAGTAGATTTTATTTCCAAAGCGTTTTAAGAATAAATCCAGGAAAAGAAAAAACCAAAAACAAAAAGAAAGTCACTGTATAAAATTCCCAATCTTGTGGGTGAATATGCCCTACTACTTTAAGTTCTGTAAATAGTGCAATACCTCCAGTCACAAAATACAAAATGACTACTTCAAGTAAAGCCCAAGAAAATGGTTTTTTATAAGATGGAAATTTTTTAATAAAAAGAAAATCATTAAACATCCATGGCACATTAGCCATGATGATAGTAATTAAGATGAGGATCCACTGAGTCATTTAATGAAGACTTAAAGCTATTGCTTGAGCTGTAGCATCCATAAATGAATGTGGCATTAAACCAATAATTAGAAGCGCTATTGCGTGAGCTGATAAGATCCATTGCATATCGATGGACACATCCAATTTATTTTTTAATTTTGGCTCATCAAAATACATAAGTTTTACAATTCTCATGTAATAAAACATACCCACTAAAGCCATCATGACTGCATAGACCACAAAACCTGCAAAGCCTGCATCAAATGCTGCTTGAAGCACCATAAACTTTGCGTAAAAACCTATAGTAGGAGGAATGCCTGCCATACTTAACATCGTGATTAACATAAGGAACGCATACCAAGGATTTCTTTTATTTAAACCTTTAAAATCTTCAAGCGTTTCACACTCAAAATTTTTCCTAGACATCATCATTAACACTGCAAAAGAAACTAAAGTCATAAACATATAACTTACAACATAAAATAAACTTGATGCATAACCATTGAGTGTTCCACTCATGAATCCAAAAAGAATAAAACCAATATGAGAAATCGTTGAATATGCATACATACGCTTGATATTTGTTTGTGCAATCGCTAAAACATTTCCGATACCGATAGAAAGAACCGCCATAATAAGTATCATTTGCTTCCAATCGACCATCATAGACTGAAGACCGTCACCCAATATACGAACGGTAATAGCAAAAGCGGCTAATTTAGGCACTGAACTAATCAGCATAGCAATAGATGAGGGCGAGCCTTCATATACGTCAGGCACCCACATTTGAAATGGCACTGCGCCTAATTTAAAAGCAAGGCCAGCAACTACAAAAACAAGGCCTAAGACAAGAATGGCATGGTCTGTGGGGTGATTTAACAATGCGATCGAAATCACATTTAAATCTAAGCTTGATGTCGCGCCATAAATCATCGACATACCATAAAGAAGAAGTCCTGATGCAAGAGCGCCTAATACAAAATATTTAATTGCGGACTCTGTCGCTTTTTGATTGTCACGATCAAGAGCTGTTAGAGAATATAAACATAAAGAGAGAAGCTCGAGACCCATATAAACGAGCAGCATATTATGACTTGAAATCATAATCATCATGCCAAGCAATGCAAATAGAACGAGTGAAAAATATTCACCACGATATAAATTACGATCTTTCATATAAGACCGACTATAGAAAAAAATCAGTGACGTTCCTAAATAACTCATCATCTTTAAAAGATCTGCTAAACCGTCACGAACAAACATATTAGAAAAAGCAAATTCAGTTTCATGATTAAAATGTTGACCAGTCAAATAAGCGCTGCCTAATAAGGCAAATTGAGATAGAGCAAAAATAATCCAGCGCATTGATGGCTTAATAAATAAATCTGTCATAAGCACAATCATTGCCATGGAAAGCACAAAAATTTCTGGCAAAATTAAAGAAAGATCAGATTGAATGAATGAATTCATTTATACATCCAGCGGTAATGATGTGACAGGTTTTATCAAATGCATGTACTCTAAAAATTGAACTGTTGTTGCATTTGTCATATCCGTAATTATCCTCGGATAAATGCCTATTAAAATAATAAGAAGTGCCAATACAGAAAGTATGAAAAATTCACGCCAAGAGATATCTTTTAAAGCGCTGATTTTTTGATTGCGCGCTTCACCATAAAATACTCGCTTAACCATCCATAAAGAATAAGCTGCACCGAAAATTAAAGAGCTTGCAGCAATCAATGCAATCCAGAAATTATTCTGCATTGCACCCATAATAACCATAAATTCACCTACAAATCCTGAAGTCCCTGGCAGTCCACAGTTAGCCATAGCAAAAAATACTGCAAAGGCTCCAAAAGTTGGCATTGCGTGAATGACACCTCCATAATCTGCAATCTGTCTTGTATGTAATCTATCGTATAAAACACCTACAGATAAAAACATCGCAGCCGAAATAAAACCATGAGAAATCATTTGAACATATGCGCCCTCAATACCAATTGAATTAAACATAAATAAGCCTAACGTAACAAAGCCCATATGTGATATCGATGAATAAGCGATCAATTTTTTCATATCTTTTTGAACAATAGCAATCAGTGCAATATATAAAATAGCAATGAGTGATAGAGTCACCATAAACCCTTTTAAATAGATCGCAGCGTCAGGTGCGATTGGCATTGCAAATCGCATAAAGCTATATGCGCCTAATTTCAACA
>JACCDU010257787.1_pt1 | contig 10048 bp, 9 predicted proteins | sample 7446081 | NCBI WGS metagenome assembly JACCDU01 (sample SAMN15323447, study PRJNA562643) | freshwater metagenome | isolation source: river surface water | place: USA:Blue River Watershed | collected 2017-08-17
CTCCTGGATCAACATTAATGATGAAAAAAGCAATTTTGTTACAAATTGGAGGTTATAATGTTAATTATAAAAGAATTGAAGATTGGGAGTTTTTTCTTAGGTTGCTTTCTTTGGGTTTTAAGGTTGGTTTTTTGCAAAAATGTACTGCCGAAATTTCTTCATCAAATAGTTTTACTGTTCAAATTTTAGAAAAACATTGCAGAATGCTAATTAGGGATTCAGCTAACAGTTTAAATCATCTTAATGTCAATTTTATTAGGTTGTTAAAATCAGGTGTAAATTTTGAATTGGCTGTAGCATGCTGGAAAAATAGAAAATATTTAAAGTCTTTGTATTATCTAATATCATCATTATATTTTCAGCCTTTTAATAATAAGTCGTTTCAGATTATTTTATTCCCATGGATCAAAACTAAATTTAAAATTGAATTATAAGTCAATTAAATATACTTTTGTTTTGCCAATTATATGGTTAAATATATTATTAGGTAACCAAATGGCTTATCCTTTAATATCTCAATTAGGACAATTTTTAAATTGGATTCTTCTCGCCAATATTGTATTTATTGCTATTACAGAAAAGACGAGTGGTAAACTATTTTTTCTATTTGTTATATTTATAACTTTTTTATCAAAATTTTTTTCAGCTATTGGATTCAATACATTTCAGTATATATATTTAGCTTTTTATTCGCTTATTTTCATAATAACTTCGAAGTTGTTCTTAGAAAATGCTTATCCTTTGTTTAAAAAACAGTTAGTATTTTTTCTTTATCTATCTATCCCTATAATGTTATTGCAGTTATTAGGGGTGCCTCATTTTTTGCAGAGATTTAATACTTTATATGCAATTGAAGTTAGTCCTAATAATTATGAATTTCCAGATTTTGAAACTATTTCTATTTTATTTAAAAGAATTGATGTTGACAATTGGGGCTATGAATCTGATATAACAAAATATCTATCGATGCAAGTTAGACCACCTGGGTTGTTACATTCGAGTGCTATGCAGGCTCCTTTTGTTTTAGCCACGGGTATTTTTATTTTGGGCAATTTAATAAATAGAAAGTTGTGTTTTAAAGATTCATTAATTTGTATAGCAATTGTATTATGTGGAGCTAAGGTTGCATTGTATGGATTTTTAGGGATGTTGCTCTATTCATATTTAATTATTAATCTAAAGCAGTTTCGGAGGTCAGTAATTACACTATTCCAATATTTGATTTTTTACCTATTTATTTATAATTTATTTTTTCCTCTTGCTTTTTATCAAAATTTTTCATTGAACAGCTTAAATGGTTCATTTTTTTTTAGAGTAATTGATTTTTTAAGCATTTTTGGGGGCTCTTTCGTAACTCTATTAACTGAGAATTTTACTAGTTTATCCGAGTTAAGTGACTCATATGAAATAATTACATTAACCAATAATAGTGAAGTTGGAACATTATCAGGATTAAGGTATTTATTTTTTAGCTTACCATTTATCGTAATTCTATATTTTTCCTTTAGAAAAAGATTAACGAATTGTTTTCAACAGCTAATTAACATAAGTTTAGAGAAGTCAATAGTTTCCAGATTGTCTTTTTTATGGATTATTGTAGTGTTATTTGCAACTCCTTTATTTGGTTCTAGTTTTTTCTCATTATTCCTCGGATTTGCTATTTACCCTATCATAAGAAATGAGTAGTTGCTGTTACCTATTTTGGATATTTTAATTTCTTTAAAAGAAACATTATTATTAAAATTTATGAATATTCTTCATGTTGTAAATGTATCATTTGTACTTCCATATTTTCTTGGAAATCAAATAGATTACTTTCAAAAAAATGGAGATAAAATTTACATTGCTTGTAGCAACTCTGAAGAACTTGCTGAATTTTGTGAAGCAAAAGGAATTGTTTTTCTTCCTATCCCTGTATTCAGGGGGATTAATCCAATTGCAGATTTGTATGCATTAGTTAATTTGCTATTCTTTTTGAGAACTCATAAAATAGATTTAATTGTTGGACATACTCCAAAGGGAGGGATGCTTGCCATGATAGCAGGGTTTATATATGGTATCAGAAAGAGAATCTATTTTAGACATGGGTTAATGTTTGAAACAAGTCGTGGTTTTGTAAGAATAACTCTGATAATTTTTGAAAAATTTACAGCATTGCTTGCAAGTCAAATTATTTGTGTTAGTGAGTCATTATTAAATAGTTCAATAAAGTTCAATTTAAATTCGCCATTTAAAAATGTTATTATAAATCATGGAACCTGTAATGGAATTGATGCCTTGAATAGGTTTAATCCTAATTTAATTAACAAGAACTCAAAGAATGATTTAAAGCTCAAATTGGGAATTGGTGAAAATGATTTTGTTGTAGGTTATGTTGGTCGTCTTGTTAATGATAAAGGTATTCCTGAATTAGTAGAGGGGTGGAAATTATTATTGAGCGATTATAATAATGTTAAATTGCTTTTAGTTGGTCCATTTGAAGATAGAGATGGAATAGCTAATTTATATAGAGAGATTATTAATAAATCTGAGGATATTATTCATATAGGATATTCTAAAGACACGGTCCCATATTACAGTATTATGGATTTATTTATTTTGCCTTCTTACAGGGAAGGATTCCCAACGGTAGTATTAGAAGCATCGGCAATGGAGTTACCTGTAATTACTACTAAAAATACTGGCTGTATAGATTCTATTGTAGAAAACTCAACAGGAATATATTGCGAAATTCAAAAGGAATCTATCTGTTCTTCAATTTCTTATTTTTTATCGAATAGGTCAAAAATATTTGAATTTGGTAAAAATGGGAGGACTTTAATATTAGAAAAATATTTACAAGAAAATGTTTGGCTAAAGTTATTTGATTTATATCACAAATGATTATCGCAATAACGGGATCAACGGGTTTTGTAGGCTCTAATTTGATTAGTAATTTCAAGGATGATTATGAAATTATTAAAATAAATAGAGGTGATAGTGAAAATGGGTCTGCAGATGTATTAATACATCTGGCTGGAATTGCTCATGATCTGAAAAATGTTGCATTACCAGAGGTTTATTATAAGGTCAATACAGAAGTTACTAAAGATACATTTGATGCTTTTTTAAAGTCAAAAGCTAAAGTTTTTATTACACTTAGTTCTGTTAAAGCAGTTGCAGATGCTGTTGAAAATGAATTGGTCGAAGATGCTCCGACAAATCCTGGTACACATTACGGAAAGAGTAAATTGTTGGCAGAGAAATTTATTCTTTCTCAGTCTATTCCTGAAGGTAAAAAAGTCTTTATATTGCGTCCATGTATGATTCATGGACCGGGTAACAAAGGGAATCTTAATCTACTATATAGCTTGGTTTCGAAAGGCTTACCTTGGCCTTTGGGGTTATATGAGAACTCTCGATCTTATCTTTCAATTGAAAACCTCTGTTTTATAATAAGGGAATTAATAGAAAGAGACGATATTCCATCAGGAGTTTATAATGTTGCAGATGATGATCCGTTATCTACAAATGAAATTATTAGCTTAATTTCCGAATCAAAAGGCAAGAAAGCTTATATTTTAAATATTAACAAAACATTCGTTAAACTGTGTGCAATACTAGGAGATTTTTTAAATCTTTCCTTAAATTCAGAGCGGTTACATAAGCTAACAGAGAGTTATGTCGTCAATAATGTAAAAATTAAAAAGGCGATAGGCAAGCCTCTGCCAGTTTCGACAAAACAAGGATTAATTAGAACGTTTAACTCATTTTCTGCTGATGTATAATAGGATATTTGCTTCAATTCTTTTTTTGTTATTGTTTCCAATTATTTTAATTATTGGAATTATTATCTTGATAGAAGATGGGTTCCCTGTTTTTTTTAAACAAAAACGAGTCGGCTTGAATTATACTTTCTTTGAAATATATAAGTTCAGAAGTATGAAGATGAGTACACCAAATGTCGCGACGCATTTATTAGAAAACCCTGAATCTTATTTATTGAAGATTGGTAGAACTTTACGAAAATATAGTCTGGATGAATTACCTAATCTAATCAATATTATTAAGGGAGAAATGTTATTTGTAGGACCTAGACCAGCCTTATATAATCAAGATGATTTAATGAGTTTAAGAGTTGCAGCGGGAGTAGATAAATTGAAGCCAGGTATTACAGGTTGGGCTCAGATAAATGGTCGGGATGAGATCTCTATAGAAGCTAAAGTGGCGCTGGAGAAAGAGTATTTGGAGAGGAAATCTCTGTTGTTTGATTTTTTAATAGTATTTAATACAGTAATAAAAGTTTTTAAGAGAGAAGGAATTAGTCATTAGTGTTATCAAGTAATAATTTTGAAATTCAAAAATAAATCAATGAATACCAATCCTAAAATACTCTATAAGAGTAAGCTATTAAATTTGTACAAGGAAGCTAATTGTGGCCATATCGCATGTTCTTTATCATGTATAGATATTATATATTCAATTTTTATGCATAAAAATGAGTATGATAGTTTTATTTTATCAAAGGGTCATGCAGCAGGAGCTCTTTACACTGTTTTAAATCTAGTTGGAGAAATAAGCGATGAAGAATTAGGTACCTTTTATAAAAATGGCACAAAATTATCAGCTCATCCTTCGGCAAATTCATTTCCTAACATCCCTTTTGCTCTTGGCTCATTAGGTCATGGGTTCCCCATTTCGTGTGGTATAGCAATGTCAAATAAATTGATGAATAATGATTTTAAAACGTACGCATTGATGTCCGATGGGGAAACGAATGAAGGAACAACATGGGAAGCTGCTCATTTTGCTGTGGCAAATTCCTTATCAAATTTAATTCTGATAATTGATAAAAATCGGCTTCAAGGATTTGGAAAAACAGAGGATGTTTTAGGTGATACTGCGGAAAGAACTAAGTGGGAAAGTATAGGGTTTGATGTAGTAGAGATTGATGGGCATGATTTAGACGCGATATATTCAGCTTTAAATAGCTTTAAAGTTAATTTAAAACCTAAGTTAGTAATTGCTAATACCATAAAAGGGAAAGATGTAAGTTATATGGAAAATAAACTTGAATGGCATTATTTGCCAATGAATGATTTGCAATTTCAAGAAGCATTAAATGACATAAATAAGATAAAATAATGAGACAATATTTTTCAGAAAAAATCGAAAACATCTTTGCCGAGAATTCATCTAAGGTTTTTATTACAGGCGATTTAGGATTTAATGCTCTAGAAAAGGTGCAAAAAATTGCTGGCAATAGATTTATTAACGCTGGAGTTGCTGAACAAAATATGGTTGGTGTTGCTGCCGGATTAGCATATAAAGGGATGGAAACTTTTGTTTATAGTATAGCCCCATTTGTCACATTTCGGTGCTTAGAACAAATAAAAATTGATGTTTGTATTCATAATTTGCCCGTATATATTATCGGAAATGGAGGAGGCTATGGTTATGGTATAATGGGTGCCACACATCATGCTATTGAGGATATTGCCTGTTTAAGTGCGCTTCCCAATATGGTTTGTTTTATCCCTGCCTTTTCCGAAGATGTATCATTCTGTCTAGATAAAATTTTAGAGAGAAAAAAACCTTCTTATTTAAGATTGGGTCTAGGAAAACCTTATCCAGCTAAAATCGATATTTCTATAATTAACGAAATAATTAAGTGTGATGTCCCTCAACTTACAATTATTGTATTAGGCCCTGTTGTACATAACGTAATAGATGCTGTAAAAGACAATCCTAACATTTCATTATTTACCATACTAACAATTCCTATATTAGAGATAGATGGTAATTTATTGTCTTCAATTGAAAAATCTAAAAAAATTCTTGTTGTTGAGGAACATGTGCAAAGAGGAGGCTTAGCAGAGTATTTGCTGGGACTATTAGTCAAACAGAATATAAAGTTTGATGACTATGAAATGATAAATGCACAAGGATACCCTAGTAAATTATATGGTAATCAAGCATTTCATCAAGAGGAATCAGGGTTAGATATAATTTCTATAAAATCCACTATTTCTAAACTGTTATTATGATGGGAATATCTGATAAAATTAAATCTTTAAATGGCCCAATATTAATTTTTGGATCGAGTGGGTTTGTTGGGAGCAATTTGTTGTTAGAGGTATTGAAATATCGAAATGATTGTTATGCTATCACTCATAATCCAAGATCTGCATGGAGATTAAAATTAATGCAGATTCCACAAGATAAAATTCTACATTGCGACATTACCTATAAAAAATCTGTTCAAAAATTATTTGAAGAGATAAAACCAAAAACAGTTTTTAATCTCTCAGCTTATGGTGCATATAGTAAGCAATCTAATACAAGTTTAATTTATGAAACAAATGTTTTAGGTACATTGAATATATTGGAAGAGTCTGAAAATTTAAATGCTTATATCCATGCAGGTAGTAGTTCTGAATATGGTTTAAATTGCGAGACTCCAAGTGAAAGTTCCGAATTACTCCCCAATAGTCATTATTCTGTTTCTAAAATATCAACATCTTATTTATTGAATTATTTTGGAAAACTTAAGAAAGTGCCATGTCTTAACTTAAGACTTTATTCAATTTATGGCCCTTGGGAAGAGCCTGATAGATTGATACCAAAGCTAATTGAAGAGGGACGGAAAGGTGAATACCCTCCGTTAGTTAACCCTGAGACTACTCGTGATTTTGTCTACATCGATGATTGTATAAATGCATTCGTTTCTGCAGCTATAAACTTAAAAGAGGATTTTTACGGAGAGTCTTTTAACATTGGGACAGGCGTAAAAACATCTTTATTAGATTTAACCGAGAATTCCCAAAAATTATTTAATATTTCAAAAAGTCCAGTTTGGGGTACTATGGAAAATAGAAATTGGGATACGAGGGAATGGTATGGAAATTATTCAAAGGCAAAAAACAAGATTGAGTGGGAGCCAGCTGTGAGTCTATTTAATGGTTTAAAATTAACATATGAGTGGCAAGAGGGAATTGAATATGAAAAAGAAATTTTGCCTTTATTCAATCAGCCTTCAAGCTTAATCAAAATTTCACCTGTAATAGCATGCTATAAAGATGCAGAAGCTATACCTATAATGTATCAAAGGTTGGTCAAAGTTTTTAAAGAAGTTGGATGTAATTATGAAATAATTTTTGTTAACGATAATTCGCCTGACAATTCTGACGAAATATTAAATAAAATATGTGCTGAGGATTTAAATGTCATTTCAATAAAACATTCTCGCAATTTTGGGTCACAATCGGCATTTATAAGTGGTATGGAAGTGTCAACAGGAGATGCGGTTATTTTAATGGATGGTGATTTACAAGATCCCCCTGAATTAATTTGCAAATTTGTGGAAAAATGGAATGAAGGATATCATGTTGTTTATGGCCGGAGGGTTAAAAGGGAAGCTTCAATATTTATGAATTTAGCCTATAAAACTTTTTACAAGATTTTTAAAAAAATGTCTGACATTTCTATTCCACAGGATGCAGGCGATTTTTCATTAATTGACAGAAAAGTAGTAGAACATTTAATTTCGTTACCTGAAAAGGAACAGTTTTTGAGAGGGCTTAGGGCTTGGGTTGGATTTAAACAAGTTGGAATTGATTATATAAGGCCAGAAAGAATGTTTGGAGTAACAACAAACAATTTAAGGAAGAATATTTGGTGGGCCAAAAAAGGCATTTTTTCTTTTAGCTACTTGCCACTTGAAATAATGAGTTATGCGGGGGTGTTATTAACCTTTATTTCATTTATTGCGATAATTGTTCAAGTGATTTCAAAAATTGTTAACCCCAACTTACCCCAAGGTATATCCACAATTATAATTTTGGTTCTGTTTTTCGGGGGAATTAATATTTTGGCAATTTCAATAATTGGGGAATACCTATCTAAGGTAGTTGATGAGACAAAGTCTAGACCAAAATTTATTAGAGACAAAGTCATTATCAAAGGAAGGATAATAGAAAAAAATAGTGAGTTAAATAATTTAATTAAATAATCGAATGAGCTCTATAAAAGACGAGAAAGGGTATAATCAAAGTTTTGTAAAAACGTTTGCTCAGGATATTAGAATTCAAAGGAGATTTGATTATATGATTAATCAGATGGATATTCAATATACTGATCCTAAAAATATAAATGTATTAGAAATAGGATGTGCAGAAGGAGATGGGTTGAAGTACTTGGTTGCTAAAACTGGATTTACAGCCTTGGGAACAGACATTTCGCAACTTTTTATAAATCAAGCCAGAATTGATTCAATTCCAAACCTTAGTTTTGAAGTTGTAGATTTTAATGATGAGACTACATTTGTTGGAGAAATGGAATATTCTAAATTTGATTATATCATCGGGAATGGCATACTACACCATTTGTATTACAATTTAGAAAATTCAATGATTAATTTGAGAAAATTATTGAAGCCTAATGGCAAAATTATTTTTATTGAACCAAATTTATATAATCCCTATATTTTCTTGATTTTTAAATTCAAGAAATTACGCCAATTAGCTAATCTAGAGCCAGACGAAATGGCATTTACCGATAAGTTTATAAAAAACCTTACGATTAACGCTGGTTTTTCTGATTGTAAAACAGAAATTCGTGATTTTTTGCTTCCTAATACCCCCAAATGGCTTATTAATCCAGTAATATTAATAGGTAGTTTGCTGGAAAAAACCTTTCTAAAAAATATCGCCCAATCAATTTTTATTGTAGCTGTTAAGTAGTTTTAAGGGATTTGAAATGCGATCTTTTTTTGACCAATATAGTTGAAAATTATGATAAATAGGGTAGTGCTTATTTTAGATAATATTGGTGAGAAATATAGTTTTTCGACAAACAATTTCATTAATAAGTAATTTAATATCATTGAAATAAGAACAACTATTATATATCTTAATAGTTGTTCTTTATTTTTTGATTCTGTTCTAAATACAATATGTTTACTTAACAAATAGCCAATGGGCATAGTAATTATTAAGCTAAAAAATAATGATGCAATATGAGGGGTTATTGTCCAAAAACTAATTTGAAGATTAAGGGATTTTAATATATAGTTGTATATTAAATAAAAAAGAATAAAATCTAATATAGCATTGGAGCCTCCGCATGCTAAATATCGAAAAGTTGATTTTGGTAAAACGCTTCTAAATATTGGATAAATGGAATCTAACATTTTTCCTAACACTGTAAAAACTATTTGTAAATTCATTTTCGCTTGTTTAATACAAATGTATAATATTATTGCATCAACTTAATTTATCTAGTTTAAGTCTGTTTAAATCAAACTACAAATTCAGTCATCTTAGATATTCATATTTATTTTGCACCTCAACTTATAATGTGCTTTAATGTTTAGGGGGACAAATCATTCAATTAAAATATTCATAACCCTGTCGCTAAAGCATCGCTTCTGCTAAATTTTAGTTAAATTTGTAATAACTATACGTACCATAATATTTTAGTATGAAATTATTCAGTCGAATTCTTCTGACCCTTTCCTTTCTTGTACTTGTTCATGCTGCATTTTCGCAAGCTAAACGAAAAGTGGAAGATCTGAGTGATGAAGAAATTGCATCCTTCTTCGAGCGTGCTCAATCCAGCGGCATGACTGAAGCACAACTAGAAAAAGCTGCGAAAGCACAAGGATATACTTCGGCTGATATCGTAAAAATGCGTAGCCGTTTGACTCAATTGGGGGATAGTAAATCCAAAGTAAAGACGTCTACAACAAAAGGGAAAACGTCTTCGAAAAGAAGTGTTTCAGGTAAGTTAAGCACGAAAAAAGGGACAAAAAATGTAGATGATGAGGATACGGAAGATGTTATGATGGAAGATGAGGAAATGGTTGATTCCACTAAACTTCCTAAGAAACTAATTTATGGCGCAAATCTTTTTAACAACAAAAAATTAAACTTCGAACCTGATTTACGAATCGCCACTCCGGTGAACTATACCTTGGGACCTGATGATGAGCTGAATATCGATATTTTTGGCGAAGTGATGGACAATTATAATGTCACAGTTAGCCCAGAAGGAACAGTTAAGATTCTTA
>JACCDU010029725.1_pt1 | contig 10047 bp, 4 predicted proteins | sample 7446081 | NCBI WGS metagenome assembly JACCDU01 (sample SAMN15323447, study PRJNA562643) | freshwater metagenome | isolation source: river surface water | place: USA:Blue River Watershed | collected 2017-08-17
AGCATGATCAGTAACGGTGATCATGGTTTCTTCTCATATAGCAGTAACGTAGCCTCACTTGACGCCAACGGTCTCACAAGCGCTAACCTCATCAGTGCACTTTCTGACGAAACTGGTACCAACCGCGCTGTGTTCAGTGCGTCACCAGCCTTCAGCGGTACCGCCACCTTCAGCGCACTCAGTGCATCAAGTACCGTTACCTTTAGTGCCTTAACCGCTGGAGCACCTCTTGCGCTCAATAGCTCTAACCAGTTGGTATCGACCACGAGCATCTCAAGCGCATACCTAGCTGCGAACGTGATTCTTTCAACAGAGATTGATACCCTTAGCGAAATTGAAACTCTCACGGGTGTTTCAAACATCCTGATTGAGAACGACATCGATGCTTCTAGTGAACTATTGGCGCTCATGGACGATGAAACCGGTACCAACCAACTCGTCTTTAGCAATAGTCCAGCTTTCTCTGGAACAGCCACCTTCAGTGCCCTCTCAGCCACCACCAGTATCCTCAGTGCATTCTTCGGCTCAACCGCTGCAGACATTGCTGATGCTGGCGCGATTCGTCTCGGCAACGCAGAGCTCATTGCCTGGGAAGCGTCACCAGCCGGTACTGATGTTTCGCTTTCCGTGAACGCCAGTGAACAGCTTGTCCTCACTGGTAGTGGAGCGATTATTCCATCGGCGAATGATGGAGCGAGCCTCGGAGTATCAGGAACGGCGTTTAGTGATTTGTTCATGGCTACTGGAGGTGTCATCAACTTCGGTAACAGTAACGTTAATATTACTCATTCAAGTAACGTCCTTGCATTTACTGGGGCGAACGCTAGTGGTTATACCTTTGATAACGGTATTGCATTCGGTTCAACAGTCGCCGCTAATCCAACTGTGGTGAGTCGCCATCTCGCGCTGTTCGGCAGCACGTATGGATTTAACGTTACCGCCAACACGCTTAATCATGTATCGGCACAAGTGCAAGATTTTTATAACAACACTTCTCTTGAGCTACGTCTGACAGAAACGAATCTTCAACCCGGAGCCAACGACGGCAATGCACTCGGAGCATCAGGTACTGCGTGGAGTGATTTGTTCTTAGCAAGTGGCGGCGTCATAGACTTCGACGCAGGTGATCTCACGTTGACTGATACTGGCACCAATATCCTCACGTTAGGTGGAGGCAACCTTGCAGTAGGCGCGAACTACATTAACAACGACGGTGGGACTGAGGGGCTTTCTTTTGGCACACTCGGAGAGACAACAGTCACTACTGCAGGAACTACTAACAATGCACTCACAATTACGGCTGACTCACTCACGACCGGCAGTGTGATTCGTGCCTATAGCAACAGCGCTACCACTAACGCACGCAATCTCGTTGACATTATCAATGACAACACTGCAGCGACTGGCGTCGTTGCACTCCGCGTACAGCAGGACTCAACAGGTGATATTGTGAACTTCTTTGATGGAGCCACTGAAGTATTCACAGTACTTGATGGCGGCAATGTTGGTATCGGTACATCAACCCCAACGCAAAAACTTGGTATCTATAACCTAGCCAATGACGCAGCGATTGGCTTCGGTACCAACACCGGCTCAGCCGAGAAGTGGACTATTGGTATTGATGATAGTGATGCGGCCAAGTTTAAGATTTCGTCTTCTTCAGCGCTTGGTACAAATGATCGCTTAGTCATTGATGGAGCAGGACGAGTGGGTATCGGTACTGCTTCGCCATCACAAACCCTTACCGTATCTGGCACGATGAACGTCACTGGCCTTACCACGCTGGCTGGGGTTTCTCTCACGAGTGCAACGACGACGCAGCTTGCTATCACGTCACTCACCTCAGGCCGAGTACCATACGTCACGACTGGTGATCGCTTGATTGATAGTGCGAACTTCACCTTTGATGGCACTAATCTTGGTCTTGGAAATAGTCAGGGTATTGCCTGGGGAGGTACTCGGGTTTTATACGCTTCCACTACTCGGAATAACTATTTCTTTGGTGAAAACGCTGGACTCTCTGCAAGTAGTATAACGACAAACAATATAGCTATTGGCTCTAATGCACTTCTCAACATAGGTGATGGAGATGATAATATCGCTATTGGACGTGACGCGGGCCAAAATACCTCGACTGGTGGAAGTAATGTGTTCATTGGGGCTGCGTTTGCTGGGTACAGCAATACAACTGGTAGCAATAATGTGTTTATCAGACAGCTCGCTGGTGGAAACAACGATGATGCCAGCTACAACACACATATCGGGAATGGTGCAGCAAACACCCTAAGAGACGGCGGTCAAAATAGTACACTTGGTGCCTTTGCAGGTTTCAGCCTCTCTACGTCAAGTGGCAGTACAATCATCGGTTATGGTGCAGGATTTGGATCTTCGGGTGATTATGATGCAACCAACCTCACCATCCTCGGTCGCGAAGCAGGCTACAACCTCCAAACTGGTGCTGACAACAACATCCTCATCGGCTACAACGCTGCCAACGCGCTAACCACTGGTGCCAACAACATCGTGCTTGGATACGACATCGACCTGCAAAACAATACCTGGAGCAACCGCCTCAACATTGGTAACCTCCTCTTCGGTACCGGTATCGATGGTACAGGAACCACGCTGTCTTCAGGGAATATTGGTATAGGTACATCAACCCCAACGCAAAAACTTGGTATCTTTAATCTCGCAAACGACGCAGCCATTGGCTTCGGTACCAACACCGGCTCTGCCGAGAAGTGGACGATTGGTATTGATGATAGTGACGGGGCGAAGTTTAAGATTTCGTCTTCTTCAGCGCTTGGTACCAATGATCGCCTTACCATTGGTGGAAACGGCAATGTCGGTATTGGTGACAACACTCCAACTGAGGGAACGCTGGTTGTCGGTAACGCGGGAGCAGGAAGTGTTTTCCTTACTCCAACAGCAACAGGTGGAGGTTCTGCGCTTTGTTGGGATAACGCAGGGGCGTCACTTATATATGATTGTAGTTCCGCACCAACTGCTGACTACGCTGAGGCGTACGCAACAACACCCGACGTTCAATTTGGTCATATTGTAATGGCTACCGATGAACTTGTTACTCAGTTAGATAATGAGAAAACACCACGCCTCACGAAAGCGATTCCAAACCAAGGTGCTGTAGTAGGAATCACATCAAACAACTATGGTGACTTTACTTCAACTGGACATGGCGCATTCTTATCAACCGAAACAACAAAACCGGTTGCCCTTAACGGTCGCGTTCCGGTTAAAGTCAACTTTGAAGGAGGCGAGATTTTGCAAGGTGACCGCATTGCGCTTTCATCTGTTCCAGGTGTTGGAAAGAAAGCAACCGTTAGTGGGGAAGTGACTGTTGGTATTGCACTCGCTGATTACACAGAGGAGACCGCTTCAAGCACCGTACTTGTGTTCGTCGGCAATGACACCAATATGACACTTCAAGACCAACTTCGTGCAAACCTCTTCACTGTCGACCTTGCAGCAACTTCAAGTGATGCAGTGTTCGAAGCTCTTCTGACCCCTGAAGACAGCATCTGGAACAGACTCACTACTCTCGCGCAGAACTTCGTTGACGGTGTCCTCCAAGTTGCTGGCCTTAAGGCAAGTACTGTTGAGACTGATGAACTTTGCATTGGTAATACCTGCGTTACAGAAAGCCAGTTGATCGACCTGCTCAACGATTCCAATACACCTCCAGTAGTTCCTGAGCCTGAACCTACGCCGCAGCCAGAACCTTCACCCGAACCAACACCAGATCCAGAACCTACCCCTGAACCAACACCTGAACCCGAACCACAGCCAGAACCTGCGCCGTAGTTATTGACATTTAGTTTAAAAGTGTCATTCTAGCTACAGAAAGTTACACATAGGGAAGAGGAGGTTCTCATGCTGGAACGAGTAGTACTCCTCTTGAAGGAGAACAGAGACCGTGCCGCCTTCTTTGCAGTTGTCGAGCTCTATTACCCGAAGTCGAGCGATGAGTATGCGCTTATCGAGAGTGCCTACAATACCGCCAAGGATGCGTTTCGCAATGAACTGCGTGAAAGTGGTGAACGCTATTTCGAACACTTGCGCGCCGTAGCGCTCATCCTGCTCGTCTACCTTCGGGTGCGTGATGCAGCTATCATTGCAGCCGCGCTCCTCCACGACATCGTTGAGGATATCGATGGTTGGAATGAAGACCGTGTTTCGCTGAAGTTTGGCCGCCGCGTCGCAGGACTCGTCCAATGGGTGACCAAACCCAACGTTACGCTCTTCGGTGATGACAAAGAGGCGCGTAACCGTACGTACCACCAGAACTTGAATCGTGCCCCGCGCGACGCAATCCTGATTAAGCTCGCCGACCGGCTCCACAACCTGATTACGCTGTGGGATGTGCCGGAAGACAAGCAACGTCGTAAGGTGCGCGAGACGCAAGACTTCTACCTCTCGCTAGCCGAGAAGGAAATCGTACTCATCCATGAGATAGAGGCGGCCCTCGCTGCAATCATGAATGGATGGAAAGAGAAACCCAAAGGCGAAGCATAGCTTCGCCTTTTTTAATTACCTATCTACACCCGTCATGTATCGGGTCATGCTCAAGTAAAGTGCAATTTAAAAAAGAGCCATCGCGAGATGGCTCGTTTTTTACTGCACAGATTTCTCTGTTAGTTCCAAATGATCATAACCTTGCCGAACACCCAACGTATAGCGCGATTCAGTCGTGAACGCTTCGGAGGAAGGGTCTTAGCCAGCTCATGGCGGTAGTAGAGCGTTGGTACCAAGATAAGCGTGAGAATCATGGCGAACGTAAGTCCGAACATAATCGCAAACGCCAGCGGGCTCCAGAAGTCAGAGATGCGCGAGAGCGGAATCATACCAACAACCGTGGTAATGGTCGTGAGCATAATCGGACGGAAGCGTGATACCGCTGCATCGGCAACGTTATCAAGCAGGGTCTGTTCTGCAACCGATGCCTTATGCGTAATCATCGAATCCATGAGAATAATCGCATGGTTAATAATCACACCAGCTAAGGCAATTACCCCAAGAAGCGAGGTAAACGAAAGCGCGAGACCGGTAGCCGCTAATCCGAAGAACACACCAATGAGTGAGTAGGGGACAGCGAGCAAGAGATAGAGTGAGTAACGAATTGAGTTAAACGAAAGCACGAGAATTGCGAGCATGAGAAGCAAGCCCACAATAAGCGCTACAAACATCTCCGTAAACGACTGATTAACGTCTTCGGTTTCACCGCCATACACAATGGTCACTCCCGCAGGTAGCTGAAGTTCAGCTTGGCGCGCTTTAAATGCAGCAACTACCTCACCAGCCACAACACCTTCAGTCGTGAAAGCGGACACCGTTACAACACGCTTCTTATCTTCGTGAGAAATAGCTGCGTTAGCTGGCGCAAGTGATTCCGTCATAACACTTGAAAGTGGTACCGTACTGCCCGAGAATGTTTTGACTTCTAGCGTCTTAAGAGTATCAAGCGTTACCTCTGGTGTTGCCGAGAGATCGGTTGCTTCGCGGTCGATGCCGAGACGCACGACAATGTCGATGTCTTCGCCATCGCGACTAATGGTCGTTGCATTAACCCCGAACACAGCAGTGCGCAAGAGCTCACCAATTGCAGCCGGCGACACGCCAAGCGCACTTGCCTTAGCTTTATCAATCGAGAGCACAAACTCTGTTGCATTACTCTTGGTGCTCGCTTCAATGTCGCGTGTACCGTCGATATCAGCAAGCAAGCGCTCAGCATTATCGGCAGCGAGAAGAAGTGCGTCTAAGTCTTCACCGAGGAACTTAAGCGTAACCGGTGCACCAGTTGGTGGGCCGTTTTGCTGTTCGGTAATTGAAATGATAGCGCCACCAATGCCTGCAAATGAAGCACGGAGGTCGTCAGCAATTTCCGCACTACCAAGCTCGCGGTCTTTATCAAGCGTCACGGTAATGTTGGCAAACTTGCCACCAGCGTCGGTACTACCAGTAAATGACGAGCCACTACCAGCCGTAGACGCAAACGCATCAACATAATCCTTTTCGTAGAGCACCTCCTCAACGGCCCGCACTACCAAGTCGGTTTCCGTTACCGGCGTGCCTTGCTTCGTTTCAATCTCAACGAATACGTAGTCAACGTCTTCAGGCGGGAAGAAGATAACCTTCAACAGCCCTGTCATCGGCAACATAAACGCAAGAACGAGCCCAAGCGCGAGTGACCACAAAAGGATGCGCTGCTGTTTGGTGTTCTGCAAAAATGCCACCAACTTTGCCCGGTACCACGCCTGCGCTTTGTGCGTGTACTCTTCCTGCATTTCCTCAAAGCGATTACTACTCGAATGCTTGGTGAGATAGATAGCGATAAGTGGAACGAGTCCGAGCGCCACAAAGATAGACGCCAAGAGGACGAAGATAATCGTGAATGGAATTGAGGCAATGAACTTGCCAGTTACACCTGAGAGGAAGAAGAGGGGAGCAAATACCGCCACCGTCGTCATCGTGCCGGCAATGAGCGGCCAAGCGTATTCCTTAATGGCTTTTTCAGCTGCATCGTCAGCATTGCCATACTTACGCAAACGCGTATGAATCGCTTCAGTCACCACAATGCCTGAGTCCACCAAGATACCGACAGCCAAGATAAGTGCAAAGAGGGAAACGAAGTTAATCGTGTTACCTGAAAGGTAGAGACCAATAAACGCAATCACAAACGAAAGCGGAATCGAGAGCGCCGCCACGAGTGATTCGCGCCAGCCAATCGTGAGGAGAAGACAGAGCACCACAAGAAGCACGGTTTCAAGCCCAGCTTTCACCAGCTCAAAGAGGTCTTTGCGCACCTGCTCGCCTTGGTCGAACACGGTAAGGATCTGTGAGTCTTCGAGCAGACCACCTTGAGCCTTGAGTTCTTCAAGTTTGGCAAATGAGCCATCGGTAGCAGTGGTCACGTCAACGCCAGCCTTTTTAAAAATAGAAAGGGTAATGGCTGATTCAGAAGGTACACCATCAACCGAGACGCGTGAAATAGAACTCTCGCGCGCTACACTGTCGTTGACGGTTGCGACGTCACGAACATACACTGGAGAACCAGCAAAAGTGCCCACTGGGAGTCGTTCAATATCTTCACCGGTTACGAGCTCACCTTCAAAGCGAATAGCGTACTCGATACCTTCGGTAGAAATAATACCAACCGGCACTGAGAGGTTACCGAGTGCAAGTGCCTGTGAAATATCGCCAACGGAGAGGTTGTAGGTGCGAAGCGCTTCTTCCTTAACCACCACCTGAATCTGTCGCTCACGCGTACCGGATACCTGCACTTCACCAACGCCTCTCACGCCACTAAACTCGTCCTTGAGCGACTCACCAAGAGAGGTCAAGGCAGCAGGTGAGAGGTCAGATGAAATAGAGAGTACCAAGACTGGTTGATCAGCAAAGTTCACTTCAGTCACGATCGGGTCATTTGCATCGCGGGGCAGTTCACCCTTCGCGCTTTCAACCGCATCCTTCAAGTCTTGAATTGATGTATCAATGTCAGCATTTGCGTTAAACTCAGCCGTAATCGACGACACGTCGTCACGTGAAGTAGAGGTGAGATTCTCAAGTCCATCAACGTTCTCAATCGCGTCTTCAAGTTTGTTGGTAATGAGCTCTTCAATATCGCTGGCCGAAGCACCCGGATACACCGTGGTCACAATACCAATCGGAACAATTACTTCAGGTGCAGACTCCTTAGGAATCACCACCACCGCGTAGATGCCAAGCCCTATCAAGGCCGCCATCAAAAGCGCGGTAAATTCTCGCTTATGGAGAAAAAATAGCCAAAGTGCGTGCATACTAGTTGGTAGTTACGGTTACCACCTGCCCAGGCTTCAAGCCACGAGCGTCCATCACAATGGCATCAAGGAGGGTAAGACCTTCTTTAATCACGACACTGTCGCCACGAATCGCACCAAGTACCACTGGATTGGCAGCCAGGGTATTATCTGGTGCAACAAAGAAGACTACCGGCCCTGAACCAGTCATCTTGAGCGCAGACAGCGGAATTACAATTTCTTGAACGACAGTTGCTTCTGGCTTGCCTTCAGAAAATGAGAGTGAAACGGTCGCACCATTTTCAAGGGTTGCACCTTCATCCACACTCACCTTAAGTGCCACCTTGCCGGTGGTTGGGTCGATAGCACCACCGATAGCAGTAATCACGCCAGTACTTGTGTCATCAATCGTTACCGCGTCGCCAATAGCGAGCGTTTGACTATCTTCAAGACTGACTGCGGTAGAAATCTCAAGACCGTTGTTGTTCGCGATAATCGCTGCTGGCTGTGAAGGAGCTGCGTAATCGCCAGCCTTCAAGTAGAGCGCATTAACGACACCACTAATTGGCGTACGCACGATGGTCTTTTCATAGTTAGCTTGCGCAGCACGAAGTGAACCAAGCGCAATTTTCACCTGCGCGTTGGCAGCAGATACATCGCCCGAGGTACCGCCGAGTTCAGCGAGTTTAACTGTCTCGCGAGCCGCTTTCACACCTTCTTCAGCACCATCAAGTGCCGCAAGCGTGCCATTGAGACTTGAACGGAGAACATTGAGCTCAGCAATATAGGTAGCCACTGGCTGACCTTCAAAGGTTTCTGTGTCGCGCTCAGTCAAGCTGCGGGCAAAAGCATCGACAATTGCAATAGTTCGCACAGTATACTCGCGTGATTCACGGAGCGACTGACTTACCGCATCGCCCTGTTGAAGCTCAGTTGCATCAACTTGCCAATTCGCCAAGATATCTTGGAACGCAAGACGTTCCTGATTAAGGAAGCTACTTTGTCCCGTTACAATCTTCACGGAAGGGAGTGATGTCTTAGGATTTGCATAGAAATCATCAATCGTTCCATAGAACGCATTACTGACCGTAGTATACGCACCACGTACAGCGTTCTGCGCAGCATTCTCTGCTGCACGAAGTCCACTCTCTGCCTGTGAGACAGAAACGTTACTTGCCGCAGCTCCAGCGAGTGCTGCTTCATACGCGCCTTGTGCCTGAAGTAGGGAAGCGCTTTCAGTGCGATTCTCGATAGTGGCGATCACTTGGCCAGCACCCACCTTGTCGCCAATCTCCACATTAACGGCAGTAATGCGACCAGCAGCCTCAGCCTGGAGACGAGCTTCTGAAATGGCTTGTACTGTACCAACCACTTCAAATGTGTTGGCAAAATCAATATCACCAACATTTTTAACCGTTACGACAGGCGTAACCGCAGCCGTTTCTTCAACGGCAGCGTCTGGCTTTAATACGGCATACGCAATAACAGCGATTACAGCAACAATGGCGGTAACCGATACTTTAAAACTCCGGCGATGGCGATTAGCTTTAATGTACGTGAACATAACAACGAATATATGGTATTACTGCTGAATATTTTTTAATTATAACATAAAAATGCATATTTTGCAACGTTTTTGCTTTACCTTCGTTACTGTTTTAAGGTTTCGGATTCCTCTGGTATGATAGCTGGCATATGTTTGGAAAATTGAAAAACATGGCGATGAAGAAGCTCTTGGAGTCACAGATGAAAAATGTGCCTGCCGATCAGCGTGAACTCATCATGACCATGATGGAGAAAGACCCGGTCCTCTTTGAAAAAATTGCAAAAGAGCTCCAGGCAGAGATGAAAACGAACGGTAACAATCAAATGGCAGCTGCCATGAAGGTACTTCCGAAGTATCAAACTGAGATACTGGCCATTATGCCTCCAGAGATGAAGGAGAAGCTCATGAAGATGCAAATGGGCAGTCAGGGCCAGTTCAACCCTAACGGAACCATTAGAAAGTAGAAAGGGGTAAGAGAAAGGTACTCAAAAGTTCTCAACAGACGGCCGGCGCCTATGGCGCCGGCCGTTGTGTATACTACTTGTATTATGGCAAAGAAAATTCTCGTTCTTTTGGGACACCCCGACAAAGACACGTACACCGGAGCAATGGCAGACCACTATCAAGCTGGCGCCGAAGACGCCGGTCACGAAGTGCGACGCGTCAATATTGGCGAAATGCAGTTTTATCCTATCCTTCACAAAGGCT
>JACCDU010221485.1_pt1 | contig 10043 bp, 8 predicted proteins | sample 7446081 | NCBI WGS metagenome assembly JACCDU01 (sample SAMN15323447, study PRJNA562643) | freshwater metagenome | isolation source: river surface water | place: USA:Blue River Watershed | collected 2017-08-17
GCCACGGCACTGATGAACTGGCAGCACATGCCGGAGTTGGTGGCGTCCCCAGCGCCCAGGACCTGATTCCAAAGTTCTCTTGCCGGGGTGGATATGGGCACTTGAAAAACTGTATATTCGTACAGTATATTCAAGGCATGCCCACTCTCCCTGAACCGTCGCTTTCTCCTGTATTCGTGCCCGACACCAAAGTCTGGCTGGATGTTTGTTCCTGGAAGGTCGCCGCTGGTTTTCCATCGCCTGCGGCAGACCACACGCGCAAGCGCATTGACCTGAACGAACACCTGATTCGCAACAAGGAAGCCACCTTCATTTTTCGGGTCAAGGGCGACTCGATGAGCGGCATCGGTATTTATGAAGGCGACGAACTCTTGGTGGATCGCTCCATCGAGGCCAAACACGGGAACATCGTGTTGGCGGTACTGAACAACGACTACACCGTCAAACGCTTGTATCGCCGGGGCGGCGTGGTCAAGCTCATTGCAGAAAACCCGCTGTACCCACCCATCGTGGTCAAAGACGGCGAGGAGTTGGTCATCTGGGGCGTGGTGACGCGCAACCTGCACAAGCTGTACTGAGGTTACCCGATGAACAGGCCTGTGCAGCAATTGGCCTTGGTCGACTGCAACAACTTCTATGTGAGCTGCGAACGGGTCTTCCGGCCGGACCTGGCAAAGGTTCCCATCGTGGTGCTCTCGAACAACGATGGCTGCGTGGTGTCCCGCTCGAACGAAGCCAAAGCACTCGGGATCAGGATGGGCCAGCCGTGGTTCGAGTGCAAGGCATTGGCTGAAGAGCACGGCATTCTGGCCATGAGCAGCAACTACGCGCTGTATGCCGACCTGTCCAACCGGGTTATGAACATCCTTAGCGACTATGGCCCCCAGCATGAGGTGTATTCAATCGACGAAAGCTTTGTGGACTTGACCGGTATCCCCAAGCTGCGTGAACTGAGTTATGCCATGCGCCAGAGGGTGACGATGTGGACGGGCATTCCGGTGTGCGTGGGCATTGGCCCGACCAAAACGCTTGCAAAGCTGGCGAACCATGTGGCCAAGAAGCATCCGCGCTCACGCGGGGTCTTCAATTACAACGCCCTGACCGATGATCAGAAAACACGACTGCTGCTTCACATATCTGCCGAAGAAGTCTGGGGCGTGGGGCGCAAGCTGACTGAGAAACTGGCAAGGCATGGCGTACACAACGTTGACGACCTACGGCGGGCCCATGTGCCCACACTGCGGGCAGAGTTTGGTGTGGTGATGGAAAAAATCCAACGCGAGTTGCAAGAGATTCCCTGCATCGAACTGCTAGAGGTTCAGCCTGACCGTCAGCAGATTATCTCCAGCCGATCGTTCGGCAAGATGGTGACGGAATTGCCGATGCTGCAGGATGCGCTGTCGACCTTTGTGGCCAACGCCTGCGCCAAGCTGCGGGCACAGGGCAGCCATGCGTCGGTGATCCAGGTTTTTTTGCAGACCAACCGTTTCAGGAAAGACTTGCCGCAGTACATGCCCAGCTTGGCAGTACCGTTGCCGAATCCGACCAACGACAGCTTGGAGGTCAACCGATGGGCTAGCTACCTGTGCGAGCGCATGTTCAAGCCGGAGTACCAATACAAGAAGGCCGGGATCATGCTCAGTGAAATCAGCCCAGTCACGCACAGACAAGGTGATTTGCTGGAGCCAGAGACCACGAGCAACTCCAGATTGATGCTGGCCTTGGACTCGCTCAACCAGCGCTACGGACGCGGCACCGTGAAAGTGTCAACTCAGGGGGCGTTCAAGGACTGGCAGATGCGGCAGGAGCGCAGGTCACCGAACTACACGACGGATTGGGATGAAGTGCCGAGTGTGTAAAACGCAAAGACATCCTATGCATCACATAGGGCAATGATTGTTTGCAAATGGCGGGAGAGTGCCGCTTTGAGAGGCGGTGAGAAAAATGATGCACAAATGCAACGATCAAAAAAATTTGTTCGATTGATCAACCGTCCTTAGAACTTGAAAAAATGGGACGACTTGGCTTGAAAGTACCGGTGAGGAAAGGTGTGCCTTGCTCACCGCGACTCCAAATTTGAATGTTTTGATGTTCAAGAACAGGTTTTGAGCATCTAGATTTTTATCGAATGACCGCAGAAAAAGAGCAACATCGCATCTTTCAAACTGCAGCCTCATTTTCAGTATTCATCCTAGAAAGCTGATGCAAGAGCCAAAAGAAAGGCTGTAAAAAAATTTGAATTTTTGGGAGGCTCAAGAAAGAATTGCAACATTCTTCGAATTCATACAAATTTGTCTTGAACACCACGCCTGAGCTCATTGACGCAGAAAAGCTGAATCAACTTCGGTTGAGTTTCAGGCGCAGAGGCATGACCGTCGTTGACTGGGCACGGCAGCACAACTTCCCCACGTCCTTGGTCTATGCAGTGATGACAGGCCGATCCAAAGCCTATCGAGGCCAGTCGTATGACATCGCCATCAAGCTCGGCCTGATTGAGCCGGAAGAAAAAGTATCAACCCACTGAGGAGATCCAGAAGAAACTGAACGCCCCAAAAACAAACGCCAACCACCCTTTCGAGTGATCGGCGTTGCCAGCGACGGGAGACCGTCACCTAGGCTTTGGACCCTTAGGTGAATTTTCTCTCTAGTTGGCAGCGACGTCAAGTCACGCCCTGAATTTCCTGATCCATGGAGATCGGCAGGGCAACCAATGTCTAAAGAGAGAAAAATGACCCGCAAAATTGTCTCAGGCTCACCGCATCGCGAAGTGGGCGTCATCAATCCACGGTGGTTGCTCGACCACCCAGTTCACCACGAATCCCATCTGGAACGCAGGTTCGTGATGTCGGCACTGGCTTGCCCTGTCATCACGGACATCGTGCATCAACCCATCACAGTTGAGTTGGGTGGAGAAACCGGGGGCAGGTACACACCAGACTACAGGCTCAACTTCAAGGATGGCGACTGGACATACATCGAAGTCAAGCCACAGGTTTTCCTGGAAAAGCACGCGCTGCGTTTGAAAGCCGCTGAGCAGTACTTCTCGTCACGTGGTGAGAAGTATTTGGTCATCACCGACAGACATATCGACAAAGATGAATTGGGCAAGAAGGCCATGCTGCTGATGCGCTACGCCCGAATGCAATTCAGCGAGAACGAAACCCAAGCCTGCCTGAAGGAATTCGAGTACTACACAGAAAAGTATGTTGAGTTCAAAGATCTGCTGGCAAGTGGACTCAGTGATGCGTTGATCTGGCACATGGTCGCCAGGCATGAGCTGCGAATCCCGCCAGGCATCGATATGGGAATGGAAGTACCAGTTTCGATCAACTGTGAAAAGGAGAACTGCCATGATCAGCTATGCGCGTGGTTTGGTCTTGAGACACGGTGATCGCTTGATGGTGTTCAAGAACCGAATCGATGAGATCAAGGTTCAATTCGAATACACAGACAACGGCCAGTATGTGACCGAGACGATCGGTCAGAACTACCGGTCCATCCTGAGCGGAAAGTACCAACTCGCGAGGTCCGTGGGGCGTCAAAAGCAAGACAGCACGGAAGATGTGAATCTCGTTAGCTTGCCCAGTCAACTCAAGAAAACCCAGGAAGCGGAGATTGCGTACAAGTTGAAGTATGTCCGTGCGGCGATCCGTGCGCACATACCGGCTGCTGCGCTCGTTCGGATTGCAGCGCTGATCGATGAAATCTATGAAGGCGTACAGACAGCAGTCGATGTATCCGAGTCAATGCGCAAGTATCCGAAACCGTCAGCACCTACCGTCAGGAACTGGATAACCATTTACAAGAAGCACGGTTCAAACGCATTCATGCTCATCGACAAGAGGAGTGTGCAAAAACGAAGCAAACGAATCGATCCCAAAGTGGAGGAACTCATAGACAGTGTCTTACATAAAAGGTACCTGAAGCTCAAAGGTGGATCGATCAACGAAACCCATGACTACTTGGCCAGAGAAATTAAAGCGATCAATCTCAACGAGGGTGGTCAGCTTGCAGTTCCCTCGATCAATACGCTCAAGAGGCGGGTGAGCGAATTGCCAAAGATGTTGGTCGACAAGCATCGATTCGGCAGTGCCTATGCCAAAAACAAATGGCGCTACAGCATGCATGGCGATCAGAGCTGCCGGATCATGGAACGGGTGGAGATTGACCATACGCTGCTTGATGTCTGGGTGATTGACCCAAGATCGGGAATCCCACTTGGGCGCCCGTGGGTCACGGTCTTGATTGATCGCTATTCAAAGTATGTCGTTGGCATACACGTGAGCTTTTACGGCCCCTCGACCAGCAGTGTTGCTTCAGCCTTGAAGATGTCTATTGAACCCAAAGATCTGATTTGCGGGGCAGTCGATGGTTTGACGAACTTCTGGCACGCATATGGAGTTGCCGAGCTGTACGTGATGGACAACGGCAAGGAAATGCATTCAGACCGATTCAGACGGATTGGCTGGGAGTTGCAGGCTGATTTTCTGTACAACCCTGTTCGTCATCCATGGCTGAAAGCATCCATTGAAAGGACGATGCGCGAGATTTGTCGAATTTTGCCTGCGGCGGGAAAGGTATATACGCCAATCAAAAACGCACAAGCACCCGACCCAAGGAAAACAGCGTCCATCTTGTTCGATGACCTGTGTGAAGGCTTGATCAAGTGGGTGGTGGATGTCTATCCAAAGCATATCAACAGGGATACATTGACGCGCCCTATTGATTTGTGGACAGAAGGCCTTGAGAGCATGCCACCAATCACCTTGCCTGAGGCAACGCAACATCTCGATATATCAATGGGCATTGCCTACGAGCGCACAGTTGGAGGAGATGGTTTGGTGATGCAGTACCTGCGCTACAACAGCCCTGAACTCCAGGACTACTGCCGTACCTACAAACAAGCGTTTCGAACCGAGATCAGGATTGTTCCTGATGACATCAGCTCTTGTCACATCTTTCTTGAAAAAGCCAAGCGCTGGGTGAATGTGCCTTTGGTGCGTCCATGTGGGGACTATGGAAATGGTCTATCTCTGCTGCAGCATCAAATCATCAGAAAGCATGCGGGCAACAAGCTCAAGATGGCCAATGCTGAGGATGAGCTTTATCGCGCGCGAATGGAACTTAGAGATCGCTGGGAAATAGCGACATCACGCGGCAAGGCGCTCAAAAAGCAATCTGACTTGATCAGACTCCAAAACCTGACTTCTGCGCGGCTGATCGACAGATTGGACAGCGACCCTGTTGTGGTCCCAGAGGCCAGCGACATGCTCAGGCTCAATTTTGAGCAAATCACACCATTTAAAACATTCAAATCTGATGATGGGGGCGACTATGAATCTGTCTGAAACCGATGGCTACAGTGACTTTCAACTCAAGGCGGGCCAAGAAGTGGCATCGTGTTGGATTCAATACGATTCGGTCGAATTGATACTGCGAGAAGCCGTAGAAATGGTGATCGCTATGCAAGCGATCAAGATGCCTGCGGGCATCCTGATCCAGGCACAGTCGGGCATGGGAAAAACGGAACTGCTACAAGTGATCACTCAAGAGGTGAATAGAAGAATTCAGAGCAAGATGGGTGAGAGTCGATGCATAAAAATCCAGCTGGATGCGACGGTAGACGCGATCCGCATGGCTGGTCATTTCACGAAGGCAGTGGGATATCCCCTCCTGCCTTCTAGAGCCAAGCAGGAAACGATGAACTCAATGATTGAAAATGCCCTTGACCGATTGGCACCTGTCTTGGTGACGATCGATGAGACACAGCACATCGCTGAAGGCAATCGAGAGATATGGGCCAAAGGGGTCACTGATTGGCTAAAAGTCAGAATGGACAAACACAATTTCCCAATCGTCTGTGCTGGCTCGAAAGGCATTGAAAAGCTCTGCAGCATCAATCCGCAGTTCACGAGTCGAGCGAGTGTTAATTTTGTGATCGAACCGTTCAGGATGGATGATCGCTGGCTCAGATTACTTGCTGGCTTTGTAAGCGCAGTGAAATTGGTGGACATGCGGATCATTACCACTGCGACATCGAAAAAGCTCTACCAGGCAACAAATGGAAATATCAGGGCGTTAAAGCGTATCCTTGTCTATGCAGCCTTGTCAGCTGCCGGTCGAGAAAGCCGAGTCATGCAGTTGCAAGATTTGGCTATCGGATACATCAAAAGTTTCGGCGTCATGCCCTCACTCGTCAATCCATTTGAAGTGAAGTGAGGTCTGCGATGAATAACTCCGAGACTCCAAAGCTGGTCTTGCCATTTGCACCAGACCCTTTTCCAGGGGAGAGCATTGCATCGTGGGTCATTCGGCTGTGTGGCTCACATGGGTATGGATTTAGCACTGTTCAAAAGCTAGTGAACGTCAAGATCAGAAAAAAGGATTGGGATGAAGGACTGAGTTATGCGAGCACCCTGAAGTTGCTTAGCGCAGCAGGACTCAAATACGGTCAGTTTTTTGATGGGCACCTGGATCCAGGGTTTCTTCGAAAAAGCGGCGTTCAATTGATTCCAAGACGATTTGATCGTGGGCCAGCATATGGATTCTGCAAGCAATGTCTAAAGGCGGACCAAGAGCCCTATTTGAGATGGCGCTGGCGCTATAAAAACTACGAGAAATGCACGGTGCATCAGTGTCAACTTTTGACATGTTGCCCGCACTGCGATGCCCCGTTGGATACCAGTACTAACATCCTTTGCGATATAGGGGATCAAATTTTTATCCCGAATCTGGGCTATTGCAAAGGCTGCGGACAGCCGCTGTACGAAGGCATATTGCAGCTTGACAAAGTAAGCAAGCCATCGGGTAGACCTTTCTGGCTCAAGATCCCCGAGATCAATCCGTATGACCGAAGAAGCATCTTGGGTTGGTTATGGATTGTGAAAAAGAAACGCGTCCAATGGAGACTCAAATTCGGATTCACGCCTGAGCCAGATCCGTGCTGGACACCCAGAACAATCGGCTTGAAACAGTACCGGAATCTGAACAGCTTTGTGCGCGGCAAGGTTGCCAAGGCATTGGCGATCTACCGTGCTGAAAAGCATCGCCAAAGAGCAGCAGATCGGCAAGCGGTGCAAGATCAATCGTTTGCAAAATGACTGCTGCTCAGTCCTACTGGGCATACATTCCGGATCGGCGGGGGCCTAAAGATTGGGTTTCCTTTCCGATTCGGGATCAAATTGCACCGGATGAGTCTGCGCAAGGCTATGCCTTGCGCATGTCTCAGCTCAACGCCATTCCTGGGCTGAATGAGCTCAAAAAGCTCATTGGAAAAAAGAGCACAAGTTTCCTGTCGGAAACAGATGCCGAGTTCTTGTCCATGACTTTTGGGGCTTCGGTTGATTGCCTGAGGTTTGCACTGGGCTTTGCCGCCTATGGTGAGGCTCCGGGGCAGACCATTTACGCTGGGCATCAGCTGAGCAAACCCACCTTCGTCAATCGAACATTTCCAAGGGTTTGCCCAACATGTGTTCAGACTGATGGTCGATGCAAATTGAGTTGGGATTTTTCTGCTGTTACCGCTTGTCCGGAGCATCGACTGCTGCTGGTAGACATCTGCTGTGGCTGCGGCAAGAAGATATCGTGGTCACGCCCCGGGGTAGGAGTTTGCAGTTGCTCCATGGTTCTGAGTCGACCTGGCAATGCGGCGACAGACCTTGAAGTCGAGTTTTCCAGATGGCTTGAATGGAAGGTCGGGTCTGCACATCCTGACGCATCGGTCAGGGCTCATGCAGTAGCGGCACTCAAAGGGTCATGTCAATCGACAGGGCTCATGGGTATGCTCTGGCCGCTCAGTCTCAATGCCGGCCTTCTGATCAGTTCAGCCTTGGCCTTGGCCGCTAAAAATTCACGGCTGGACGACTGCGATTTGCCAGATATCTCATCTCTCTTGCACAAGGCCAGGAGTGCTTTGATTTTGGCGGACAACCTGGTCAGACAGATCGAGGATCAAGAGTATGGATGGTTCGAGTTGTCGTCCAGAAACCCTGTGGTCAACATGATTGCCGAATGCATGTCGGGCTGGGCAACGCCAGCAGACAAGTCATTAGCCCAGTCACTCTTGCTCAAGCTTGGAGGTATGTACAAGGCTCGGCAGTGGTCGAGTCCGAATCCTCAACTTTCGCAGATGATGCTTTTTTGATGGGTTGCTGTCAGTTTTGATGGACAGCATCAGGCTTGGAGCAGACCGCCTTTGCAGGTACGCAGACTGCAGTGATCGAACCATAACGGTCACTGGCCTACATGGATCGAGCGCTCCAGAACCGACGTTCGTCTGGTGTAAGCTTTATGAAGCTATCCAACGCCGTCCAGCCTCTCTGACTATTCACGGACATTCGCTAGGATGACGCTTTTTGTAGCTGATGGGAGCAACGACCTATGACCATGGACGAATTGGTGAATGCTGCAAAGTTCACCGTGCTGATTGGAAAAAACGGAGCTGGAAAAAGCACATTATTGAGAGCGTTAAACGTTGGCGACAAACCTCATATCAAGTACGTCTCGCCTGAGCGGGGTGGCACGCTCAAATACGATCCGAACGTCGACAACAACATCTCATCGAATGAAGGCTGGTTGAAGGACACCAGACAAACAAACAGGTTCGAGCAATTTCGTCAACAAAGCGCCGCACAATTCAGAAATCTTGAAACGGCTGTGCTTCGTGAAATCGAGAAAGTACCCGAAAAGCGTGCCGATCCAGCGTATACGTTTGATGCCATCCTTGAGCAGATAAACAAATTGCTTCCAGCGATTCGAATGATTCGAAACGACAAAGGAGGCTTCTCGATCCAGACGAAGATGGGCCAGCCGCTTAATGAAGCGAACATATCCAGCGGCGAATCTGAACTGATTGCTTTAGCCATTGAAGTACTGGTGTTTTCGCGCCAGTCAATAGCTAACAAAATCATTTTGTTAGACGAGCCAGATGTGCATCTTCATCCAGACTTGCAGCAACGATTTACTGAGTTCGTTGAATCAATAGCGGTTGAACATGACCTTCGCGTCGTCATTGCTACTCACAGTACAGCCATCATTGGCGCGTTCTCGAAGAGTGCCGATCTTCAAATTGTTCCGATCGCAAAGAGAGATCAAACCGATTTTGCCGCCTTCAGCCGGTCAAATGTCTGCGCGGAAATTCTGCCAATTTTTGGCGCTCATCCTCTTTCAACTGCCTTTAATAGATCACCGATAGTACTAGTGGAAGGAGACGATGATCGGCGCGTGTTGGAGCAAATCGTTCGTTCAGGTAGCGGAAGATTCGCGTTTGCTCCCTGTGTCGTTGGTACTGTCACGGAACTTTCAGAGTGGGAGGACTGGTTGAACCAATTCCTCCCAGTTCTGTATGACACCCCAAAAGCTTTTTCATTGCGCGACCTTGATGATGCGACACATGCGGACATCAACGATCTCGACCATGTATGCCGAATCCGTTTGAATTGCTATGCCATAGAGAACTTGCTTCTGTCCGATCAGGTGCTCGAAACTCATGGATTTAATGCCGAAACCTTTAGAGCTGCTCTGCAGGCGCGTATGGATCGCTTTCCAGAACACAAATACACAGCAGCTTTGAAGGCGCTGGTGGATGGATTCGAAAACCGAAGGACCCTGAACATCAAAGACGTTCGCAATATAGTGGTTGCTGAACTGGGAAGCAACAAACCATGGGAGGTCCTAGTTGGTCAGTCGATTGCTGCCAACGTTGCAGCTGTCAACGCGAGCCAACATTCCATTCAAAACTACCTTGGTCCCAAAGCCGTGACAAACCTGTTCGGCTGATACGGTCTTGTACCAATCACTTCGCATTCCGAAAGCGGCCGTTTGTGAATGCTGGTTCCAGGCCGGTAAATGCCCTCCAGCGGCCCACCTCCGATGTCAGCTCCCGCTGCACTCCAGACCTTCGCCCTTGTCAGTCGCCTAAAGGCTGAATGCGGACATTCCTAACTTGAGGTTGATGTTTTGAGCTTGCCATAACCGGTCGTTTGCTATGTAGTACGTCCAGTGTCCTGTCTATGGCCCACAACAGTTACAGCTCCAAGGACAGC
>JACCDU010622652.1_pt1 | contig 10040 bp, 6 predicted proteins | sample 7446081 | NCBI WGS metagenome assembly JACCDU01 (sample SAMN15323447, study PRJNA562643) | freshwater metagenome | isolation source: river surface water | place: USA:Blue River Watershed | collected 2017-08-17
ATGGTTATGTCAACGCAAATTATCAGCTGCAAGAGGTCATTGTGTCGGAGCCGGAATATTGGGATAAAGGCCCAGGAAGCACCACACCTGTTTTAGTCATCTTACCGAGTATTCGCACTGAGCGCACAGCTAAAAAAGCACTACAAGTAACCATAGGAGCCATCATTACCGAAAACAATATTAGGCCATTTCCTATGGCAAGTTGGTTCTTCAAGTTGTAGCATTTTTGTGCACGCTTCTTGGCTCTTTGTGTCGTTATAACTAGTTTTACTCTTTAATTGATTCCAATTCTTTTGACCATGAAAACCAGACTTAGTTTTTCAGCGCTTCTTCCCATTTTATTTTGCTTACTTGGAAGCTTTCAATTGCAAGCGCAAGTACCCAACACAAGCGCACCAAGTTCAGATACTACCAAATATATAGTTGTCAAACACGACGGCAACGAATATGTGGGGCAAATTCTTTCCGATGATGGCCGAGAAGTACTGATTGAGACCAAATCATTGGGTAAAATCTATATTCCGAAAAGCGATATAAAATCGATGCGTCCTTTAGATTATGCCGAGGATGTGGCCAAAGGCGAGGTGAGCACTGCAGGTGTATTTACCACGCGTTACCAGTTCACAACCAACTGTTTTCCAATTAAAAAAGGGGAAAACTATGCCATGCTCAATCTGTATGGCCCCGAAGTCCATTTTGCGGTACATAAAGATTTTTCGGTCGGCATAATGTCTACTTGGATAGGTTCGCCAATTGCGTTAGCACTTAAATACACGCGCGGCACAGCCAATCCAAAAATCAATTACGGTGTGGGTACACTACTGGGCACGTCAGGCTACTTCAATCAAGGAAAGGGTTATGGAGGCTTGCACTGGGGCATGATTACGTATGGCGACCGCCGCAATAACGCCACTTTATCGGTAGGCTACGGCTATTTTAATCCAGGTGTGTCCCAGACAAATTTTGGCCAAACTATTTATACGCCTGGCGTTTATACTGCATCGAATGGTATTTATCCGGATATCCCAATTGATGGCTATTATTATTCAAGCAGCCAATCTAACTACAAAGCACCTATCATTGGACTTGCAGGCCAGGCCAAAGTGGGTAAAAAAGCCAGCTTTATTTACGACTGCATGTATATTATAGCAAGCAATAGCTATAAGGCAACAACCGGAGACCAGCAAATTACATCGCAATATGACGTAAACGGCATGCTAAGCCAAGTTCAAGTCGCTGATTTTAAAGAAAACATTACCGCAGGCATCTCGCGTCAAAATGTATTGGTGATCATGCCGGGCATGCGTTTTCAACAAAATGAAAGCAAAGCTTTTCAAATCAGTTTAGCAGGTGTTATTATTCCCGATGAAATATCTTTCCCCTTGCCGATGGCCAGTTGGTTTTATAGATTCTAACAACCAGTGCTACAAGTGTTGGTCATAGGGCTCTTTATTTTTAAATCGTGGTGGCTGTCTATTTTGGCAGCCACACTTTTGTTTTTGTTGGTTTTTATTTTTATCCGCAGCCGCATAGAAACCTCGCGCAGAAATCAGGTAAGGCTTGAGGTCAAGATTGCCGAGCGCACCAAAGAAATTCGCCTGCAAAAGACCAAAATTGAGGAGCAAAAACGCCTGCTCGAGGAAGAAAAAAACAAGGTAGAGGAGCAGCAAGCGCTCTTGCAGCGCGAAAAAGACCGCACCGAACAATGGCTACTCAATACTTTGCCGTCACAGGTTGTGATTGAACTCAAGCGCAATGGCAAAGTAAAAGCACAGGCTTTCAAGCAGGTCTCCATCATGTTTACCGATGTAGTGGGCTTTACCCGGATTTCAGAATCGATGGCACCGAGCCGCATTGTTTCTAAGCTCGACATCTTATTTCAGAAATTCGATGAAATCATTCAGGCCAACAACCTTGAGAAAATCAAGACAATTGGGGATGCCTATATGTGTGCAGGAGGAGTTCCAGTAGAAAACTCGACCAATCCGATAGACGCCTGTTGTGCCGCATTGCAAATTCAAGCGTTCATGGATAAACTCAAGTACGAGGCCATCGCCGACCACGAAGATTACTGGGAAATCCGCTTAGGTATCAATACAGGGCCCGTCATTGCCGGCATCATCGGAAATATCCGCTTGGCTTACGACGTTTGGGGTTCGTCTGTCAACCTTGCACAGCGCATGGAGATGCTCGGCGAGCCCGGAAAAGTAACCATAACCGGAAATACCTTTCAACATATTGAGCCTTATTTTGAATGCGATTACAAGGGCAAGGCCCTCACAAAATCGCGCACCAAAGTAGATATGTATGTGGTCCAACGCATCAAGCCCGAGCTTTCGGTTAATGGGGAAGGCCTTATTCCCAATTCTCGCTTTGAAGAAATCAAAAAATTACACCACTACAGCTCCATCAAGTACTACAAGACCGAGCACCACGTCATGGGAATTCTTCAAAAAAACCTTTCCCCAACGCTTTATTACCATTCGATCAACCACACCAAAGATGTCGTTAAATCTGTGGAGCGCATCGCCTTGCTCGAAGGGGTTACCGACGAAGGCCTTTTCTTGCTCAAAACCGCTGCCATTTTCCACGATGCTGGTTTCATTGACCAATATGACCACAACGAAGCTATTGGTGCCAGCATGGCTCAAGAAATCTTGCCGAAATACGGTTATACTGAGCAGCACGTCAAAACCATCGTCGAGCTTATTCATGCCACTGAAATTCCGCACAAACCCATCAATAAACTCCAAGAAATTATTTGCGATGCCGACCTCGATTATTTGGGGCGTTCAGATTTTGAGCAGATTGCCGATAACCTGAGAAAAGAATTAAGCGAAATGGGCAAAATCAAGTCGCGCAAAGAATGGGACACCATCCAGGTGAACTTTCTCAAGCAGCACCAGTATTTTACTGCAACGGCAATTGAGTCTCGTCAAAAAAAGAAACAAGAAAATCTACAAGTAGTCATGGACCGCTTGGCCGCGAATAATTATTCGGATTAAATTAAAGATAACGGGGAGGTGCTTTTCTTGGACCTTGATTTTTGGAAGATTTCACTTCTCTAATACTGTATCCATAGGAAAAATTAAAAATAGCCCTGTTTAGTGATCCTGGGCTCATGATGCGTTGATCATACAAATAGGCGAGCTCTAATGTATGGGGCCCATCCCAGTCAAATCCTAGGCCTACACTCCAACGAATGCGGTTGAGGTGATACCCTTGTTGTCCGTCCATTGGGCCTGTAAAAAATTCCATAGATACTTGTGGCAAAAGCACCGATTTTTTAATGTCATAAGTGATGCTTGGCTTGATGCGAAAAGCCTCTCCAAACTCAGGCTCGAAGTTATCGGCCAACCTATTAGTTGTGAATTGATAACGTGCTCTCATGCCTAGTTGTAAGCGCTCGAGCTCATAATTAGTTTGCACATTGACATTGAGGCGGTGTTGATACGTAAAGTTGCCCTCATCTGTTCGGCTTCCGATGTAGCGGTAATCTAAAGACGGACGGATGTATTTGTTGATTTTATACTTGTATGAAATTTGTGGGAAAAAGGTTTGTAAGCCACCGGCATCATGTCGTGTGGTGAGGTCGAAACCGAGGCTCTGTTTTTTGTCGAGTTTATAACCTACGCCCACTTCATTCCAGACCTGAAATACAGTGCTGTTCTGACTCAGCCCTAAGAAAGGCACGAAAAATAAACTGAGAATTAGACTGCGCATTCTTAACGAATAACAGTGATTTCACCTAAATCTTTGGTCTCATTTTTACCAATTTCGATGGTAAATTTGACAGGTTCTTTGGTGTAGTAGTCGTCGTCGTTATTGGTGACAGAATTGCCGGTATGAAAAACCTCATTGTAGGCAAAAACGGTATAGGTGCCCGGGAATAAATAATTGAAACTAAATGTACCGTCGTGGTTGCATTCTACTTTGTCATCGAAAATGCTGTCTTGGGTGCCATATACGATGTAAACGTCTTCTGTCGCTCCTGGATAACTTACGGTCTGGGCCAATGCACCATTGATATACAGCTTTTCATTAACTGTAATTTTTCCAATAATCTGACTGCGGCCACCTTGTCCTTCATATTTTTTACAACCTGAAAAACTGAGCGCGAGAATAGCGATGGACAAAATAATGGAAAGTCTTTTCATTTCTTTTTTTTGACAATGTTAAGAAAAAAACAACTTTTCTCTGCTTCTTGCGTCTGTTTGTTTGGATAAAAATCGATATTTCAGTAATATTGGTACCGCTAAACCAAGCTAAATGAAACACTTACTACTCTCCTTCCTTTTTTGTCTTCCCTTTCTTGTTTTTTCGCAGGTTGTGATCAATGAATATTCGTGTTCAAACGTGTCTGGCCCCACCGATGCATTCGGCGAACGAGAAGACTGGGTGGAGCTCTACAACTCAACAGCAGCCCCGGTAGACCTAACAGGTTGGTATCTTTCAGATAAAGCGAGTAACCTCACTAAATGGCAAATTCCGAGCGGAAATATCAACGCCAATGGTTTCAAGATGGTTTTTTGCTCCAAGCGAAATTTAGTTTCTGGCAATGAATACCATCCTAACTTTAATCTTTCTCAAACCGATGGCGACTGGATTATTTTATCCAACCCTTCAGCTGTTGTCGTCGATTCTTTTAAAATCGTCCACCTCACTAAGTCCAATCATTCGGTTGGTCGCTCGAGCAACGGTGCCATTGATTTCAAATTATTCACCACTCCAACGCCCAATGCAAACAATTCCGGCGGCGTCAATTTTTACCCGCCAAAGCCTGTATTTAGTTTAGCGCCAGGGTTTTATCCAGGTGCACAAACTGTTTCCATTACTTGTGCCGACCCAACGGCTACCATACGTTATACCTTAGATGGCTCAGATCCAATTGCCACATCTCCTACGTACACAGCACCGATCAATATTACCACCACCAAAGTCTTAAGAGCCACCGCATTTGGCACCACACTTTCTTCGTTTACTGAAACCAACACGTATTTCATCAATGTAAACCATACTGTTCCAGTAGTTTCGGTTTGTAGCCAAGGGGTTTATTCATTGGTGGCAAATGGTAGCCAAAATCCTCAAAATCGCATCGGTTCTTTTGAGCTTTTTGAACAAGATGGCTCTTTTATCGATGAATCTGAAGGAGATTTTAACAAGCACGGCAATGACTCTTGGGCCTATGCGCAACGCGGTTTTGACTTTGTGTGTAGAGACCAATATGGCCAAAATGGCGATCTCGATCACCAAATTTTCCCTGAAAAAAGCCGCGATGAATTTCAGCGCGTGATTTTAAAACCAGGGGCCAGCGACAACTATCCATTTGAACAAGGCGCCCACATCCGAGATGCCCTCATTCATACGCTCTCCATTCGTGCCGATATGAAACTTGACGAGCGCACTTGGCGTCCGGCTGTAGTTTATTTGAATGGAAGCTTTTGGGGCGTATATGAAATCCGCGAAAAAGCCGATGACCACGACTACGCTGATGAATACTACGGCCAAGATAAATACAACATGCACTACCTCAAAACCTGGGGTGGCACTTGGCAAGAATACGGCGCGCCGAATGCGCAGCCAAGTTGGAATGCATTGCGCAACTATATTCTCACCAACAACATGGGGAATCCTGCCAACTTCAACTATGTTGATTCCTTGCTCAGTTGGAAATCGCTGGCCGATTACTTCATGATCAATTCCTACACGGTCAATCAAGACTGGCTCAACTGGAACACCGCATGGTGGAGAGGTCTAGACACCACCGGCGATCACAAAAAATGGGGTTACGCCCTCTGGGACATGGATGCTACTTTTGGGCACTACATCAACTACACCGGAATTCCTGACCCCAGTGCCAATGCCGACCCTTGTAATGCAGAAAACTTACCCAATCCGGGCGGTCAGGGCCATACTGACATCTTAGAGAAACTGATCAATGAAAATCCAATCGTTGAACAGTATTACATCACCCGTTACATTGACTTGATCAACACTTCTTTTAGTTGTGCCACTATGATTGCGCTCCTCGACAGCATGGTCAACGAAATCGGACCCGAAATGACCGCACACTGTGCCAAATGGGGAGGAACTTACAACGGTTGGCAATCTCGCGTGACCCAATTGCGCAATTTTATCAATCAGCGTTGCTTGGCCTTAGAACAAGGCCTGATCGATTGCTACCAACTTTCTGGCCCGTTCGCTGTCACTTTTGACGTCACACCAGTAGGAGCCGGCACCATTCAAGTCAACTCTATTAATCCGCCAAACTACCCATGGGCCACTACTTATTTTGGTGGCATTCAAACACTGATTGAACCCAATGCCAATCCTGGCTTTGTTTTTAGCCACTGGACGGTCACTACAGGCCCACTTGGTTTACCGAGCACTACAGCCAATAACTTCATCAATATCAATGGCCCAGAAACGATTGTAGCGGTCTTTATTCCGGACGTTCCGGACGTAGATGGCGACGGTTGTTTGAACGTCGATGAAAACTTAGTAGGTACAGACCCATCTAACCCAGATACCGATGGCGACGGCGAGAACGACTGTGCGGAAATCGGCAATGTGTCAGCTCCAACCGATACCGACGGCGATGGCATCATTGATGCACTAGAGTCTTCAATAGTAGACACCGACGGCGATGGCGTCATGGATGAGCTCGACCCAGACAACACCAATCCGTGTATTCCGAATGCAAACGCTGGCCCTTGTGACCAAGACGGCGATGGCCTCACCAATAGCCAGGAAAATGCTGCCGGAACCAGCCCTACTAATCCCGATACGGATGGCGATGGCCTCACCGACGGAGCAGAGGTAACCAACGGCTCTGATCCGCTCAACCCTTGCGACCCCGACGACACCCTCCCAGGTTGTCAGATAGACACCGATTTTGACGGGCTTACCGATGCGCAAGAAGGCGTGCTCGGCACCAACCCTCTCAATCCTGATTCCGACGGCGATGGCATCAACGATGGCACAGAAGTCGCAAATGGTTCCAATCCACTGGATCCATGTGATCCAGATGGCAGCAGCCCTGAATGCGCTACTGGCATCTTCTTCCCGACCGCATTTTCACCAAATGGAGTCGGCAATGGCCTCAATGAAGTGTATCAAATTATTGCGGGTAAGGATATCGCTGCCATCAACTTTAAAGTTGTGGACCGCTGGGGCAACCTGATGTATGCTTCTACCAACAAACAATTCAAATGGGATGGCAACCACAAGGACAAACCTTGCAATAGCGGTGTGTATGCATACGTTTGTGACGTTACTTATGAAAACGGTAGCACCAAGAAATTTACAGGTAACATCACTTTAATTCGATAAGCGATGCGCTTCAAAGGTTCTCTATTTTCATTTGCGATTGCTTTAGCTGTATGTGGTGTTTTGCCGAATGCAGGGCTTGCCCAAGATTTTCACCTCACGCAAGCAGACCGCAGCATGCCTTTTTTGAATCCTGCATTTGTAGGGGCTTATAAAGGTTACGAAAGGATTTCATTGCTCAACCGCAACCAATGGATTGGTTCGGGCACCCAATTTTTGACCACTTACGGCATGGCTGAATTCACCCCAGGCCGAACCCGTCAATCTGAGCGCGCTTATGCGGGTATTGGCGCTTCTTTTAGCAACGATGTTGGCGGCGACTCCCGCATGACGCAGAAATCTTTCGGACTCACCGCAAGTGGCCATATTCCGTTGGCAAAAGGCCATTGGCTAGACGCAGGCCTTCAAACGGCAATTCAGCAGCGCAGCGCGGATTTCAGCAGTTTATTGTATTACTCTCAATGGAATGGCAGTGCCCTAGATCCGAGTGTTTTTTCGGGCGAAGAAAACGATTTTGTTAATTTTGCTTTTGTAGATGCCGGCTTAGGACTTGCCTATCGTTTTGAACCGAATCAACGCGGTGAGTTGCGCGATGGCCAATGGTCTTTGCAAACAGGCTTGTCTTTTCAGCACGTCAACCGCCCTCGCTTACAATACAACACCCTTTCTGCCGACCGTTTGTACCGAAAAGCAGTTGCCTACGCCTGTTTTTCACTTGGGCTCAATGAAGTTTCTGCTTTGCAGTTTTCGCTCACACATTTGCGCCAAGGAGGTCACTCCGAGAGTATGCTGGGCGCAATTTACCGCATGAAGCTCCGCGGCAGTTCTCAAGTTACCAATGAGGTGAGTACAAGATACCTGAGTGCCGGCCTTTATTTTCGCTCTACAGCAGCTGTAGCGCCTTATATTGCCTTAGATTTGGGTGCTTTTGACTTCGGAATTTCTTACGATGCAGATTTGGGAGCAACTTCATCTGTTTTCAGACATTCTGTTGAGCTCAACCTAGCTTATACCTTCCTGAAAAAATCGGCGTTTAAAGGTAGCCGTTTGCGCTAAGAAATGAGGTCCATTGCTCGGCTTGTGCTTTGTTCATGACGCGCGGCATTTTGTTTTGGGCACCAAGTTTTCCAATACTTTCTAAATAGGCATAAAACACTGAAGTAGGCACTAATTTGAGCTGAGGCAATGGCATGCTATGCTTGCGCACATAGGCGTAGTCGTCGTTGATGAGTTGCAGCGCTTCGTCAATTTCCGAAATGATACTCGGAGTGGCCTGTTGCGCATCGCAACCAATGTACCAACAGTGTTGCAAACCTTTTTCGTCGGCATGAATGGTATATTCAGAAAAAGAAAGCTTGAATTGCGTGCTTACGGTTTTCAGGGCTTGATTGATATTATCTAAAGATAAATGCTCGCCGCACAAACTTAAAAATTGCTTGATGCGCCCCGATATGATGATTTCATGGGTGGTGGTGTCGGTGAAGCGAACGAGATCGCCGAGCATGTAGCGCCAGAGCCCTGCATTTGTACTAATGACCAACGCGTAGTCTATACCGGGTTTTACTTCACTGATGGTATACGCTTTGAATTGATTTTTGAGCTCGCCCGACTCCGTAAAGTACTCGGCATTAAAGGGCACAAACTCAAAAAAGATGCTATTGTTCATCAGCAAGGTCATGCCTCTTTTTTTCGGGCTGGTTTGGTACGCAAAATAGCCTTCGCTAGCTAAATAGGTATCGAGCAGCACAACTGGTTTGCCTGAAATCTTTTTCAAGCGCTCCACAAAAGGGTCCATATAGACACCGCCATGCACATAAACCTGAAAGTTCGGCCAGATTTCGTGGATGTTGTTGAGTTTGTAGTGCTTTACTATTTCTTCTAGTAAAAGTACGCACCAGCTCGGGATGCCCGCCATAATACCGATATCCCACTTAGGGGCTTCCTGCACCATTAAAGGCAACTTGGCTTTCCAATCCTTGAGATGCGTAATTTTTTTGGTGGGTTTTGTAAACGGAGCGGCAATGAGGGAGGTGTGTTTTTTTAAGATGCCGCTGAGGTCGCCTTCGTAGTGTTGGTCGATTTTTTTAAGCTTGGTAGAGCCGCCCACCGCAAGTACTTTGGCGCTGTAAAAGGAATCTGGCAGGTTCAATTCGTGCAAGATGGAGAATTGTCTTAACGAGACCCGCTGAAAAGATCGGATCATTTCGGTACTCACCGGGATTCTTTTGCTTGGTGCGCCCGTGGTGCCAGAGGATAACGCAAAGTATTTGATGCGGCCCGGCCAGATGGCATCTTTTTTACCTTTGATGGTGTCTGCGAGCCAATCGGTGTAAAATTGTTCGTATTCAGTGATGGGAACACTTTGCTGGTAACGCGAAACGAGATCGGTTTTTTGTAGCAAGGACGAGAATTGATAGCGCTGTCCAAAAGCTGTTTTTTTGGAGTGGTCCATGTTTTGACGCAAGACCTCGAGTTGTTGTTTGTAGCCGGCACTAATGCGGGAGATGCGCTTGAAACTTATTGCAGTACTACGCTGTATGAGCTTACCAATTATCGGCATTTGAAAAGAAGCTTTTTTAGCAGTGGCTTCACACAAAAATAAAGAGAAAACTAGTGCGTTCTTACTGCACTTTGTTTTAAATTTGTAAAAAACTTGACTATGCAAACTAAAACCTTCATTGTTCCTCACGACTTTACCGCAGTGGCCGATA
>JACCDU010484364.1_pt1 | contig 10037 bp, 12 predicted proteins | sample 7446081 | NCBI WGS metagenome assembly JACCDU01 (sample SAMN15323447, study PRJNA562643) | freshwater metagenome | isolation source: river surface water | place: USA:Blue River Watershed | collected 2017-08-17
CATGATGTCGAAGCCTTCGGGCATGCCCGCGTGCTGGGCCAGCGCCGCGCGCAGGTCGTTCACACGGCCATCGGGGTAGCGGTTGAGCGCCAGCGCGCCCAGGCGCTCGCCCAAGGCTTTTTGCAGATCGGCAGGCAGGCGGTGCGGGTTCTCCATCGCGTCGAGCTTGACCATGCCGACCGAGTCCTGGATGGCGTAGGCGTGCATGGACTGCACGTCCTGGCGGATTCTTTGCATGAGTTCAGGACTGACGTGGCTCATTTCGTGTCTCGCATGGGTGGCACAGGGTTCAAACGCAATTCGGCAGCGCGGGCGTGCGCCTGCAGGCCTTCGCCGTAGGCCAGTTCGGCGGCGATGCGGCCCAGCGGCTGGGCACCGGCTTCGCTGACCTCGATCAGGCTGCTGCGTTTCTGGAAGTCGTACACACCCAGCGGCGACGAAAACCGTGCCGTGCCGCTGGTGGGCAGCACGTGGTTGGGGCCTGCGCAGTAGTCGCCCAGCGACTCGCTCGTAAACGCCCCTAAAAAGATGGCCCCAGCATGGCGCAACAGCGGCTCCCAGCGGTGCGGGTCGCGGCTGGAGACTTCCAGGTGTTCGGGCGCGATGCGGTTGCTGATGGCGCAGGCTTCTTCCATGTTGCGCGTGAGGATCAGCGCACCCCGGTCGTTGAGCGACTTGGCAATGATCTCGCGGCGGGGCATTTCGGGCAGCAGGCGGTCAATGGCGGCCTGCACCTCTGCCATGTAAGCCGCATCGGGGCACAGCAAAATGCTTTGCGCCAGCTCGTCGTGCTCGGCCTGGCTGAAGAGGTCCATCGCCACCCATTCGGCGGGCGTGGTGCCATCGGCCAGCACCAGAATTTCAGAGGGGCCCGCGATCATGTCGATGCCCACGGTGCCGAACACGCGTTTTTTGGCGCTGGCCACATAGGCGTTGCCCGGGCCGGTGATCTTGTCCACCTTGGGGATGGTGGCCGTGCCGTAGGCCAGCGCCGCCACGGCCTGCGCACCGCCCACGGTGAAGGCGCGGCTCACACCGGCCACACAGGCGGCGGCCAGCACCAAGGGGTTGCGCACACCTTGAGGCGTGGGCACCACCATGATGATCTCTTGCACCCCGGCCACATGGGCGGGGATGGCATTCATCAACACCGACGAAGGGTAAGCGGCTTTGCCACCGGGGACGTAAATGCCCACGCGGTCCAGCGGCGTGACTTTTTGGCCCAGCAGCGTGCCGTCTTCGTCACGGTAAGACCAGCTCTCGCCAGATGCTTTCTTTTGCGCTTCGTGGTACTGGCGCACACGGGCTGCAGCGGCTTGCAGGGCTTCGCGCTGCACGGCAGGCAGGCTGTCCAGCGCGGCTTGCAGTTCAGCCTGGGTGATTTCGAGCGCCTTCACATCGGCAGCTTGCAGGCCGTCAAAACGCTGGGTGTAGGCCAGCACAGCCGCATCGCCGCGCTGTTGCACATCGGCCAGGATGTCGGCCACGCGCTGCTCGATGGCGGCGTCGGTGTCGGCAGACCAATGCAGGCGGGCCGCGAAGGCCGCTTCAAAACCGGCGTCCGCCGTGTTCAGTTGCAATGGTTTGGCGGTCAGACCCATGTTCAGTCTTTCTTCACAGCGCCCGCAAAGGCGTCGATGATGGCGCGGATCGGCGCCTGCTTGAGCTTGAGCGCGGCCTGGTTCACGACCAGACGCGAGCTGATGTCCATGATGCGCTCGACCTCGACCAAGTGGTTGGCCTTGAGCGTGTTACCGGTCGACACCAGATCGACAATGGCGTCGGCCAGACCCGTGAGCGGGGCCAGTTCCATGCTGCCATAGAGCTTGATCAGGTCCACGTGCACACCCTTGGTGGCAAAGAAGTCGCGGGCAATCGCCGTGTATTTGGTGGCCACTTTCAGGCGTGCACCGGTGCGCACCTGTGCGGCGTAGTCGTAGTCGGCGCGGACCGCCACGCTCATGCGGCATTTGGCGATGTTCAAGTCCAGCGGCTGGTACAGACCCTGGCCCCCGTGCTCGATCAAGGTGTCCAGACCCGTGACGCCCAGGTCGGCACCGCCGTATTCCACATAAGTGGGCACGTCGCTGGCGCGCACCAAGACCACACGCACATTGGGCTGGTTGGTGGGCAGAATCAGCTTGCGTGATTTTTCGGGGTCTTCGAGCACCTCGATGCCAGCGGCTTGGAGCAGCGGCAGGGTTTCGTCAAAGATGCGTCCTTTGGACAGGGCCAGCGTGATCATTTCACTCTTTCAATGTCGGCACCCAGGCCGCGCAGTTTCAACTCCATCCGGTCGTAACCACGGTCCAGATGGTAGATACGGTCCACGATGGTTTCACCTTCGGCCACCAGGCCGGCGATCACCAGACTGGCGGAAGCGCGCAGGTCGGTGGCCATCACGGTCGCGCCCGAGAGCTTTTCCACGCCTTCAATCACCGAAACCTTGCCGTCGATCTGGATGTGCGCACCCAGACGCACCAGTTCGTTGACGTGCATGAAGCGGTTTTCAAAAATCGTTTCGGTCACCTTGCTGGCCCCCTGCGCAATGCAATTGAGCGCCATGAACTGGGCCTGCATGTCGGTCGGGAAACCGGGATATTCGGTGGTGCGAAAGCTCTGGGCTTTCAGACGGCCTTCGGACTTCACGCGGATGAAATCCGCACCGGCTTCGATCGTGGCGCCTGCATCGCGCAGCTTGTCGATGACCGCGTCCAGATGGTCCGCTCGGCCGTGGCGCAAGACCACATCGCCTCCCGTTGCAGCCACAGCGCATAAAAAGGTCCCGGCCTCGATGCGGTCGGCCACCACCTGGTGCTCACAGCCGTGCAAGCGATCCACACCCTGGATGCGGATCTTGCTCGTGCCATGGCCTTCGATCTTCGCGCCCATTTTGATGAGCATCTCGGCCAGGTCGGTGATTTCGGGTTCTTGCGCTGCGTTCTCGAGCACCGTCTCGCCCTCGGCCAAAGCCGCAGCCATCATGAAGTTTTCCGTCCCCGTCACCGTGACCATGTCGGTGGTGATGCGTGCACCTTTCAGGCGAGTGCGACCAGCGGGCAAACTGGCCAGCATGTAGCCGTGCTCCACCGTGATCTCGGCCCCCATGGCTTGCAGGCCTTTGATGTGCTGGTCCACGGGACGCGAGCCGATGGCGCAACCGCCAGGCAGCGACACCTTGGCCTGACCAAAACGGGCCAGCAACGGGCCGAGCGCCAGCACCGATGCGCGCATGGTCTTGACCAGTTCGTAGGGGGCTTCAGGGTTGTTCAGCCCCCCTGCGTCGAGGGTGACACGACCGTCTTCATGGTGCTCGGCGGTCACACCCATGTTGCGGATCAGCTTGAGCATGGTGGCCACGTCTTGCAGGCGCGGCACATTGACCAGCGTGACGGGCTCTGCGCTCAGCAAAGCGGCGCACAACTCCGGCAAGGCCGCGTTCTTGGCACCAGACACGTCCAGCGTGCCATTGAGGCGGTTACCGCCACGAATTTTGAGTTTGTCCATGTTCTTGCGTCGTTCAGCGAGGCTGTGCCGCCCATTCTGCGGGGGTGTAGGTTTTCATTGACAAGGCATGCACCTCATCGGTCTGGATTTTTTGCCCCAAGGTGGCATACACCTTTTGATGACGTGCAATCGGCCGCAATCCTGCAAAGGCCTCGGACACGACCACCGCACTCCAGTGGCGGCCATCGCCATCGACCTCCAAGTGGGTACACGCCAGACCGGCGGCGATGATGGAACGGAGTTGTTCTGCATTCATGGTGTTCAGCTCCGGATTTTGTAGCCGGTGCGCAAAAGGTAAAGGGTGACACTGCTCACCCCCGCCAGGGCCGTGGCGACCACACCCAGGCTGACCCAGGGTGAGACATCGCTTTGGCCAAAAAAGCCATAGCGAAAACCATCGATCATGTAGAAGAACGGGTTGAGGTGACTCAGCTGCTGCCAAAACACGGGCAGCGAGTGGATGGAATAAAACACGCCCGACAAAAAAGTCATGGGCATGATGATGAAGTTCTGGAATGCCGCCATCTGATCGAACTTTTCAGCCCACAGACCAGCGATCACGCCCAAAGCGCCCATCATGGCCGCCCCCAGGATGGCAAAAACCAAAATCCACAAAGGGTAAATGAACTGGATGTTCACCATCCAGCCCGTGATGACAAAAACGCCCAGCCCAACCGCCAGACCGCGCACCACCGACGAAACCACATAGGCCACAAACCAGCTCCAGTGCGACAAGGGTGTGAGCAGCAGGAACACCAGATTGCCCATGATCTTGCTTTGCACCAGGCTGGAAGAACTGTTGGCAAAAGCGTTTTGCAGCACGCCCATCATGATCAGGCCGGGCAGCAAGAACGAGGTGTAGGCCACCTGGTCATACACCTTCACATGGTCTTCCAGCACATGGCCAAAGATCAGCATGTACAAGACCGAAGTCAGCACCGGTGCTGCAATGGTCTGGAAAGCCACTTTCCAAAAACGCAGCACTTCCTTGTAAAGCAGGGTTTGCCAGCCGGTCATGCCAAAGCTCCTGCATGGGATTGTTGGCGGTTCATGACTTCAAGGAACACATCCTCGAGATCGGCTTGGCGGATCTCGACATCTTCGGCCACCAGACCCGCTGAACGCACCGTGTTCAGGCAAGTTTCGATGTCCAGCGCATTGTGGACGGGCACTTGAACGATGCGCCCTGTGACCCTGGCCACAGATGCCACCACCGCTGGCAACTCGCCATCGAGCTTGAAACGCAACACTTGGCTGGTGGCGGACTTGAGCAACACCGATGTTTTTTCCAGCGCCACCATTTGCCCGCGTTTGAGCATGGCAATGCGGCCGCACAAGGCCTCGGCTTCTTCGAGGTAATGGGTGGTCAGCAAGACCGTGTGGCCTTGCTTGTTGAGTTTGGCAATGAACTGCCAGAGGGTCTGGCGCAGTTCGACATCCACACCCGCCGTGGGCTCGTCGAGCACGATCACGCGGGGCTTGTGCACCAGGGCCTGCGCGACCAGCACACGGCGTTTCATGCCGCCCGACAGCTGCCGCATGTTGGCATTGGCTTTGTCGGTCAGCCCCAGGCTGTCAAGCAACTCGTCGATCCAGGCGTCGTTTTTCTTGACGCCGAAATAACCCGACTGGATCTTCAGGGATTCACGGACCGTGAAAAAAGGATCAAACACCAATTCCTGAGGCACCACGCCCAGCAAGCGACGGGCTGCGGCGTAATCGCTTTGCACATCGTGGCCATGCACCAGAACTTGCCCTTGGCTGGCACGGGCCAAGCCGGCCAGAATGCTGATCAAGGTGGTTTTGCCTGCGCCATTGGGCCCCAGCAAACCAAAGAATTCACCTTCCTGCACCTCAAAGCTGACCTGATCGAGTGCACGAAATGCGGCAGCCCCCGCCTGTTTGGCAGGGTAGGTTTTAGATACGGATTGGAAAGACAGCGCAGACATGGGAGGGTCTTATTTTAAGTGCTGCCCCACAGGCACACGGGACGAATCGTCAGAACAAGGCAAAAAGACTGGGGAATGCCCCTCAGAACGGCCTCAGACGGGTTGCAAGAGATCCAGCACGCCGTACAAAGTGGCCAATTCACGCAAACGGGCCGGCATGCCCGTCACCTGCACAGTGCGGCCCAGGGCACTGGCCACACGACGCAGCCCCAGCAAAACAGCCAAAGCCGAAGAATCAAAATCATGGAGCGCCGAGGCATCCACCAGCACCGGCGCCGTTGCCGGCTGAGAGGCCAGCACTTGCACCTGCAGCTGGCTCACCCACAGCGACAAGCAGGCATCGGCCTGTTCATGCATCAGGGTCGGCGGCAACTTCAAAGTGCTCATGGACAAGGCTTCAGCGTGGCTCATCCCGCATTGCGGGCGTTGCTCTTGTTGCGCGCCACCAAGCTGGCGATCAGCGCATCGATGCCGCCGGCATTGATCTCTTTGGTGAACTGGGTGCGGTAGTTCTCGATCAACCAGACCCCCAGCACGTTCAGGTCAAAGATCATCCAGCCTGCGCCTTCGCCGGGTGTTTTCTCCAGACGATAGTCCAACTGGATCGGGTCGCCCTTGCCCCGCACTTCGGTGTTGACCACCAGGTTCTTGTCTTCCTGACCAGGCCGCAAAGGCTTGACCACCACCACCTGATCGTTCACCTGACTCAATGCGCCCGCATAGGTGCGGACCAGCAAAATCTTGAACTCGTCTTGCAAGCGTTTTTGCTGCTCTGGGGTGGCCTTGCGCCAGGCCGGGCCTGTGGCCAACGACGTCATGCGGCGGAAATTGACATGTGGCATGAGCTTGTCATCGACCAGTTGCGTCAATTTGTTGACATCGCCATTGCGCAAAGCCTTGTCGGCTTTGATGATGTCCAACGTTTCGTTGGTGATGCGCTTGATGAAAACCTCTGGTGCTTCATCGGCCGCCCAGACCACGCCTGTCGACGCCATGGCGGCAGCCGCCACAGCGACACCCAGCATCTGGCGACGGTTGAACGAAAAGAGAGGGTATGAATTCTTCATGCGGAAACTATAAGGGCGATTGAACAAGCGCTTGTGAGGATCTGTAACGGGTCCGCCAACGCTCAAGGCGCATCCACGTCGCTGTAATCGAAATCAGAGGGCGGGTTGCCATCGTGGACATCATTTTCCCGCTTTTGCAAATAAGCATCGCGCACAAAAGAATAGGGATCCAACGAGGCTTCTTTGACCGTGTCCACCGTTTTGAGCAAATTGGCACGCATGTCCACTGTGCGCACGGCGGTCAGGCTGTTGCGAGTGGCCCGATCGCTGAATTGGCGCGTCGCATCGCCCTGGTAGTCCACCGGGAAAGACAAACTGTCGCGCAAGGTGGACGGCCCCAGGAGAGGCAGCACCACATAGGGGCCCGGCTGTACACCCCAATAGCCCAGGGTTTGACCAAAGTCTTCTTTGTGCCGTTCCAGACCCATTTCGCTGGCGATGTCGAGCAGGCCGCCCAAACCCAACACGGTATTCACGCTGATGCGCATGAAACTTTCGGCGGTGTGTTGCACTTTCAACTGCATGGCACTGTTGGCCATTGACCAGACATCGCCCAGATTGCTCACCACATTGTGCAAACCGGTTCGGACAAAACTGGGGACCACGTTCACATAAATTTGCGTTGCAGGCTTGACGGCCACCGTGTCCAGCGCATCGTTGAAGTTGTAGATGCTGCGGTTCATCGGCTCCCACGGATCGCGGACATCGGCGCTTTTGACACTGGCACAGCCCTGCAGCACCGTCAAGGCCAACACGGCCAGACCCGCAGTCCAGCGGCTCGTCACACGGCTCATGGCTTGCCGCCTTCCGCCTTGGGTTTTTCCGCCTGGCTGTAAAGGAACTGGCTGATCAGGTTTTCCAAAATCACGGCCGACTGGGTCGAGCCGATCTTGTCACCGGCAACCAGGTTCTTTTCATCTGCCCCCGGCGCGATGTCCAGGTATTGCTCCCCCAACAGACCACTGGTCAGGATCTTGAGAGAACTGTCTTGCGGGAACTGGTTTTGCGACTGCAAGGCCAGCGTCACCTTGGCCTGAAAAGACTCGCCATCGAACGCGATGGACTTGACACGCCCCACCACCACGCCAGCACTCTTGACAGCAGCACCGGGCTTGAGGCCACCGATGTTGTCAAACTTGGCTGTGACTTCGTAGTCAGCGCTGAAATTCAGCGTCAGCAAATTGGCCGACTTGAGCGCCAAGAACAGCACCGCCACTGCGCCAAGCAACACAAACAAACCCACCCAGATATCATTTTTTGAACGCTGCATGTCGTCCTCCTCAAATGCTGAACATCATCGCCGTGAGGATGAAGTCCAGACCCAAAACCGACAAAGAAGAAACCACCACACTGCGGGTGGTCGCACTGGCCACGCCCTCGGGCGTGGGCTGTGCCACGTAGCCTTGCAGCAAGGCAATGAACGTCACGGCCACACCAAACACCACACTCTTGACGATGCCGTTGCCCACATCCTTGAACACGTCCACACCGCCTTGCATCTGGCTCCAGAACGAACCTGCATCCACGCCAATGAGCAAGACACCCACCACATAGCCACCGAAAATGCCCACCGCACTGAACACCGCCGTGAGCAAAGGCAAAGCAATCACGCCCCCCATGAAACGCGGGGCCAAAATGCGCTGCACAGGGTCGACCGCCATCATCTCCAAAGCCGTGAGCTGCTCACCTGCCCGCATCAGACCGATCTCGGCCGTGAGCGATGCGCCCGCGCGGCCTGCGTACAAAAGCGCTGCCACCACCGGGCCCAACTCTCGCACCAAGCTCAGCGCCACGAGCAAACCCAGGGCTTCGGCCGAGCCGTAACGCTGCAGTGTGTAGTAACCCTGCAAACCCAGCACAAAGCCGACAAACAAACCGGACACCGTGATGATGGCCAACGAATAGTTGCCCAGAAAATGCACCTGATCGCGCACCAGACCAAAACGCTTGAGTGCCGCACCCGAGAGCTTGAGCAACTTGAAAAACAAACGGGCACCGAAACCCCAATCGGCCAAGGTCTGGCGGGTGGCCGCACCCAATGCACCCAACATCTGGATCACATTCATGCGGACCTCCGGTCGTAGTCTTGGGCAGCCGTCGGCGCGGGGTAATGAAAAGGCACAGGCCCATCGCTGAGCGCATGCACAAACTGGTGAATCAAGGGGTCGGTGCTGGCACGCAGCTCGGCCGGCGTGCCCTGCGCGGCCAAACCGCCATTGGCCAGAATGACCACATGGTCGGCAATCTCAAAGGTTTCCGTCACATCGTGCGAAACGATCACGCTGGTGATGCCCAAGCTGTCGTTCAGGCGGCGAATCAGGCGCGCTGCCGTGCCCAGAGAAATGGGGTCCAAGCCCGCAAAGGGCTCGTCGTACATGATCAGGTCAGGGTCCAGCGCAATGGCGCGGGCCAGGGCCACACGGCGACTCATGCCACCCGAGATCTCGGACGGCTTCAAATCACGCGCACCGCGCAAACCGACCGCATCGAGCTTCATGAGCACGATGTCCCGAATCAGGTCCTCCGACAAAGCCGTGTGCTCCCGCAAAGGGAAAGCCACGTTGTCGAAAACACTCATGTCGGTGAACAAAGCACCAAATTGGAACAACATGCCCATGCGCCGGCGTGCGGCGTACAGCTCGGTTTGCTGCATCTTCCCAACGTCTTGCCCGTCCAGCAGCATCTGGCCTTGTTGGGCCCGGATTTGCCCGCCAATGAGCCGCAGCACCGTGGTCTTGCCGCCGCCAGACACGCCCATCAAGGCCGTGACTTGGCCACGCGGGATTTTGAAACTGAGGTTTTTCAAAATCACGCGATCCCCGTAACCGAAGCTCAGGTCACGCAGTTCAACGAGAGAGGAAGTATTGGACGTGTTCATGAAAAACAAGAGCCGGGAATGCCGGCTCTTGTGATCTTGGCAAACCAAAGTCGACACAATGTCAACTTTGGCGTTCTAGGGATTGTACCTAGAACAAAACGTCCTTCAACGCGGCAGGTCGCTTTGCCCCATCAGGAACTCGTCCACCGCACGTGCCGCCTGGCGGCCTTCGCGGATGGCCCAGACCACCAGCGACTGACCGCGGCGCATGTCACCGGCAGCGAACACCTTGTCCACATTGGTGGCATAGCCGCCTGTGAAGTCGGTGCTGGCCTTGGCGTTGCCACGGGCGTCCTTGTCGATGCCAAAGGCGTCGAGCACGGTAGCGACCGGGTTCACAAAACCCATGGCCAGCAAGACCAGGTCGGCTTTGTATTCCTTCTCGGTGCCGGGCACCTCGACCATCTTGCCGTCCTTGAACTCGACGTGCACGGTCTTCAGACCCGTGACCTTGCCTTTTTCGCCCACAAATTCCTTGGTGGAGATGGCGAATTCGCGCTTGAGCAGGCCTTTTTCGGCGCTCTCGTCGTGGCTGGAGCTGGTGCGCAGCTTCATGGGCCAGTAAGGCCAGACCATCAACTTGTTTTCCTTTTCGGGTGGCTCGGGCATCACCTCGAACTGGGTCACGCTGACAGC
>JACCDU010031897.1_pt1 | contig 10032 bp, 7 predicted proteins | sample 7446081 | NCBI WGS metagenome assembly JACCDU01 (sample SAMN15323447, study PRJNA562643) | freshwater metagenome | isolation source: river surface water | place: USA:Blue River Watershed | collected 2017-08-17
AGTACAATTCCGAGCAAGGTTAATACGTTTATCGAGAATCCTGCCAGATACATAAAGAAGAACACACCAATCAAGGAAACCGGAATGGCTGTCAATGGAATGATGGTCGAACGCCAATCGCGTAGGAATAAGAAGATGACAATCGTTACCAGTAAAATCGCTGTTAGAATGGTTTCCTCTACTTCTTCAATAGATTTACGGACATATTTTGTGTTATCAAAACCTTCTTTCAAAATTACGTCGCTCGGAATCGTTGCTTGAATCTGTTTTAGTTTTTCATGAACTTGGTCAACGATTTCGATCTGGTTGGACCCCGGCTGCGGAATGACCGCGATGGAAATCATAGGAACCATGTCGCGTTTAAAGAATGTCTTTTCATTCTCAGGCGCAAGTTCTGCATTCCCTACATCCGAGAATTTAACTGAACGGTCCCCTTCTTCGCGGATAATCAAGTTATTAAAGTCCTCCACCGAAGTCATACGACCTTGCGTCCGAACCGTTAATTCGGTATTGTTCCCTTCGATACTCCCGGATGGTAATTCGATGTTTTGCTTCGTTAACGCACTAACAATATCAGGTGCTGTTAAGCGGAAAGATGCCAAACGCTCAGGGTCTATGTGCAAACGCATTGCGTATTTCTTTTCGCCCCACATTTGTACCGAACTTACGCCTGGAATGGTTTGAAGCTTTTCTTTGACATTACGTGTAGCAATCTCATTTAAGCTCAATAAATCACGTCTACTCGAATAGATATTTAAGTTGTAAATCGGATTCGAATCTGCATCTGCCTTGGAAACTACGGGAGGATCCACATCTTTAGGCAATAAGGCCATGGAACGTGAAACGCGGTCACGTACGTCATTGGCTGCATCTTCAATATTGACAGCTAAGTCAAATTCTACGGTGATGTTTGAGCGACCATCCCGACTCGAGCTCGAAAGCGTTTTAATCCCGGCAATACCGTTGATGGATTCTTCCAAAGGCTCCGTAATTTGGGATTCGATGATGTCTGCGTTCGCACCGGTATAACTCGTTTGAACAGTTACGACAGGTGGGTCAACGGAAGGATATTCGCGGATTCCCAGGTAGGAATAGCCAATTAACCCAAATACGATAATCGTCACGGACATGACGATGGAAAGTACGGGTCGTTTAATGCTGATGTCGGATAAAGATGCCATAGGTTTAATAGGTTTTAGGCCAATTGCGTAGAAGGAATTGGTATTGTTTTAATGAGTTGTTGCCAAACGATATCTAGCGGAATTTCCGCTGATGAACCATTTGGGTAATGATAAATGCTTGCTCGGCCTTGCTCGTATGCTCCCGAATAAGGCATGTGGTTTTTAAAGTTTTTAAATTCGCCAAGCAATATTAAGCCCGGGATTTCAAATGCATTTGCAATATGTGCTGGGCCGGAATCGATACCGATAAAAAAAAGTGTGCCCGAGATGATGTTCGCCATCTCGACAACACTTGTTTTGCCAACCATCGAAATGAATTTCGGATGATTGAAGGCTAAGCCATCGGATGCCCCCACTTCAATGATTGAAATGTTATAATTTTCAATCGCCTGGGTAATTAAGGCAATCCAATGTTGATCCTGCCACTCGCGGTCGGCACCATTGGATTTACGATGAATCACCCAATATTTCGCGGGTAAATCCAAAGCTTTTTGTTCTCCTAAATACAGTTTTGGCTGTTTTGATTCAAGGTAGGGGATATCACATAAGTCGAAAATACCCTTCAGTAGATTACCACGTTTGTAATAATTATACTTGTTTAATCCGATTTTTTCTGCCTGATCATTGAAAAGTGAACGCTTGAAATAGGGATCAAAGCGTAATTCATTCATGTGCAAATTGTAAAAATGCGTGAATGGCGAAAGCTTGCTTAGCCAAGTGCTGGCTAACACAGAATTTTCTATGATCACTTGGTCAATGTAAGGATGATTTTCCAAAAGCCCCTTGTACAAATCTTTGACGATCCAAACGATGCGGGCCTTCGGATGTTTATTTCGCAAAGCAGCAATAATCGGTTCTGCGGCAACAATATCACCCAAATGCTCAGCCAATAAAATGCCAACGACCGGTTTTGAAATGCTTCCGATACGCATGCTTACATAGAGTTGGATATAGGAGATGCAAGCCGAAAACCAATAGCTTAGTTTTCGGAATTTGTATTCCCATAAAGACCGACTCATGTAGATGGACGCCATTTTCCTTTAGTCTACCACTTCTTTGATTTCAACTTCGCCATCGGGTTTTACTTGAATAACCCCATTGGTAATAAGCGTGTCGCCTATTGAAAGTCCTGAGAGAATTTCGACATTTTTCTCTCCACGATTTCCCAATTTCACTTTCACAGGAACTGATTTACCCTGCTTCACGATGAAAACTTTATTTCCAGATGCCTCAGGAATAATCGCTTCTGTAGGGATAAGAATTGCGCTGCCTTTTGATTTTAAAATCAAGTTGATTTTAGCAAAAGCACCAGGAACCAGTTGGTTGCCTGGATTTGCAGCTAATGCACGGATTTGAAGGGTTCTTGTTAATGGGTCGATTTTCGGGTCGATCGCATATACTTTCCCAATAAATGTTTTGTCTTCATTTTCTGTTTGGAATTCGACTGTGCTTCCTTTGCGGATAGCTGTCGCGTATTTCGCAGGGATTGAGAATTCTATTTTCGCCGGGTTTGTATTGGTTAAGGTCGCGATTTTTGTCGTAGGGGAGATGTAACTTCCTAAACTGACATAGCGGAAACCAACTGTTCCCGAAAATGGTGCTTTTACCGTTGTCTTGATGATTTGGGCTTTCAAATCTTCGATATCTGCTTCAATTGTATTGACTGTATTAACTGCAATGTCGTATTCCCTTTGGGAGATTGCCTCTCTTTGCAATAAGATTTTTTGACGCGCTTCATTGTCTTCGGCAAGTTTCTTATTGAAGCCTAATTTGCGTAAGCGAGCTTGCAAATCATCATCATTGATGCGGAAAAGCACAGTACCTTTTTGAACAACATCCCCTTCTTTAATATTCAATAAAATGATGCGGCCGGCAATTTCAGAGCGAATTTCTACTTCCTCATTTGCCAAAATACTCCCGGTCGAATTCACCATGTCGTCTAATCGATTCGATTTCACCACAGATACAACCACAGCGGTTTTTCCGCCACCTTTTCCGCCCGGGCCGCCTTTTTCTTTTTTGGCATCCTCTTCAGGATTCTTAGAAATAGCCTGTTTGAGTTTCGGGTAAAATGCGAGTCCAAGGATCAAAGCAATGGATGCAAGCGAGACGATTGTTTTGGTAACTTTATTCATGGGTTTTAAATTCGGTTTAGAAGGATTTCAAATTACATATTTTTCGCAATTTAGCTGTCCTAAATTGTAGGTTTATTGGGCTGTTTTATTGGTTAACCAAGGTAAAATTTGTTCGTTCTGGATTTGATTCATCACAAAGTGACTTTGCGCATTTCCAATGTTTTTAATGCTGGCTAATTTATGGAGGATAAAATTTCGATATTCATCCATATCGGAAACCACGATTTTTAAGAGAAAATCACTGTGTCCAGATACGCAATAACATTCTTGAACTTCCACAAGTGACATGACATCCGTTTCAAATTGATTCAAATATTCTGCCGCATGCTCTTTCAATGAAATATCACAAAATACAGTCAGGGATTTGCCTAATTTATTCGGATTAATGGTTGCTTTGTAGCCTGTGATGACACCCTCTTTTTCCATGCGCTTGATTCGCTCATGTACCGGCGTTGCACTCATGCCCAATCGGGAAGCCATTTCTTTATTCGACATGAAGGCATCCTCATGTAAAAAAGCTAAAATTTGCTTATCAATATCATCAATTTTGGCCATCGCTTGTTGGGGTTTCAATGATGGATGCACCTGCGGAAATAATGCCTTTAAGTGTATCAGTTCGCATGTATTGCTCTAAGCTTACTGCGTATTTTCCGGGCCGTGTGAATTTCAATCCTTTGAATAAGGTGTATTGATGACTGTACATATCACCCAAACCACTGCCTTTCGGTTTTCCTGTCTTTGCATCGTAGAAAAATGCTTCGGCAAAGGCGCGCTTGATAACAAAACCATCTGCATTGATGATTTTGGGAACAAAATAGAGGTTATAGTAAGGGTATTCGTTTGATTGGCGTAATGCTACGCGTACATCATAGGATTTGCTTGTGTCAGTCACCTGAAAATCAATTAAGATCTTGTTTTTTTGCAACCAACCTTGTTCCGATAAGGAAACGGTTTGATCGACCAAAGTGTCGTTTTGGCAAGCAAACGCGAACAAAGCCATCATGAAAAGAATAATGCGCTTGTAATACATGACTTATTGTGCTGCTGGTCCCTCAGAAGAGCCTCCTTCACGCGGTGGGCGTGGTTTGAATTTCTTCTTAAACTTCTTCTTAAATGGCTTCGGTGTAACGTTTTCGCCGTCAGCTACGGGTGCTGTACTTTCCGACTTCGGCCCTTGTTCAGGTCTAGGTTTACGCTCTTGTTGTGGTCTTGGGCCACGATTCGTTTCGCCTTCTTTTCCTTGGCTAGCCGTTCTAGGTCCGCGGTTTGCCTCGCCCTCTTTACTTTGGCCCGCTGGTTTCGGTCCGCGATTATCTGGACGTGGTCCGCGTGGATTATCACGTCCTTCAGGTCTTGGTCCACGGTTTTCACGCGGTCCTCTGTTTTCAAAACGGTCACGGCCACCTCGGTTATTTCCTGCTTTGTTTGCAGGTTTCTTTCCGCCGTATTTCTTATCCATGCGCTCCAAATCAGAATTCAATTCTGAAAGCGATGGTTTTTCTGCTATTGGAGCATCTGGATTTAAATCTGAGAAGGATTCAGGAATAATTCCCTGCTTATTCAATTCAATGATTTCTGCGACACGGTCGCAACTCACCGGAATCCAAATCGCTTCTTCTCCTACAATGCCAAACCACATCATGCGCTTGAAAATGTCGGTCTTTTGAAGAATAGCATCGCCTTTCTTCGTTTTTAAGCGACCTTCAATCGTAGGAATGCCTTTTAATGCATCCATGTAGGTCTCTAATTCATAGTTCAAGCAGCATTTTAAACGACCACATTGGCCACTTAATTTGACAGGATTCAACGATAAATTTTGGTAGCGAGCTGCTGAGGTTGTGACATTTTTGAAGTCGGTTAACCAGGTAGAACAACATAATTCGCGTCCACATACCCCAATACCCCCTAATCTTCCGGCCTCTTGACGCAAGGAAATTTGTTTCATTTCCACACGTACCTTGAACTCCGTTGCCAAGAGTTTGATCAATTCACGGAAATCGACACGATCGTCTGAGGAATAATAAAATACGGCTTTTGTGCCATCCGACTGAAATTCCACGTCAGACAATTTCATGTTCAATTTTAAATCCCCGATGATTTGTCGGCCGCGATACATCGTAGGCATATCGCGCGCAATCATTTGTTCGTGTTTCTCGAGATCCTTATCCGTGGCAATTCGAACGATAGATTTTAAATTATCATCGTCCTTAATGCTCTTTTTCAATAACTGTAAGCGAACTAATTCACCCTGAAGGGAAACGACTCCTAGATGAATGCCGGTGCTAGATTCAATCATCACAGCATCACCAGTATGTAGTTCAAGTTTGTTTGCATTGCGGAAATATTCCTTGCGCCCCCCTTTGAACTTAACCTCTACGACATGGAAACGTTGAAACTGAGGCACGTCTAAGTCGGAAAGCCAATCAAAGACATTCATTTTATTGCAGCCACCTGAGCCACAACCTCCGTTGCTTTGGCAGCCTGCGACTTCGCCCGATACGCCTTTGGATCCACAAGAACCCGTTGAACACGATTTACATGCCATAATATATGCTTGATTAGCTAACTATCCTTTATACCGGAGGACGTCTAAGCCAATATCTCTTCTAAAATTTTTACCTTCGAACTGGATGGCAAGCGCAGCCTTTTGGGACTTTTGAATTGCTTTTTCCAGGGTATTCGAAGTTCCTGTTAGGGCGATCACCCGACCGCCACTTGTAAGGAGTTGACCTTCTTCTTCACGCGTTCCTGCTTGGAATATGTGTGCGTCAGTTACTTGGTCTAATCCCGTGATGATATCCCCCTTTCGGTAATCTTCCGGGTATCCTCCTGCGACAACCATGGTTGTAACAGCATATTGCTCAGAGATTTCAATTTTTTCTTTGTCCAATGTGCCTTTAGCAGCCGCAAGAAGCAAAGATAAGAAATCTGATTCGATTCTAGGTAAAACTACTTCCGTTTCTGGATCTCCCATCCGGGCATTGTATTCAATCACATAAGGTTCTCCTTCGTGATTCATCAAACCAATGAAGATAAAGCCTTGATACTTGATTCCATCCGCTTTCAAACCAGCTAATGTTGGTTTAATCACACGGTTATCCACATACTCCATGAATGACGCTGTGGCAAATGGTACCGGAGAAACGGCTCCCATTCCACCCGTATTTAATCCTTCGTCATTATCGCCAATACGCTTATAGTCTTTAGCTTCGGGCAATACAACATAGTTTTCTCCATCCGTTAATACAAATACAGATAATTCAATTCCACGTAAAAATTGCTCAATGACTACTTTGTCCGACGCCGCTCCAAATTTGGAATCCAACAACATTTCACGCAAAGCTGTTTTAGCTTCTTCGAGTGTTAATGCGATAATCACGCCTTTACCTGCTGCCAAACCATCTGCCTTCAAGACAATCGGTAAGGATTGGGTATCTAAATAGGCCAACCCCGCGTCAATACTCTCTTTTGTGAAAGTCTGCGAAGCGGCCGTTGGCACACCATGACGGTGCATGAAATTTTTTGAAAAGTCTTTGCTTCCTTCTAATTGTGCTCCTTCAGCTCCCGGGCCTACAATGCCCACGTGCTTCAAATCCTCTTGCGACTCGATGTAATCCCGGACGCCTTTTACCAAAGGTTCTTCTGGCCCAACAATAACTAATTCGATTTGATGTTCCCGAATTGCTTGCGCAATGCCGGCTAAATCCGCTACTCCGATGGCTAAATTGGTACCTAAACGCGCTGTTCCAGGATTGCCTGGCGCAATAAATAAACTACTTAGTAATGGGCTTTGAGATATCTTCCATGCAAAAGCATGTTCACGACCCCCAGACCCGATAATTAATACATTCATCTGTTTTATTAATTGGCTAATTCACTCAAAAACTTAATACGCATTAAACGCAATTCCTCTTCACTCACATCCTCAATGTTACACTCGTCTAACGCTTGTGTAATGTTGTCGGTATCCGCCGACATAAAATAATCGTAGATTTCCTCTTGCTTATCTGGTTCGATTACTTGGTTGATGAAGTAATCTAAATTCAATTTCGTTCCCGAATAACAGATGGTTTCAATCTCCTCGATTAACTCGGCCATTGATAATTCTTTCTGTTCCGCTATTAAATCCAAATCTATTTTACGATCCACTTGCTGGATGATGTAAATCTTGATTTTAGATTTGTTGACCGTTGATTTAACAACCACTTCTTTAGCAGTCTCGATCTCATTCTCCTCTACATAACGAATGATTGCATCCAAGAATTGCTTCCCGAATTTGACTACTTTACCCATCCCGACGCCATTGATCTGCGCCATTTCTTCTTGCGTAGTGGGGTAGGTGGTTGCCATTTCTTCCAACGATGGATCTTGGAAAATCACATAAGGCGGTAAGTTTTTCTCTTTGGCTACCTTTTTGCGTAGATTTTTTAAGATTTCAAATAGGGCATCGTCGTAGGCTTTCGCTCCGATCGCTGCATTTTCTTCATCGTTTTCTGCGGTGATCGCCTCTTGTTCGTAATCATGATCACGCGAGAAAGTCAACGGATGTGAATCTTTTAAATACGCTTCCCCTTTTTCCGTTAAATGCAAAACACCGTAGTTTTCGATGTCTTTGGTCAATAAATCGTAAATGAGGACCTGCTTGATGAACGAAATCCATGGGGACTTTTCATCTTCTGGGTTGACTTCTTTTTTCTTTTTTCGAAGCTTCTGTTTTTTCGGTGCTTGCTCTTCTCCGTCTACATCCTCATCTTCGTCGTCATCATCTTCATCTTCGTCGGAAATCGCCCAAGAAACTATTTTTCCCACTCCAAAAATTGGCAATTTTTCATGCTCATAGCTTTGGGTATATTGGTTGGTTTTCCCTTCTAATACATCGGCAATGTGTTCTGCATCGAATTTTTCTCCTGTTTGCTTGACCGCTTCTAGCACCCAAGAAACTTCTTGTTCTGCCTTGTAGGTAGGTGTTGGGTGCATGCAGTTATCGCAGAAACCACAATTTTCAGCCATGTGTTCTCCGAAATAACTCAAGAGTTGTTTTCTCCGGCAAACGCCCAAATTGGCATAATACACCATTTCGCTCAATAGAATTTTGGCATTTTCTTTCTCAGAAACAGCTTTGTCCTTATTGAACTTATCTAATTTTAAAATGTCATCGTAGGTATAAAACAAAATGCAAGTTCCGTCCAAACCATCCCGGCCGGCACGACCCGTTTCTTGGTAATAACCTTCCAAGGATTTGGGAGCATCGTAGTGAATAACAAAACGAACATCTGGCTTATCGATGCCCATTCCAAAAGCAATCGTCGCAACCATCACCTCAACCTCTTCATTCAAAAAGGCTTCTTGGTTCGACATACGAACTTGTGGATCTAGTCCTGCGTGGTAAGGAAGCGCTTTAATTCCGTTGACACCGAGTAATTCCGAAACCTCTTCCACGCGCTTTCTGCTCAAGCAATAGATGATGCCCGCTTTGCCTGTATGGCTTTTGATATAGCGGATTAATTGCTTGTCAATATCTTTTTTCGAACGTATCTCATAATACAAGTTCTTCCGATTAAAGGAAGATTTGAATACAGTCGCGTCCTCAAGGTTTAATGTCTTTTGAATATCCTGCTGCACTTTTGGTGTAGCTGTGGCCGTTAACGCAATGATGGGTAATTTCGCGTCGATCGATTCGATGATGTTACGAATCTTCCGGTATTCTGGTCGGAAATCATGTCCCCATTCCGAGATACAATGCGCTTCATCGATGGCCACGAACGATATATTTGCTTGCTGCAAGAAATTGAGATTTTCTTGTTTATTCAGCGATTCGGGTGCTATGTAAAGTAATTTAACACTGCCGCTAATGACCTCGGCTTTTACACGATTAATTTCCGCCCGACTTAATGATGAATTCAAAAACTGCGCATTGATACCAAAAGCAAGCATTTGGTCAACTTGATTCTTCATTAACGCAATGAGCGGGGAAATAACGATGGCCGTACCAGGCATCACAATCGCAGGTAATTGATAACAAAGCGATTTGCCGGCCCCAGTAGGCATTAAAACGAAACTATTATGCCCATCAATCGTATTTCGAATGATTGCTTCTTGCTCACCTCTGAACTGGCTAAAGCCAAAGGTCTTTTTGAGCTGTTCCTTCAATACCTCACTAGAAATGGAAGTCGGCATAATTTTTATCGTGGCGTAAGTGTTTCAGTTATTGGGCTAGAAATGGTTATCTTTGTGGGTCCCCAAATTCTTACTAACATTGAAATTAAGCAAAAATATCCAAAGCACAGCAAAAAAAGTTTTAAGCCAAGAAGCTGAGGCAATTCTTCGCGTAAGCGATGGAATTGATTCCGAATTCGAGGCTTGCGTCGAACATTTGTTGGCCAGCAAAGGTCGCATCGTTTTTACAGGAATCGGGAAGTCAGCGATTATCGCGCAAAAGATTGTGGCGACCATGAATTCAACGGGAACCCCTGCCTTGTTTATGCACGCTGCGGATGCAATTCATGGAGATTTGGGTATGATTCAAGATGGGGATTCAGTGATCTGTATTTCCAAATCTGGGGATACGCCTGAGATTAAGGTTTTAGTCCCGCTGATTAAGCGTACGGGCGTTTCTTTGATTGCGATGGTATCGAATAAACAGTCTTATTTAGGCCAACAAGCGGATTTTATCTTGCATGCATTGGCGGAGCAAGAGGCTGATTTAATGAATCTAG
>JACCDU011366370.1_pt1 | contig 10028 bp, 8 predicted proteins | sample 7446081 | NCBI WGS metagenome assembly JACCDU01 (sample SAMN15323447, study PRJNA562643) | freshwater metagenome | isolation source: river surface water | place: USA:Blue River Watershed | collected 2017-08-17
CCACGTCGCAGGTGTGTACGAAGGTCAAGACAAAAGCGAAGGCTGGTGGGACAACATGATTGGCCCCGGCAAGCCTGTGGACACCAACCGCTTCTTTGTGATTGGCGTGAACAACCTTGGCTCTTGCTTTGGCTCGACCGGCCCTATGCATACCCACCCCGACACGGGCAAGGTGTATGGCGCAGATTTCCCCGTGGTCACGGTAGAAGACTGGGTGAATGCCCAAGCCTTGTTGCTCGATCGTTTGGGCATCACCCAACTCGCCGCCGTTTTGGGTGGCAGCTTGGGCGGCATGCAAGCGCTGAGCTGGACACTGCAATATCCAGACCGCGTGCGTCATGCCGTGGTGGTGGCGAGTGCGCCCAACCTGACGGCGGAGAACATCGCCTTCAACGAAGTGGCGCGTCGCGCCATCGTGACCGACCCCGACTTTCATGGCGGTCACTTTTACGAGCACGGCGTTGTGCCGCAGCGCGGCTTACGCATCGCCCGCATGGTGGGGCACATCACGTATCTGAGCGACGATGTGATGAACGAAAAGTTTGGTCGTGAACTTCGTGATGCAGTCGTTGGCAGCGCCACGGGCTACAAGTACTCCACGCAAGACGTGGAGTTCCAAATCGAGAGCTACCTGCGCTACCAAGGCGACAAGTTCAGCGAGTACTTTGACGCCAACACCTACTTGCTCATCACCCGCGCACTTGACTACTTTGACCCAGCACGTACTTATGGCGGTGATTTGTCGGCGGCGTTTGCGCGCACAGCAGCTAAATTTTTGCTGGTGAGCTTCACCACCGCTTGGCGCTTCTCACCCGCACGCAGTCGCGAGATGGTGCAAGCCTTGCTCAACAACCAACGCGATGTGAGCTACGCCGAAATTGACGCGCCGCATGGCCACGACGCCTTCTTGTTGGATGACACCCGCTACATGAATGTGGTGCGCTCATACTTTGCACGCATCCGCAACGAATTGGCTGCAGGAGTTGCCGCATGACCCACGACAACTTGGTAGCCATTGCCGCCCGCGTGCCCAAAGGCAGCCGCGTGCTTGACCTGGGCTGCGGCGACGGCGCTTTGCTGGCCCACTTGCAACAACACAAAGGCTGTACCGGTTACGGCGTAGAGCTAGACGACACCAATGTGCACGCCTGCGTGCAACGCGGCGTGAACGTGTTGCAACTCAACCTTGATTTGGGCTTGAGCGTATTTGCCGACCAATCGTTTGACGTGGTGCTGCAAATCGACACCTTGCAACACTTGCGCAACGCCGAAACCATGCTGCGCGAAACCGCACGCGTAGGCAAAACTGGCATCGTCGCCTTCCCCAACTTTGGCCACTGGCCCAACCGCCTGAGCATTTTGCAAGGCCGCATGCCCGTGACCAAACGCTTGCCCTACCAGTGGTACGACACGCCCAACATCCGCGTGGGCACGTTCAAAGACTTTGAGGTGTTGGCCGAAAAGAACGGCTTGCAAGTGACCGAAGCGTTTGGCTTGCAAGATGGCCAGCGTGTGGATACGTGGCCGAACCTGATGGCAGGTACAGCGGTGTTCAAGTTCAACGCGTGAACAAGCTCGCGACCATAGAGGCCACGAGCAAAAACGCCATCGTCCAATTAAAGATGCGCCGATACAAATCGACCTGCAGATAGTGGCCCATGCGCGCACCCGTCACCGCCCACACAGCGATGCTGGGTAAGTTGATCAGGCTGAACACCAGTGACGCGGCGGCAATCAACACCTGCCCCGCGTCTTGCGGCAAGTAATTGCTAAAAAAGCCGAGCGTCATCACCCAGGCTTTGGGGTTGACCCACTGGAAAGCGGCTGCGCCCCAAAACCCCAAAGGCGTTGCGTCTTCGTTGCTTGCCTCATCCTCTGGCGGTGGGCCGCTTCTGATAATGCCCCACGCCAAATAAAGCATGTACGCCATGCCCAGCACTTGCATCACTTGGTAAATCACAGGCACGCGGATGAACAATTCGCCAAGCCCCAAACCAACGGCCATGAGCATGATGAAGTGCCCGCATGAAATTCCCAACAAATGGGGCAGCGTCGCACGCACACCAAAATTTACCCCGGAAGCCAACAACATCATGTTGTTGGGGCCGGGCGTGACGGACGTCACAAACGCAAAGACGGCCATGGAGGCCCAAAGCTCAGCTTGAAGAATCATCGTATGTTCTCCCTTGTTGAATCAGCAGCAAGCGCGCGCTCCGCACCCTTCTCTTCGCCCTGAGTGCTTCGGCTCAACAAGAAAATAGTCGCCATGATGCATGCTGACCCGAGCCAATCCAACAAGGCAAACGGTACTTTTAACCACAGCACCGCCACCACAGTTGCAGAAAGCGGCTCAGCACAAGCCAACAGACTGGTGGTTTCAGGGCCAATTTTTTGTACGGCAGCCAAATAGCCATAGAACGCAAACAAAGTGCCAAACAGCACGATGAAAGCGACAGCCGCTAAGGTTGACGCATCCCACACACCCGGCACTTCCCACGGTTGACTCACGCCGCAAAACCCCAAACCGCCAATCAACATGCCCCAACCCACCAACACCGTGGCTTCGTTTTCTTTGAGCAAGCGTTCGGGTTGAATGCTGTAGAACGCCAGCGCCACCGCTGAGGCCAAACCCCAAAACAATGCTGCTGGTGAAATTTGCAACTCTGTCCAGTCACCATGCGTGACCAACAACACCGTACCTAAGAATGCCAGCGCCACAGCCGAAGCTTCAGCGCCTGTGGGCCAATGTCTCCGCAGGCACGCAAAGTACAACGCAATCAGCACAGGGCCCACATACTGCAGCACCGTGCCTGTGGCCGCATTGGATGATTGGATGGCAGCGAAGTAGGTGTACTGAATAGAAAGCATCCCAAGCAAACCAAAAATCAGCAGGCTAATTGCCGAGCGTTTCGTTTGCCAAATGCGCCAAATATCGCGGCCACGCCAACGTGCATAAGCCAACAGCAGAGCGCCCGCCAGCAGCAGTCGTACCGTCACCATCCAGCCGATGGTGATGTCCTTGTGATGGAACACAAATTGCGCACAAGCACCCGATACGCCCCACAACACTGCCGAGGTCAAGGCCAAAGCAAAACCTTGTTGTGTTTCGGACAGGCGCTGGGTCATTCGAGTGTAAGTAGCGCCAAAGCGCCTAGAGCCGCCGTTTCTGCTCGTAGCACGCGCTCGCCCAAGCTGAGGGCAGCGAAGCCTTTGACACGGGCTGCTGTGTCCTCTGCATCGGTCAGCCCACCTTCTGGGCCATTGAGCAGCACCCACGACTTGACGCTTCCCGCTGCACCATCACGCAAGGCATTGAGAGGCTGCGTGCTCGCATGCAGCGACAACACGCCATGCATGACATCAGTCTGCGTCGTTTGACGCGCCAACCATGCGTCTAAGCGCTCGGGCGCGTCAATCACAGGCACACGGTTACGTCCGCACTGCTCACTGGCGCTGGCCGCTACAGCTTGCCAATGGGCTTGTTTCTTTTCAGCACGCTCACCCGTCAGGCGAATCACGCTGCGCTCGGTCATCAAGGGAGTGATGCGGTGTACGCCCAGCTCGGTGGCTTTTTCCACCAGCCAGTCCATGCGCTCGTTGGCGGGCATGCCCACGGCTAGGTGCACTTTTACGTCCGCTTCGCACTCAGCATCGCGATGCTCGCCCACGACCACGCGCACATCGCTGCGGCCCATGTGTTGCACCTCGGCGCTGAACTCACCGCCTTCACCATTGAACAAAGTCAAGGTATGGCCGGGCTGCATGCGTAAGACTTGCACATGGCGAGCGGCGGTGGGCGGCAGATCCACCACTTGGCCAGACACCAAGGGCAGGGGGCAGTAAAAGCGGGCCATCCTTAGCCCCGCCCGCCGGGCGTGAGGCGTGGGAAGGCCAAGCTGATGGCGGGCTCTGTGCCTTCAATCTTGTCTATCAGGCGCAGCAAGGGCGTGAGTTCGCTGTAGCGGCTGGCTGTGGTGCGGATGTAGTTGATGAAGCGCGGGGCATCGGCCAAATACTTGGGTTTGCCATCGCGCAAAGTCAAGCGCGCAAAGATGCCGGCCACTTTGAGGTGACGTTGTAGGCCCATCCACTCTACGGCTCGGTAGAACGCGCCAAAGTCGTTGTGCCAGTCTTCAAAATCCATCAAGCCGAGTTTGCGGGCGCGTTCCCAATAGCGGATGGTCACGTCGAGCACCACGTCTTCTTCCCAGGTCAAAAACGCGTCACGCATCAAGCTGGCGATGTCGTAGGTGATCGGGCCATAGACAGCATCTTGAAAGTCCAACACGCCCAAACGTTGTTCAGCGGGGTCGTGCGGCATCATCAAATTGCGCGGCATGAAGTCGCGGTGCACGTACACGCTGGGCGCAGCCAAGTTACGTTGCACGATGGTTTTGAAAGTTTTGTCCAGCATCTCGCGCTGAGTGCTGTCAATTTGCAGCTGACGGTGCTGCGTGAGGTACCAATCGGGGAACAAAGACAGTTCGCGTTGCAGCAAAACTTCGTCATACGCGGGCAGCACGCCGGGACGGCTGCTTTGCTGCAGGGTCAGCAGGGCATCAACGGCGCGCATGTACAGGCCGTGGTTGGCTTGTGGGTCGTCACGGTTGATCACGTCCATCATGGTTTGCGAGCCGATGTCGCCTAGCAACAGGAAGCCCTGCGGCTCGTCCCACGCCAAGATGCGCGGGGCATACAGGCCAGCGTCCAACATCAAACGGGCGATGCGAACAAAGGGCTCGCAGTTTTCTTTGTCGGGTGGGGCGTCCATGACGATGCAGGAGCCATTGGCTGTCTCGACGCGGAAATAGCGCCTAAAGCTAGCGTCTGCCGAGGCGGCACGCACGGTGGCGGGCAGCACGCCATGGGCGCTGGCTTGGGCGTCTAGCCACTGATGAAAGGCCACTTGACGCTCAGGTTGCGCCCATTCGATAGGGGCATATTGAGACGCGTGGGGAGAAGTGCCCGAAGGCTGGGAAATAGTGGGTGTGCTCATGGATAATCTAAATTCTACAAACCAGCCTTGGGTTGCCCTGCGTTCATGTTGTTGCCTTTCTTTTATCGCCAAATACGCACGCTCCCGTGGCTAACCTTTGGCCTCTTAGGTAATGCGTTGACTGTTTATGCACAGGCCGAAGGCGCACCGCCTCTGTTACTCAAGCCTAGCAGCCTTCTTCAAGAAACAATTCGTGACGATGCGCGCAAACAGTTGCCCACATTTTTGGAAAGCAACACCTTAACAGGGCGACCCGACTTAGAAACCTCACTGAGTGGTCAAGTGACCATTCGACGCGGCGAAATGTTACTCAAAGCCGACCAGGTCGACTATGACCAAGTCAATGATTTTGCTAAAGCACGTGGCCATGTTTACATCAACCGCTCAGGCAATGTGTATCAAGGTCCCGCACTAGACATACAAATGGACGCCTTTGAAGGCTTCTTCACGCAACCGAGTTATCAGCTACTCAAAAACAAAGCCTACGGCAAAGCCGAACGCATTGACTTCATTGATCCTGCCAACTCGGTGATGCACAACGCTGACTTCACCACATGCCAGCGCAAGCCAGGCCCTAATTGGGTACCGGATTGGTTTTTCAAAGGAGACAAGATCACCTTGGATACCGACCGTAACGTAGGCGTCGCTGATGGTGCGTCTTTGCGCTTCAAAGGCGTGCCCATCCTGCCCGTACCTTCCATCGACTTTCCCCTCAGTGACGAGCGTAAGTCGGGTTTGTTGCCGCCCACTTTTGGTGTCGACAACATTGGCGGCTTGGAGTTTACTCAGCCTTATTACTGGAACTTGGCCCCCAATCGCGACATCACGTTTTCGCCTACCTATTGGAGCAACCGTGGCATGCGCCTGAGCACTGAGTTACGTTACCTTGAAGGCATGGCACCACAACCTCCACTTCAAGGTCAAATGCGCTTTGACTACATGGAGAAAGACGCCATGCGTGACGGCACTCGCCGCTGGGGCATGCAGTATTCGCATGTGGGCTTGATGAACCCTGCTTTCGCTGGGGGTGGTCTGGGCCTGAACTTGAACATCAACCGTGTGAGTGATGATGACTATTGGAAGGATTTCGCTGGCATCGGAGGTTCTGGTGTGCAGCGCCTTTTGTCAAATGACGTGGGGTTAAATTGGACCAATGGCCTTTACACCTACGGCATGCGCACACAGATGTGGCAAACGTTGCAAGATTTATCCAATGTTTATGGCAACCGCATCACACCACCATTTAACCGTGTCCCCCAATTTACGGCACGCATGCAACGCATTAACGTTAGCGGATTTGATTTCAGTATCGATGGTGACTTGACACGCTTTGAGTCCGCCCGTGATTACGAATGCTTGAATGGCACGACCTATCGCTCAGCATGTGCGCCCAATGCAGACCGTGCCGTGGCCCTAGCTCAAATCAGTCGCCCGTTCACCACGCCTTTTGGCTACCTCACGCCGAAGTTTCAGCTCAACAACCGAAGCTACCAATTCACGGGTGGTTTGCCTAGTAACAATCCGTTTTACACAGGTCATGAAGGCCAAGTTGGTGCCAACGTGAGCGTACCCACTTTTAGCCTAGACACAGGCATTGCATTTGAAAAAGCAACACGTTTGTTTGACCGCTCATGGGTTCAAACCCTTGAGCCTCGCGCGTTCTACGTCTACACACCTTACCGCGACCAAAACTATTTGCCAAACTATGACTCCGGCGGCAACTCATTTAACTTTGCCAGCATCTTCACTGAAAACGCATTTGGTGGCTACGACCGAATTTCAGACAGCAAACTTCTAACCATTGGTGCTACCACTCGTTTCATTGATCCAGACACGGGAGCCGAAGGTGCGCGCTTTGGCTTGGCGCAACGCCTTCGCATGAAAGAGCAACGCGTGACGATGCCAGACGACATCACAGGCAAAACGGGCATCAGTGACTTGCTTGCTGGTGCGTCTGTGGCTCTGGGCAAGTCTTGGGCTGTGGACACCACGGTGCAATACAACCAGAAAACAGATAACTTCTTACGTCGCATGGTGAATGGCCGCTACAACCCTGGCTCATACCGCGTGATCTCAGCGGCTTACCGAACGGAGAACACCGAGGCAGGCGTACCGGCATCCCGTCAAGTCGATGTCGGCTGGCAGTGGCCGCTGCACGACCTTTGGGGAGGGGCTGATTCACAGTCGTCTGACGGCCGAGGCCTAGGTGAAGGTCGTTGGTACAGCGTAGGGCGCATGAATTACAACCCTCTCGACAAAAAAATGGTCGAGTCCATCATCGGCTTCGAATACGATGCAGGCTGCTGGCTAAGCCGTGTGGTGGCAGAGCGTTTGCAAGTCACAGATGGTCTTGCACGCCAACGCCTGCTATTTCAACTTGAGTTTGTAGGTTTCTCACGGATTGGTACCAACGCAATGGGTTCCTTGCGCACCAACGTACCAAGATATCAACCCCTGCGTCAGCCCTCTATGACCCCCAGCCGTTTTGGCAATTACGATTGATGTCCATGCTTACCTTCACGTCTCGCTTCGTCTTGCTGCCATCTCTTGCATTGAGTGGCATGCTTCTAGCCAACACGAATGCCCTCGCTCAAAACACGAGCGCCTCAAGCGTCACTGGAAATGACTTCATTGTGGCGGTCGTAGATTCTCAACCCATCACCAATCACGAAGTCAATGTCCGCGCAAAGCTGATGCTGCAGCAACTGAACGAGCAACAGAAATCTATTGCTTCGTCCAAAGAAATTCTTAAAACTAGCCTTGAAAAGCTAATCACAGAGAAAGCGTTGTTGCAGCACGCCAAAGAAGTTGGCATCAGCGTCGATGATGGCGCAGTTTCAGCGGCTGAGCAACGAGTGGCTGCGCAAAACCAAACCTCTGTTGAGGCTCTTCATAAAAAAGTGCTGTCCGAGGGGAAAAGCATTGCCAGCTTCCGGTTGGGACTCAAAGAACAGCTCACTTTGCAACGTCTGTCCGAACGCAATGTGCCAGGACGCATCAAAGTCAGTGACATCGAATTAGACCAAGCTGTGAGTCAGCGCCAAAATGCAAGCATCGATACCAACCCAGACATTGAACTGGGACACGTATTAATTGCTGTGCCCGAAAAAGCTACCGAGCCAGAAATAGCTGCACTGCAAGCAAAGGCGGAATCAGTTCTCGCCAGTCTCAAACGTGGCGACGATTTAGCACGCGTCGCCAAGGAGTTTTCGAATGGTGTTGAGCGCGACAAAGGCGGCTTGATGGGCGTCCGACCAGCCAATCGTTACCCGACTCTATTTGTAGAAGCCACGAAGATCCTGAACGTGAGCGACGCCACCTTGGTGCGCTCGGGTGCTGGCTTTCATGTGCTGAAACTCATCAGCAAACGCGCTAGCAACATAGTCACTGTCACACAAACTCATCCTCGTCACATTTTGTTGCGTCCGGGTGGTCAGCTTAGCCAAACCACCGCTCGCGCACAGCTGGCTGAATACAAGCGCCAAATTGAAACCGGCAAAGCTGATTTTGCAAAGCTAGCCCGCGAACACTCTCAAGATGCCAGCGGCCCCGATGGCGGCGACTTGGGCTGGGTCTCACCCGGTATGTTTGTGCCCGAATTCGAAGAGGTCATGAACCAGCTGCAAATCGGACAAATTGCCGACCCACTCATTTCTCGTTTCGGTGTTCACCTGATCCAAGTTCTTGAGCGCCGAGAAGCGCCCATCAGCGAACGCGAACTGCGCGACATGGCCCGCAACAGCTTGCGTGAAAAGAAGTTTGACGAAACCTACCAACTGTGGGCACAAGAAGTGCGCGGCCGCGCCTATGTGGAATATCGCGACACACCGCAGTAAGAAGAGCCTCTTTTGAAACACATTGCACGCAAGCGCTTCGGCCAACACTTTTTAACCGACGGCGCGATCATTGAAGGCATCGTCGATGCCATCAACCCGCTACCCAATGATCCAATGGTCGAAATCGGCCCAGGCTTGGCAGCTCTCACGCAACCGTTGGTGGAGCGCTTAGGCCGGCTCAATGTCATTGAGCTGGATCGCGACTTGGCTGTGCGTCTGCGCGAACACCCACACCTGAATGTGATCGAGTCAGACGTGCTGCGTGTGGACTTCACACAACTCGCAGCAAGCTTGAATGCGCCCAAACTGCGCGTGGTGGGCAACCTGCCGTACAACATTTCCTCGCCCATCCTGTTTCATTTACTAGAGCACGTGGCCGTGGTGCAAGACCAGCACTTCATGCTGCAAAAAGAAGTGATTGACCGTATGGTGGCCAAGCCCAGCACCAGCGACTACAGCCGCTTAAGCGTGATGCTGCAATGGCGCTACGACATGGAAGATGTGTTGTTTGTGCCACCCGAATCGTTCGATCCACCGCCCCGCGTAGACAGCGCCGTGGTCCGCATGGTTCCTGTGGCTCAGCCGCCGCAGATTGACGTCAAGCTGATGGAGGAAATGGTGAAAACCGCCTTCAGCCAACGCCGCAAACTGCTTCGTCACACCTTGGGTCGTTGGCTAGAAGCCCGCAACTTTGCGGGCACCTTCGACGTACAACGCCGAGCTGAAGAAGTGCCTGTCGCTGAATACGTGACCTTGGTTCAAAGTCTCTAAGCTACACAATAAAAAACCCGTCTGCAGTTGCCTGCGACGGGTTTTGCTTTTGGTGCGGCACCACTCCCGCAAACCAATTAAGCCGCTGTTTGCCAGTAGCCTGCGTTGAACGGGCTGCTCATACGCAAAGCCATGGGCGACACATCGACCAACTTGTCCGTTGGCATTTTTTCGCCTTCTTCGAGTAACTCGATGCCTTCAGCCACCACACCCGCTTTTTCTGCGGATGGCACGCGAGCCACCGAGAAAGAGTAGAAGCAACGGAAAGCCACTTTACGGTCTGACCAATAGTCAGCAGCTTCGCGGAAGATGTCCAACAACTGTTCACGGGCTTCTTTATCGAACTTGGCGTGGGCAGGAATGTGCTCCAACACCAAAATAAAGCCAGGCTGAGGGCCCGACTTGTGCAAGGGGTCGGTCATGCC
>JACCDU010092492.1_pt1 | contig 10026 bp, 13 predicted proteins | sample 7446081 | NCBI WGS metagenome assembly JACCDU01 (sample SAMN15323447, study PRJNA562643) | freshwater metagenome | isolation source: river surface water | place: USA:Blue River Watershed | collected 2017-08-17
CCTTCGATTTCGATTTCATAGTCGAGGAGTTTTTGTCCGTCGACGATGGCCAGGCGGCGTTCTTCAGCCTGCGTGGCGTTGATGAGCATCCGTTTCATGATGCGTTCCTTCTTTTTATCAGTGTCGGGCGGGCGCTGCAGTTTTCTGACTGCACGCGCACGACCGGTTTACGTTCTGACCCTCTAGGGGTCCACGTTGCCTAAGCTGACGCCTGAAACGAAGGGAATTGCCAAAGGTGTCCGACATTCAGCTGTGCGTGAGCACAGGAATGGGGATCGTGGCGCGTGGATGGGGCGAGTGGAAAGTCGTGCAGAGATTCGTCCACTGCCGGGGGCTTCCCCCGGTGTCCAAGACAAACTGTCCGGCACAGGGCGTGACGGCAGAGCCTGGCTTTGTGAGCCACTCCATCCACATCAGCAAAGTTCCGAACAACACAAACATCTCGCTTTGATCCGTTCAGCAGCCTTCTGAGGCTGCTGAACTTGGGGTATTCCGTATCTGGGTTTCTGGGCGTCGGCCCAACCTCCGGGGCGATTGGCCACTGTTGGCGTTGGCCTTCAGTCTGCAAATCGTGCCGGCGGTGGCATCGACCATCTGGTTTGGTGCGGTGGTGGTGGACTAAACTCCTGTCCTCAGGAATTCATTTCCATTTGAATCAACCACTTACAGCCAATTGCCAGTGAATCACATTATAGGGGCCCAAACCGCTGCTGCGGCGCCCGCCGTCAAATGGTTGTTGGTGGACGAGGAATCCGCCGGTCAGCGCTTGGACAATTTTTTGATGCGCCACCTCAAGGGGGTGCCCAAAACCCACGTCTACCGCATCATCCGCAGCGGCGAGGTGCGCATCAACAAGGGTCGTGCCTCGGCCGAAACCCGGGTCGAGGCCGGGGATGAAGTCCGTTTGCCCCCGGTGCGCGTGTCCGACAAAGTGGCCGAAAAAGCCGCCCGGCCGGCCCCGGGGCGTGAATTCCCGGTGCTGCTGGAAGACGACAGCCTGATGGCCATCGACAAGCCTGCCGGAGTGGCGGTGCATGGGGGCTCGGGGGTGAGCTTTGGCGTGATCGAACAATTGCGCCAGGCCCGTCCGCAGGCCAAATTGCTGGAGTTGGTGCACCGGCTGGATCGTGACACCAGCGGCATTTTGCTGGTGGCCAAAAAGCGCAGTGCCCTGAAAAACCTGCAAGACCAGTTCCGCGAACGCGAGACGGGCAAAACCTACCTGGCCTTGGTCAAAGGCGAATGGCCCGCCAAACTCAAGGTGATTGACCAGCCGCTGCACAAGTTTTTGTTGCCCGACGGCGAGCGACGCGTCAAAGTGACCACCCCCGAAGACCCGGACGGCATGCGCTCGATCACTTTGGTGAAGGTGTCCCAGCGCCTGGCAGGTGCCACGCTGCTGGAGGTGACCATCAAGACCGGGCGCACCCACCAGATCCGGGTGCACCTGGCCAGCAACGGTCACCCGATCGCCGGTGACGACAAATACGGTGACTTTGAATGGAACAAGGCATTGCCCAAGCAGGGCCTCAAGCGCATGTTCCTGCACGCCTGGCGTTTGCAATTCAACCACCCGGCCACGGCCGAGCGCGTGGCCCTGCAAGCCGATCTGCCCCCTGAATTGAAAGCGTACGTCGACCATGTCCAGCTCAAGACCCCGTCAATTTGATTTGATCGCCTTCGATTGGGATGGCACGCTGTTCGATTCCACGGCCATCATCACCCGCTGCATCCAGCGGGCCGTGGTCGATGTGGGCGGACAAGAGCCCACCCGCGAAGCGGCGTCTTATGTGATCGGTATGGCCCTCATGCCCGCTCTGGCCCATGCCGCGCCCGATGTGCCCAAGGAAAAATACCCTTTGCTGGGCGAGCGTTACCGCCACCACTACATCGCCCACCAGAACGACATCAGCCTGTTCGACGGTGTCTTGCCTTTGCTGCACGCCTTGAAGGCGCGGCACCATTGGCTCACGGTGGCCACGGGCAAAAGCCGCCACGGCCTGAACGAGGCTTTGCGCGATGTGGACCTGCGCGATGTGTTCGATGGCTCACGTACGGCCGATGAGACCGCGGGCAAGCCCAGCCCCTTGATGCTGCACGAGTTGATGCGCGAATTTGGCGTGGAGCCCGAGCGCACCTTGATGATCGGTGACACCACGCACGATTTGCAGATGGCCTTGAATGCCGGTTGCGCCAGTGTGGGTGTGAGCTACGGAGCCCACGAGCCCGAGGCCTTCCATGTCTTGATGCCGCGCCATGTGGCGCACAGCGTGCAGGACCTGCACGACTGGTTGTTGCAACACGCTTGAAACGGGAGTGGTCATGGACGCAATGATCCCTTTGTGCAACAGCGCGGACCTGCTCAACGGTGGCCGCGCCGTGCCTTTTGACATTGTTTATGCCGGCCAGACGTGCCGGGCTTTTGCCATCCGTTACGAGGGCGAAGTCCATGCCTATCTGAACCGCTGCACCCATGTGGCGATGGAGATGGACTACCAACCCGACCGCTTTTTTGACAACACCGGCCGCTGGCTGATGTGTGCCACCCATGGCGCCACGTACCAGCCCGACACGGGGGCTTGCGCTGGCGGACCCTGTCGCGGTGGCTTGGTGAAAATAGACCTTTCAGAGCGGGATGGTGTGGTTCACTGGCATACTGCCTACAACTTGAAACCCCTTGAATTTTGACCATGCAAGAACCCCAGGAACCTCTGCGCACCGAGGCCACGGCCGATGCACCGGCTTCAGCCGATCGCACTTGGGAGCGCCGCACGCTGGAAGCGTTGGCCTTTGCCACTTTGCATGAGCAAAAAATGGCCCGCCGCTGGAAGGTGGGTTTTCGCCTGGCCTGGTTGCTGTTGATCTCGGCGGTTTTTTGGCAAGCTTTCAGCTACAACTCCCCCGCCATCAGCCCCAGCATGCCGCACACGGCCATGGTGTCGATCAAAGGCGAGATCGCTTCTGAGGGCGATGGCAGCGCGCAAAACATCATGGCGGCCATGCGCAGCGCGCTGGAAGACTCTGGCTCACAGGCCCTGGTGTTGTTGATCAACTCGCCCGGTGGCAGCCCTGTTCAGGCGGGCTTGATCAATGACGAAATCCACCGGCTGAAAGCGTTGCACAAAAAACCGATTTATGTGGTGGTGGAGGAATCCTGTGCCTCGGCCGCTTATTACATTGCGGCAGCCGCCGACAAGATCTATGTGGACAAGGCCAGCATCGTGGGCAGCATTGGCGTCTTGATGGATGGCTTTGGTTTCACCGGCCTCATGGACAAGCTGGGCGTGGAGCGCCGCTTGATGACGGCGGGTGCCAACAAAGGGTTTTTGGACCCGTTCAGCCCGCAAACCGATGCCCAACGCAAACACGCGCAGGCCATGCTCGATCAGATCCATTCCCAGTTCATCCAGGTGGTGCGCCAGGGTCGCGGCGACCGTTTGAAAGAAACGCCAGACATGTTCAGCGGCTTGTTCTGGAGCGGCCAGCAGGCTGTGGACATGGGCCTGGCCGATGCCATGGGCAGCCTCGACAGCGTGGCGCGTGAGGTGGTCAAAGACCCCGAGGTGATTGACTATTCCCGTCACGAAAATGTGGCCGAGCGTTTGGCCAAGCGCTTTGGCGCTGCGGTGGGCGAGGGCGCGGTGCACGCCCTGCGCATGGGCTCGGCCCTGCGTTGAGTCGACTCAAGGCCCGATGGCGTAGACCGCGGGCGTGTGACCATCAGGGCCTTGCAGGCCCTTTTTCCATTGTGCGACGGTGTGGCTCTGGATGCGTGCCGAGGGCAGCGTCAGGCCGCTGGCAATCGCCAGTCGGGTGCCGCCTTGAAGGCTTTGCAGCAAGCCGCTGAGCATGGCGGCGTTGCGATAAGGCGTTTCAATCCACAGCTGTGTCTGGCCTGTTTTGTGGGCCAATGATTCGAGTTGCTTCAGGCGCGCAGACCGCTCGCCAGCGTCTTGCGGCAGGTAGCCCACAAATGCAAAGTTCTGGCCATTGAGTCCACTGGCGGCCAGGGCCAGCAGCAAAGACACAGGGCCCACCAGCGGGATCACAGTCAACCCCAGATCGTGCGCGGCCCGCACCACCGAACTGCCAGGGTCTGCCACGGCGGGCATGCCCGCTTCACTGATCAGGCCGATGTCGTGGCCTTGCAAGGCAGCGGCCAGCAAAGGTTTGCCGTCAAAGCCCGATTGGTGGTCGCCTTTTTTGTGCACATGGCGCGGCAATTCGGTGATTTGTTGCTCAGCCAATGGCGCCACCAGGGGGTGGGATTCGCTCACGCGCTTGAGGAAGGCGCGGGTGCTTTTGGCGTTCTCGCAGACCCAGTGTTGCAGGCTCGCCGCCACAGCCAAGGTGCTGACGGGCAAGACGTCGCTCACGGGGGCTTGCTCGGCGCAGCCAAAGTCCAGCGGGGTGGGCACCAGAAACAGGCGGCCTGGGGTTTTGGGGGCGTTCACAGCAGTGTCACTCCGGCTTGGCGCAACAGGCGTGCGGTGCGGATCAAGGGCAGGCCGATCAATGCCGTGGGGTCGTCGTTGTCGATCGATTCGAGCAGGGCAATGCCCAAGCCTTCGCTTTTGGCGCTGCCTGCGCAGTCGTAGGGTTTTTCGGCTTGCAGGTAAGCCTCGATCTCGTCGTCGCTCAGGTCACGAAAGACCACGCGCACGGCGGCCAGATCCACCGCTTCAAAGCCAGTGGCCAGGCACACCACGGCCAAGGCCGTTTGAAACACCACGGTTTGCCCGCGCATCTGGCGCAGCTGTTGCACGGCGCGGGCATGTTCGCCGGGCTTGCCCAGGGGCTGGCCTGCCAGATCGGCCACCTGGTCGGAACCAATCACCACCGACTCGGGGTGTTGGGCGGCCACCGCCTTGGCTTTGGCCAGGGCCAGACGCAAAGCCAGATCGCGTGGCGACTCGCCTGCAGCAGGCGTTTCGTCCACATCCGGGGCTGCGACCGAGAAGGGGATGCGCAGGCGTTCCATCAGTTCGCGGCGGTAGCGCGAGGTGGAGCCCAGCACCACGGGGCGGTTTGGGGTGGAATTCAGGGGGCTTGCAGAAATGCTCATGGGGTGATTCTCTTACACTGCAGGCATGGAAAAAAAGTTGGACCCCTCGCATTTGGATGTTGTGGCCTTTGCCCGCGATGGCGCAAGTCTGGAAGGGCAATCGCCTTTGTCTGAGTTGCCGCGTTTGCTGGATGAGCAAGTGGCTGGTGTTTTGCAAGCTGGCCCAGTGGTTTGGCATCTTGAAGGCCGCTTGGTGCCGCAGTCGGGTGGCCCTGATCAGATCTGGTTGGATTTGCAAGTTTCGGTGGCCCTGCCCATGCAGTGCCAACGTTGCCTGACCCCTGTGCTGGAGAGGGTGGCGGCTGAGCGGTCTTTCCGTTTCGTGGCCGACGAGGCCACTGCTGCGGCGCTGGACGACGAGGCAGAAGAAGACATCTTGGTCATCAGCCGCGATTTTGACGCTCTGGCCCTGGTGGAGGATGAGTTGATTCTGGCGCTGCCCCTGGTGCCTTTGCACGAGGTCTGTCCCCAGACCATGCCGATGTCGGCGGTGGACCCTGATTTTGAGTCGACTGCAGCCAAGCCCAACCCCTTTGGCGTGCTGGCCGGGCTGAAAACAGGCAAGTCCTGATCTTTGAATGGACCAGCTGGTCAAGTGACCCGGCTTAGGCTATAATCGATGGCTTCGCTCAGTTTTCTCTGAGTGACCACTGTCATCAACCAGAAGCTGCGTTGTATTTGCGCGGCCTCCACAAGCTTCCAAGGAGCCATCATGGCTGTTCAGCAAAACAAAAAGTCGCCTTCCAAGCGCGGTATGCACCGTTCGCACAACGCACTGAACGTGCCAGGCATCGCTGTGGAACCCACCACCGGTGAAACCCACCTGCGTCACCACATCAGCCCCAACGGTTTTTACCGTGGCCGCCAAGTGCTGAAAAACAAGTCCGAAGCCTGATCGGCGTCAGCCCTCAAGCCTCAAGAGGCCCGGCGCTACTTACAAAGTAGCATCGGGCTTTTGTTTTTGTGGCTTTTGATTTGTCTTTTTCAGTTTTCAGCCCAAGGATTCCATGACCTCACCGAGCCCGATCACTGTGGCAGTCGATTGCATGGGTGGTGACCACGGTCCCCGCGTCACGCTGGCGGCTTGTCGCCGTTTCCTGTCGACCCACCCTGACGCGCATTTGTTGTTGGTTGGGCGTCCTGAAGCCTTGGGGGCCTTGTCCGATCCGCGTGCCCATGTGGTGGCGGCCACCGAAGTGGTGGAGATGGACGACCCTCTTGAAATCGCGCTGCGTAAGAAAAAAGACTCATCCATGCGTGTGGCCATCGAGCAGGTGCGTGATGGCAAGGCCGGTGCGGCGGTGTCTGCGGGCAACACGGGGGCCTTGATGGCCATTGCCCGTTATGTGCTCAAAACCATGGACGGCATTGATCGTCCGGCCATTGCCGGCCAAATGCCCAACTTCAAGGGCGGCGGCACCACCATGCTCGACTTGGGGGCGAACGTAGATTGCACCCCTGAGCATTTGTTGCAATTTGCAGTGATGGGTTCGGCCCTGGTCTCGGTCTTGCAAGACAAGCAAAACCCCACTGTGGGCTTGCTCAATATCGGTGAGGAAGCCATCAAAGGCAATGAAATCATCAAAAAAACCGGTGAATTGCTCCGATTGGCAGGTAACGCCGGTGATTTGAATTTTCATGGCAACGTCGAAGGCAATGACATTTTCAAGGGCACAGTGGACATCGTGGTCTGTGACGGCTTTGTGGGCAATGTGGCCTTGAAAGCCAGTGAGGGCCTGGCCACCATGATTGGCGGTTTCTTGAAAACAGAGTTTTCGCGCAGCATTTTCACAAAAACTGCGGCCATTTTTGCTTATCCGGTTCTATCTGCTTTTAAAAGTCGCTTGGATCACCGTCGATACAATGGCGCAGCCTTGTTGGGCTTGCGCGGGTTGGTGTTCAAGAGCCATGGCTCTGCCGATGAGGTGGCTTTTGAAACCGCACTGAACCGGGCTTATGATGCAGCCCGAAACCAATTGCTGGATCGCGTTCGTGAACGCATTGCGCATGCGGCCCCCTTGTTGATGGGTGCGCAAGCCGATCGGGCAGAACCAGCGGTCACCACACCATGAGAATTTACTCCCGCATTCTGGGCACTGGCAGCTACCTGCCGGAAAAACGCCTGACCAACGCCGATTTGGCCGCCGAACTGGCGCTGCAAGGTGTTGAGACTTCTGATGACTGGATTGTTGAGCGCACAGGCATCCGTGCGCGCCATTTTGCGGCCAGCGCACAAGGCAGCAGCGATCTGGCCACCGAAGCAGCCCGCAAGGCCCTGGCCGCCGCTGGCATTGCAGCCGATGACCTCGACTTGATCATTGTGGCCACATCGACCCCCGACATGGTGTTTCCATCGGTGGCGACCATGGTGCAGCACAAGCTGGGGACCGCGGGCTGCCCCGCATTTGACGTGCAGGCCGTGTGCAGTGGCTTCATTTATGCATTGACGATCGCTGATTCCATGATCCAGTCGGGCTCGGCCAAGCGTGCCTTGGTGATTGGCTCGGAAGTGTTCAGCCGCATCCTTGATTTCAAGGACCGCACCACCTGCGTGCTGTTCGGTGACGGCGCTGGCGCGGTCATCCTGGAGGCGTCGGACCAACCCGGCATTTTGGCCACCGACTTGCATGCCGACGGCAAGCACAAGGACATCCTGTGCGTGCCCGGTCACGTCAACCAAGGTGGCATTCTGGGCGATCCGGTCCTCAAGATGGACGGTCAGGCCGTGTTCAAACTGGCCGTGGGCGTGCTCGAAGAAACCGCCCGTGCCAGCCTGGCCAAGGCCAATTTGACCGATGCCGACATCGACTGGCTGATCCCGCACCAGGCCAACATCCGCATCATGCAAAGCACAGCCAGGAAGCTCAAGATGTCTTCCGATAAAGTGGTTGTGACGGTCGACCAGCACGGCAACACCTCAGCGGCTTCGATTCCTTTGGCGCTGGACACCGCTGTGCGTGACGGGCGCATCCAGCGCGGTCAGACCCTCATGCTCGAAGGCGTGGGTGGCGGCTTCACCTGGGGCTCGGTGCTCCTGCGTTATTGACGCGCTGTTGATTTTTGACAGGCCCGGGTCAGTGATGCGCGGTACACCCCTTCTGACTTTCCCGGATTCTTTCCAGATACAAAAAATTTGCACATGACCACATTTGCTTTTGTTTTTCCCGGTCAGGGCTCCCAATCGGTGGGCATGCTGGACGCCTGGGGCGACCACCCCGTGGTGCTTGAAACCCTGAAAGAAGCTTCTGACGCACTGGGTGAAGATGTGGCCAAGCTGATCCACGAAGGCCCCAAAGAAGCACTGGCCATGACCACCAACACCCAGCCGGTGATGCTGGTGTCGGCCGTGGCCGCTTACCGCGCCTGGCTGGCCGAAGGGGGTGCCAAGCCCTCGGTGGTGGCTGGTCACTCGCTGGGCGAGTACAGCGCCCTGGTGGCTTCGGGCGTGCTGACCTTGGCGCAAGCCGCGCCGCTGGTACGCCTGCGTGCAGCCGCCATGCAGGAAGCCGTGCCCGTGGGCGTGGGCGCCATGGCCGCCATCCTGGGGTTGGCCTCCGACAAAGTCATTGCAGGTTGCAAGGAGGCGCAAGCCACCTTTGCCGCTGACAGCGCCGAAGTGGTGGAGGCCGTGAACTTCAACGACGCAGCGCAAACCGTGATCGCGGGCAGCAAAGCTGCTGTGGACAAAGCCTGCGAAGTGCTCAAGGGCCTGGGTGCCAAGCGTGCGCTGCTGTTGCCCGTGTCGGCGCCTTTCCATTCGAGCCTGATGAAGCCCGCCGCCGAAAAGCTGCGTGAGAAGCTGGCCACCCTGACTTTGGGCGTGCCGCAGATCCCGGTGCTCAACAACATCGATGTGGCCGTCGAGACCGATGCCGACCGCATCCGCGATGCGCTGTACCGCCAGGCTTTTGGCCCGGTGCGCTGGGTCGAATGCGTGCAGGCCATCAAGGCCCGTGGCGTGACCACCCTGGTCGAGTGCGGCCCCGGCAAGGTGCTGGCCGGCATGACCAAGCGCATCGACGCTGAATTGAACGGCGTGGCTTTGTACGACCCCGCCACCCTGGCTGAAGTGAAAGGACTCCTCGCATGAGCGAAGCACAAAAACAGATTGCACTGGTCACAGGCGCCTCGCGCGGCATTGGCGCATCCATCGCCTTGCATTTGGCCAAATCGGGTTTTGTCGTGATCGGCACAGCCACCAGCGATGACGGCGCCGCCAAAATCAGCCAAGCTCTGTCGGCTTTTCCCGGCAGCCGGGGTGCCAACCTGAACGTGAACGATGCCGCCGCGGGCGAAGCCCTGATCGATGCCATCGTCAAAGAGCACGGCGGTTTGCAGGTGCTGGTCAACAATGCGGGCATCACCCGTGACACCCTGGCCATGCGCATGAAAGACGACGACTGGGACGCGGTGCTCGACACCAACCTCAAGGCGGTGTTCCGCATGAGCCGTGCCGTGATCCGCCCCATGATGAAGCAGCGCTATGGCCGCATCATCAGCATCACCAGCGTGGTGGGCGCTTCCGGCAACCCTGGCCAGGCCAACTACGCTGCGGCCAAGGCCGGTGTGGCGGGCATGACCCGTGCGCTGGCCCGCGAGCTGGGCAGCCGTGGCATCACGGTCAATTGCGTGGCCCCCGGTTTCATCGAAACCGACATGACCGCCAGCCTGCCCGAAGAACAACAAAAAGCCTTGCTGGGCCAGATTCCTCTGGGCCATTTGGGCAAACCCGATGACATCGCCCACGCGGTGGCCTACTTGGCCGGAAGCCACGCGGGCTATGTCACCGGACAAGAATTGCATGTCAATGGTGGCATGTTCATGGCCTGATTTTCGGAAACCCCTTCCGGACAGGTAAAATCTTCATTTTTCACAACCCTCAGAGGGACCCCATGAGCGATATCGAAGCACGTGTCAAAAAAATCATTGCCGAACAACTCGGCGTGGAAGAGTCACAAGTC
>JACCDU010143446.1_pt1 | contig 10024 bp, 6 predicted proteins | sample 7446081 | NCBI WGS metagenome assembly JACCDU01 (sample SAMN15323447, study PRJNA562643) | freshwater metagenome | isolation source: river surface water | place: USA:Blue River Watershed | collected 2017-08-17
GATGCTCGACTGCGGTTTTGGCCTGAAAGAGGCCGAGCGCCGCCTCGCGCGCGCCGGCGTCGCGCCGCAAGAGCTGCAGGGCATCCTCGTCACCCATGAGCACTCGGATCATGTCGGCGGCGTGTTCAAGCTCGCGCGCCGTCACAAGCTGCCGGTCTGGATGAGCCATGGCAGCTTTGAAGGCTCGACGCGTGATGATATGGTCGGCGTCGACATCCGCATCTGCCGCGACGGCGAAGCCTTCGCCATTGGCGACATGCAGGTAACGCCGTACACCGTGCCGCATGATGCGCGCGAGCCGCTCCAATACGTGGCCAGCGACGGCCGCAGCAAGCTCGGCGTGCTGACCGATGTCGGCCAGACCACACCGCACCTGGTGGCGGCATTGGCTGCCTGTGATGCCTTGCTGCTGGAGTTCAATCACGACAGCGAGATGCTGGCGCAGTCCGCGTATCCGGCCTGGCTGAAGGGGCGCATTGCCGGCCCGCTCGGGCACCTGTCGAATGCGCACTCGGCGGCGCTGCTGGCCTCGCTGGATCGCACGAAGCTCAAGCGCCTGGTTGCGGCGCACCTGTCGAAGAAGAACAATACGCCGGCGCTGGCGCTGGCAGCGATTGAGGGCGTGATAGGCGGGGATGGGGTGGAAGTCGTCGTGGCGGCGCAGGACGCCGGCTTTGACTGGCTGCCCTGCGATTAGCGCAAGAATCGCAGACAACAAAAAAGCCGCCCGAAGGCGGCTTTTTTGCTGATAAGCCGAGAATTACTTCTTCTCTTCTGCCGGAGCAGCAGCCGGAGCAGCAGCGTCAGCTTTCGGAGCTTCTGCCGGAGCAGCAGCGTCAGCCTTCGGTGCTTCAGCAGCCGGAGCTTCAGCTTTCGGTGCTTCAGCCGGAGCCGGAGCAGCTTCTTCTTTTTTGCCGCAAGCAGCCAGAGCCAGTGCCAGCAGGGAAGCGATCAGCAACGATTTTTTCATGATTATCCTTCGGGTTGAGATTGAAAGTTACGCTTGAGTTTGTTGAATAACTACCGGTAGTTATCGCACATTCAGGTCGCCTTTTCGAACAGGCACTGCGGTTTGACGCACTGCCACATCGACAAAACTTCCTAACCGGAAATTATACCGGCTCCATTGAAATGCTTGCAAGCCGTTTCGCACCAAAATGCAGTGTTTTGTATTCATTTTCTTGAAAGAAAATGTAACGATATCGACACAGTTGATCGAGCTGATCAGCCCTCAGACGGCTTTTCATTCCAGAAACGACTGGTGCAGGCCACTACGTCTGGCAACGTCCGCAAATTCACTGCATTTCCGGGTCAGTCCAGCACGACCCATCCATCCGAGTGCCACTGGTGCAGGCTGGCGCGAAGATCCTCTGACGCGTTATCCCAGGCATGGGCCGGCACCACGCGATTATCTGCCAGCGCCTGCAGCAGCTTGCGGTCACCGGCATCCGGCATCACCGACTCGCCATTGATGAAAACGAATTTGCCGCGGTACAGCATGCGCGTCTTGCGATGCAGTTTCAGGCCGTTGCGTGCTGCTGATTTTGCAAACTGCAGCAGCGTGAGCCTGCGTGCGGCCGGTTCGAAGTAGACGCTGGGCTTGGGTTCGGACAGGTATTCGCCGAGGAAGATGACGATGTCCTCGCGCGTGCTGCGCAGCTTTTCCAGCTTGCCTGCCATGCGCTCGACCATATCGTCGGCGATCTGCGCCGGGCGCTTCGTCGGCTTCAGTCCCGGGTCGGCGTAGCGGCCGTCGAGTTCGACATTGTCCGCCATGAAGTTCAGGAAGGATTCGCCCAACTCCTGCCACGAGGGTGCGCGGAAACCAATGGAATAGGTCATGCATTCGCCAATGGCCACGCCGTCGTGCGCATAGTGCGGCGGCAGGTAAAGCATGTCGCCCGGCTCAAGCACGAATTCCTGCTCCGGCACGAAATCGCGCAGGATTTTGAGCGGCAAGCCTTCCTTCAGCGTCAGGTCCTTTTGCGCACTGATGCGCCAGCGACGCTGGCCATGGGCCTGCAGCAGGAAAACATCATACGAATCGAAATGCGCACCGACACCGCCGCCATCGGTGGCGTAGCTGATCATCAGGTCATCGAGGCGCGCATCCGGCACGAAGCGGAACTGATGCAGCAGTCGGTCTGCCTGATCGTCATGCAGGTTCACTCCTTGCACCAGCAGCGTCCACAGCTTCTTCGAGACGGGCGGCAAGTCCGACAGCGGACCGTGTGCGAGCTTCCATTGCTGCCTGAAATTGGTCAGCAGCCGCGATTCGACATCGTCGCGCGCCGCCATCGCGAGCAGCGCGTCGCGTGACAGGAGCGGCTGCATGCCGGGGATGGCTTGCCGGATCAGCAGGGGTTTCTTTTGCCAGTATTTGGCGAGGAATTCTTCGGGCGTCACCGCGCCCAGCACAGCGTGTTTTTTCATGCGGCCATTATATCGGCGGCGGCCGGCTTTCCCGCAGGAAGGTGGCAGAGGGCCGAGGGTTATAATGCCCCGCTATCATCGAAAGGACCCATCATGAATATCGCCAAGGACACGGTCGTCACCCTGCATTACAAGCTCTCCGATGCGCAGGGCAACCTGATCGAAGAAAGCAGTGAACCCATGGTTTACCTGCACGGCGGCTATGGCAACACGCTGCCCAAGATCGAGGCGGCGCTGGATGGCCAGGTCGCAGGCTTCGAAACCCAGATTCAGGTCGAGCCGGAAGATGCCTTCGGCGAGTACGAAGCCGAGTTCGTGAAAATCGAGCCCCGCAACCTGTTCCCGGCCGAGCTCGAAGTCGGCATGCAATTCGAAGGTTCGCCGGACGACGCGCCGAACGCCGAAGTGCGCATCTTCACCGTCACCGACATTGCCGATGGCAAGGTCGTCCTCGACGGCAACCATCCGCTGGCCGGCATGGCGCTGCGCTTTGCGCTGAACGTGGTCGAGGTTCGCAAGGCCAGCGCGGAAGAAGTCGCGCACGGCCATGTGCACGGCCCGGGCGGCCATCATCATCACCATCACGACGATGATGATGACGACCAGTTCCGCAGCATCCAGCTGCAATAACAGGTCCAAGAAAATTCCGGGCAGGGCAGGACCCGCGCGGCGCAGCAGCGTCGTGCGGCTCGCGTGTCGCTGGCATCACGGCGCAATGCCGCCAGCGAGCCCGGTTCAGGGGTGATCAGTCCTTGCCGTCGGCAAGGCGCTTGAGGCGATAGAGCGCATCCAGCGCTTCGCGCGGGCTCAGGTTGTCCGGATCAATGTCGTGCAAGGCATCGAGCGCCGGCGACGGCGCTTGCTGCGGCGCGACTGCATCCTCATATGGTTCATCATTGGCCTGCGCAACCAGCGTCTCGACCGAGAACAGGTCGAACTGTCCCGACGAGGCCGACGATTGCGCCTCCAGCAGCGCGAGGTGCTTGCGCGCGGCGCGTATCACCGGCTGCGGTACGCCGGCCAGCTGCGCGACCTGCAAGCCATAACTCTGGGACGCCGGGCCTTCTTGCACTGCGTGCAGGAACACGATGCTGTCCTTGTGCTCGACGGCCGACAGGTGCACGTTGGCGCAGCCCGGATGCTTTTGCGGCAGCTGTGTCAGTTCGAAATAGTGCGTCGCAAACAGCGTGTAGCAGCGGTTCTGCTGCAGCAGGCCGGTGGCAATCGCCCAGGCCAGCGCGAGGCCGTCGAAGGTCGAAGTGCCCCGGCCGACTTCATCCATCAGCACCAGCGATTGCTCGGTGGCGCCGTGCAGGATGGCGGCCGACTCCATCATCTCGACCATGAAGGTCGAATAGCCGCCGGCCAGGTCATCGGCGGCACCGATGCGGGTGAAGATGCGATCGACCGGGCCGATCGTGGCCGAGGTCGCCGGCACATAGCTGCCGACATAGGCCAGCAGTGTGATCAGCGCCAGCTGGCGCATGTAGGTCGACTTACCGCCCATGTTGGGGCCGGTGATCAGCAGCAGCCGGCGCTCGGGCGTCAGGCGGCAGTCGTTCGCAATGAAGCGCTCGATCGCATTCTCGACCACCGGGTGGCGACCCTGCACGATATCCAGGCCTTCGGCCTCGACCAGCGCCGGCTTGCACCACTGGTTGCGCGCAGCGTGTGCAGCGAGGGCGACCAGCACGTCGAGGCGGGCGACTGCGCGTGCGATGCGCTGCAGCTCATCGATATGCGCGCCCAGTTGCTGCAGCACGGTTTCATACAGCATCTTCTCGCGCGACAGCGCGCGGTCCTGTGCCGACAAGGCCTTGTCTTCGAAAGCCTTCAGCTCCGGCGTGATGTAGCGCTCGGCGTTCTTCAGGGTCTGCCGGCGACGATAGTCTTCCGGTACCTTGCCCGTCTGGCCGTGCGTGACTTCGATGTAGAAGCCATGCACCTTGTTGTATTCGACGCGCAGGTTGGCGATGCCGGTGCGCTCGCGCTCGCGCGTTTCGAGGTCGACCAGGAACTGGCCGGCGTTCTCGGACAGGCCGCGCAATTCATCCAGCTCGGCATCATAGCCGGGTGCGATCACGCCGCCGTCGCGCACCATCGCTGCGGGTTCTGCCGCAATCGCTTGTTGCAGCAGGGTGAGGCACGCGGCCGGTGTCGCCAGTTCGGTATGGGTGAGTTCGAGCAGCGGCGCCGTCATCAGCCCGCCTGCCGGCTGGCCTGCGACCGGCGCGAGCACATTGCGCAGCTCCGGCAACTGCTGCAGGCCGGCGCGCAAGGCCGACAGGTCGCGCGGACGCGCCGACAGCAGCGCGACCCGCGACGCAATGCGTTCGATGTCGGGTACGGCCGACAGCAGTGTGGTGACTGGCTCGCACAGCGAGGCTTCCAGCAGTGCTTCAATGGCCACATGGCGCGAGCGCGCGACATCCTGACTGCGCGGCGCATGGTGCAGCCAGTTGCGCAGCAGGCGCGAGCCCATCGCAGTACGGCAATGGTCGAGCAGTGAGAACAGCGTCGGCGCCTGCCCCTCGGCACCGCGCAAGGGCTCGGTCAGCTCGAGGTTGCGGCGCGTGGACGCATCCATGCCGATGAATTCATCTTCCTTTTCTACCTGCAAGGTGCGCACGTGCTGCAGGTTCTTGCCTTGCGTGTGACGCGCGTACAGCAGCAGCGCACCGGCCGCGCCGATGGCAGCGGACAGACCTTCGCCGCCATAGCCGGCGAGGCTGGCCGCGCCCAGCTGTTCCAGCAGCGACTTCTCGGCCGCGGCGACTTCGAAGTGCCAGTCGGCGACCGTGGTTGCGCGCAAGCCTGCGCCGTCCTGCAGCAGCATCGCGGTGTCGTAATTGCCCAGTACTTCGGCCGGCGCGATGCGCTCGAATTCCTGCTTCAGGCGCAGCACCAGCTGGCCTTCGTCGGTCGGTATCTCGGTCACGCGCAACAGGCCGCTGGACAGCGACAGCCAGGCCAGACCCAGCGTCACACCCTTGGCGCTCTTGCGCTGGCGGACGATGTTCAGCGCCAGCAGCGGTCGTTCGGATTTCTCGGGCAGCAGTTCGGCTTCGGTCAGCGTGCCGGGCGTGACGATGCGTTGCACCTTGCGTTCGACCGGGCCCTTGCTGGTGGCGGGGTCGCCGACCTGCTCGCAGATGGCCACCGACTCGCCGAGCTTGACCAGCTTTGCAAGGTATTGGTCGACCGAATGGAAGGGCACGCCGGCCATCTTGATCGGGTTGCCGTTCGATGAGCCGCGCTGGGTCAGCGTGATGCCGAGCAGGCGCGCCGCTTTTTCGGCGTCGTCGAAGAACAGCTCATAGAAATCGCCCATCCGATAGAACAGCAGCAAGTCCGGATGTTCGGCCTTGATGCCCAGGTACTGGCGCATCATCGGCGTGTGATTGTCGGCGCTGATCTTCTCCGGAGAATTCATGGATGCGGGCGGCTGGATGGCAAAGCGGGTGGTTCAAGGGCCTGCAAGCGAGTGCAGATGGCAGCGGAATGTAGCACAGCCGGCACTGGGCCGGCTGTGTGGGTGGTGAAGGTGCTACGCGATCATTCTTCGCCGCTGCGCAGCTTGCCTTGCGTGTTCGCCGCAGAGCGGCTCAGCAGTGCGCCGCCTTGTTGCGCGCGCGGTGCCGGACGGGGCATGGCTTGGCCGGCAGCCTGTTGCTGGCCGCCTTGCGCCGGACGCTGGCCGCCGTGGCCGGGGCGCGGCTGCGACGTGCGCGGCTGTCCGTTGCGCGACTGCGCGGGGCGCTGTCCGTCACGACCTTGTGCCGGACGGCCCTGCGCATCGCGCGGCTGAGCCGGACGCGACGGATTGTCACGCGCGGCTTGCTGGCCATCGCTGCGGGCATTGCGCGGTGCGGCTGCGCGATTGCCGTTGCGATCACCGTTGCGATCACCGTTGCCGCTGCGCTGGCCATTGCCACCGCGACTGCTGTCACGATGACCGCCGCCATCACCACCACGGCCACCACTATTACCGCCGCGATTGCCGCCGCGCTGCTGACGATGCTCGGCGCTGCGCAGCTGGATCGGCTGTGCTTTCGCCGTCGGATCCGGCTCGAAACCTTCGATCACTTCGCGCGGCACTTCGCGCTTGATGAAGCGCTCGATATCGCGCAGCAGGCCATGTTCGTCGACGCAGACCAGCGATACCGCTTCGCCGGTGGCGCCGGCGCGGCCGGTACGGCCGATGCGGTGCACGTAATCTTCCGGCACGTTCGGCAGGTCATAGTTAACCACGTGCGGCAGCTGGTCGATGTCGATGCCACGCGCCGCGATATCGGTCGCCACCAGCACCTGCAATTCGGCGCTCTTGAATTCGGACAGTGCGCGGGTGCGCGCTGCCTGGCTCTTGTTGCCGTGGATGGCGAGCGCGCTGATGCCGCTCTTGCCGAGTTGTTCCACCAGCTTGTTCGCGCCATGCTTGGTGCGCGTGAACACCAGCACCTGGAACCAGTTGCGCTCCTTGATCAGGTGGGCCAGCAACTGGTGCTTCTTGTCGCGGTCGACTGGGTGGATCTTTTGCGCGATGACTTCAACGGTCGAGTTGCGGCGTGCCACTTCGATCATGGCCGGGTTGTTCAGCAGGCCATCGGCCAGTGCCTTGATCTCGTCCGAGAAGGTGGCCGAGAACAGCAGGTTCTGGCGCTTCGGCGGCAGCGCAGCCAGCACCTTGCGGATATCACGGATGAAGCCCATGTCGAGCATGCGGTCGGCTTCGTCCAGCACCAGGATCTCGACGTCCTTCAGGCTGACGGCATTCTGCTGCATCAGGTCCAGCAGGCGGCCCGGCGTCGCGACCAGGATGTCGAGGCCACGGTCGAGCAAACGGATTTGCGGGTTGATGTTGACACCGCCAAAGATCACGGCCGTCGACAGCTTCAGGTACTTGCCGTAATTGCGCACGCTTTCTTCGACCTGCGCGGCCAGTTCGCGCGTTGGCGTCAGCACCAGTGCGCGCACGGATTTCGGCGCAGGGCGCTTGCCGCCGGACAGCAGCTGCAGCACGGGCAGGGTAAAGCCGGCAGTCTTGCCGGTGCCGGTCTGTGCGCCGGCCAACAGGTCACCGCCTTTCAGGACGGCGGGAATGGCTTGTGCCTGGATAGGCGTAGGTTGGGTATAGCCGCTTTCCGTGACGGCACGCACGATGGGTTCGGCCAGGCCGAGTTCAGCAAATGACATGAAAAAAATTATGAGCGAACCGTCGCCTTGCATAAGGCGCCAGTCAGAAGGTTCGGGGGGATGAATCGGGAAGGGGCGGCAAGGAGACTGGAGCAATCGCCGCGCCCTGATTATAGCAAGGCAAGCTGTCGTGCGCTTGATGTTACGTTGGATGTTGCGTTTGATGCTGCGTTTGATGCTGCGCCAGATGGTGCACGGAATGTTGAGCGAAGGAGTGCCAAGGCATGCAGCGCCGGGCTTTTCGTGACGCGGTCTTGTCGAATGAACAGTACCTGCTCTTTACGCCGCTACTGGCAATGTGGAGTGTGTCGGTGTGGCGATAGCAGTGGCAGTGGCAGGCGAAACGCTGCCACTGCCAGAAGCGAGGCTCATGATCAGCGTCAGCCTTGCGCGAGCGACTGGCGGCCCTTGTACAGCGGGGTCAGCACGTTCAGCATCTGCACGAACACTTTCGGCGAGCCGGCAACGACGTCACCGTAATGCAGGTAATTGCTCTCGCCCTTGAAGTCGGAGACGATGCCGCCCGCTTCGCTGACCATCAGCGCGCCGGCCGCCAGGTCCCAGGGCTTGAGTCGCATTTCGAAGAAGCCGTCGAGACGGCCGGCGGCCACATAGGCGAGGTCGAGAGCGGCCGAGCCCGGGCGGCGCAGGCCGGCCGTTTTCTCGGTCATGGCGCGGAACATGGCGAGGTATTCATCCATGTGCGACAGGTCGCTGTACGGGAAGCCGGTACCGATCAGGCCATTGGCCAGCTTGTCGCGCTTGGAGACGCGAATACGCTTGTCGTTCAGGTAAGCACCCGCGCCCTTGGAGGCGGTGAACAGTTCGTTGCGGGTCGGGTCGTAGATGACCCCATGCGTGATCTGGCCGCGCTGCTTGAGCGCGATCGAGACCGCATATTGCGGGAAGCCGTGAATGAAGTTGGTCGTGCCGTCCAGCGGGTCAATGATCCACACATTCTCGTTGTCGTCGTGCAGGTTGCTCGACGCACCCGACTCTTCCGCGAGGAACGCGTGATCCGGGTAGGCGGTCTTCAGCACATCGATGATGGCCTCTTCCGCCGCCTTGTCGACTTCGGTGACGAAGTCGTTGTGTTCCTTGCGCGTCACGCGGACCTGGTCGAGGTCGAACGAAGCACGGTTGATGATGGTGGCGGCACGACGCGCGGCTTTCACCGCGGTATTGATCATGGGATGCATGGGGGTTCCGTTAGAATGGCGGCGGCAATGACAATGAGCGGGGCAGGCCGCGGAATTGGCGGCGCGCCTTGGGGCGCGCGGATTTCCGGACTGCGATAGCCCGCTATTTTAAATGAACCCGTCGAACCCGTCCTGCAGTAATCCTTCCCTGTTTCAACGACTGCGTTTCGTGCTGGTGGAAACCAGCCGTCCCGGCAATATCGGCTCGGCTGCGCGCGCGATGAAAACCATGGGGTTTTCGGAGCTGGTGCTGGTCAATCCGCGCCATCCCGCGCCCTTGCAGGATGAGGAGGCCATCGCGCTGGCCAGCGGCGCCACCGACGTGCTGGCTGCGGCCCGCATCGTCGGCTCGCTGGAGGAAGCTTTGACCGGATGCAACTTCAGCGTGGCCTTGTCGGCCCGGCTACGCGAGTTTTCGCCACCGCTTTACGAGCCGCGTGCGCTGGCCACCCGGCTGACTGCCGAGCTGGCGACCAGCGACAAGTTTCAGGCGGCGCTGGTCTTTGGCAATGAGCGCTTCGGGCTGTCGAATGAACACGTCGAGAAGTGCAGCGCGATGGTCAGTGTGCCGGCTAATCCCGAGTATTCATCGCTGAATCTGTCGCAGGCGGTGCAGGTGCTGGCTTATGAATGCCGGATAGCGGCGCTGGGTGACAAGCCGGCGGCGGCGGATGTTCCTGCCATTGGCTTCAAGGGCGATCTGGCGTCAGCCGAGCAGGTGGAAGGCATGTTCCGGCATCTGGAGCAGGCGCTGGTCGCGATCGAATTCCTCGACCCGGATAATCCGCGCAAGCTGATGCCAAGGCTGCGCCGGATGTTCTCGCGTACGCAACTGGAGACGGAAGAGGTGAATATCCTGCGCGGGATTGCCACGCAGTTGATCGAGCGAAGGCAGAAGGTAAGGAAGGGCTGAGTGAGTTTTAGATTCTCCCCACGGCTTGGCTGGTAGGCCAAGCCGGTTCCGCCGGCGACGCGCATGCGCGTCGAAACCCCGGCTTTACCCCACGGCCCGGCTGGTAGGCCGGGCCGATTCGGCGGGCACGGCGTATGCGCCGCGCAACCCCCGCCTCACCCCCACGCTCGTAGCAAGCCCACGGCCAAACCTTCGAGCGCAAACTCATGCTTGCCCGGCTCGACGCGTATGGTGTCGAAGTCCGGGTTTTCCGGCAGCAGTTCGATCACGCCGCCATTGCGGCGGA
>JACCDU010617637.1_pt1 | contig 10022 bp, 8 predicted proteins | sample 7446081 | NCBI WGS metagenome assembly JACCDU01 (sample SAMN15323447, study PRJNA562643) | freshwater metagenome | isolation source: river surface water | place: USA:Blue River Watershed | collected 2017-08-17
CGGACGTGAACGGCACATGGCCGGAGCCGAACACTTCTTTCATGGCGTACAGCACGCTGGTGCCGATGTCGCCATACACCACGCCAATGGCCCCGAGGGTCAGGGCGGCGAGGGAAGATTTCGCTTGAGACACAAAAAACGGCCTGGCGTCAGCCAGGCTTTCAAAAGAACAAGTGCCCGATTGTGCGCCGGCCCCGCCGTGCTGTCACCCGAGACCGGTCAAATGTTGCAGCGCAGCAACTGACGATCGGCGATCAGTCGTAGACCTCGGCTTCGGGGTCGGTGGCCTCGAGCTCGTAGCTGGCCGCCAGCATGGCCAGGCGCCCGACCACGCCGTACATGTAAAAGCGGTTGGGCACGCTGGCGCCGGGCTTGACGCCCGGTTGCGGCAGGTGCGCGCTCTCGTCGAAGGCCAGCGGCACGAAGCTCGCGCCCGGCGCGTTGAGGTTTTCGTCGATGCCGCGCTCGGCGTGCACGCGGTAAAAACCACCGACCACGTAGCGGTCCATCATGTAAACCACCGGCTCGGCGACCGCGTCGTTCATGCGCTCGTGGGTGATCACGCCTTCCTGGATGATCACGTCGCTGACCTCCTGGCCGTCCTTGATCACGCTCATCTTGTTGCGCGTCTTGCGGTTGAGCTGGTCGAGGTCGGCCACATCGCGCACCGTCATGATGCCCATGCCGTAGGTGCCGTTGTCGGCCTTGACGACGACGAAGGGCTTCTCGTTGATGCCGTATTCCTTGTACTTGCGGCGGATCTTGGTGAGCAGCGCATCGACGTTGCTGCGCAGGCATTCCAGGCCCGTGCCTTCGGCGAAATTGACCTCGCCGCACTGGTTGAACATGGGGTTGATCAGCCAGGGGTCGATGCCCAGCATCTTGCCAAAGCGCTTGGCCACCTCTTCGTAGCTCTGGAAGTGGCGGCTCTTGCGGCGCACGCTCCAGCCCGCATGCAGCGGCGGCAGCAGGAACTGCTCGTGCAGTTCCTCGAGGATGCCCGGCGCGCCGGCCGAGAGGTCGTTGTTGAGCAGGATGGTGCAGGGGTCGAAGTCCTTGAGGCCCAGGCGGCGCTTGCTGCGCACCACCGGCTCGAGCGTGATGGTTTCGCCGTTGGGCAGCGCGATCGGCGTGACGTCCTTGATCTCGGGGTTGATCGAGCCCACGCGCACATTGAGGCCCGCCATGCTGAAGATGCGCTGCAGCTGCAGCACGTTCGCCAGGTAGAAGGTATTGCGCGTGTGGTTCTCGGGGATGATCAGCAGGTTCTTGGCCTCGGGGCAGATCTTCTCGATCGCGGCCTGCGCGGCCTGCACCGCCAGCGGCAGCATGGCCGTGGTCAGGTTGTTCCAGCCGCCCGGAAACAGGTTGGTGTCGACCGGCGCGAGCTTGAAGCCGGCGTTGCGGATGTCCACCGAGGTGTAGAACGGCGGTGTGTGCTCCATCCACTCCAGGCGGAACCAGCGCTCGATGGCCGGCATCGAGTCGAGGATGCGCTGCTCCAGCTCGTTGATGGGGCCGCTCAGGGCGGTGACAAGGTGGGGAACCATGAAGAAAGCCTTTGTTCTGGGTGCTTGACCCGACTATATGGGGCCAAGTCTTCGATTCATAAGATTCTGATCAGTTGGGGACAGCGCTGAAGGTCTGTCCCCAAAGTCATTAGTTTCGCACTTCGCCTTCGCCCAGCACCACGTACTTGAGCGAGGTCAGGCCTTCGATGCCCACGGGACCGCGCGCGTGGAACTTGTCGGTGCTGATGCCGATCTCGGCGCCCAGACCATACTCGAAACCGTCGGCAAAGCGCGTGCTGGCGTTGACCATCACGCTCGAGGAGTCGACCTCGCGCAAGAAGCGCTGCGCGTGCATGTGGTCGCGCGTGAGGATGGCGTCGGTGTGGTGGCTGCCGTAGTGGTTGATGTGGGCGATCGCGGCGTCCAGCCCGTCGACCACCTTGACGCTGATGATGGGGGCGAGATATTCCTCGAACCAGTCCTGCTCGCTCGCGTCTTTGACCACCGCACCGGGCACCTTGGCCAGCAGGGCCTTGGCTTCGGGGCAGCAGCGCATCTCCACGCCCTTGGCGGCGTAGACGGCGCCGATCTGCGGCAGGAACTCGGCCGCCACGCCGCGCGCGACCAGCAGGCCCTCGCTGGCGTTGCAGGGGCTGTACTTTTGCGTCTTGGCGTTGTCGGCGACCTTGACGGCCATGGCGATGTCGCAGGGGTCGTCGACATAGGTGTGGCAGTTGCCGTCGAGGTGCTTGATCACGGGCACCTTGGCCTCGGCGCTGATGCGCTCGATCAGGCCCTTGCCACCGCGCGGGATGATCACGTCCACAAACTGCGGCATGGCGATCAGCTGGCCCACGGCGGCGCGGTCGGTGGTCTGCACCAGCTGCACCGCCTCGGTGGGCAAGCCCGCGTCCTGCAGCGCCTGCTGCACCAGGCGCGCCAACGCCTTGTTGGAATCGATCGCTTCGGAGCCGCCGCGCAGGATGCAGGCGTTGCCACTCTTGATCGACAGGCTCGCGGCCTCGATCGTCACATTGGGACGGCTCTCGAAAATCATGCCGAACACGCCGATCGGCACCCGCATCTGGCCCACGCGGATGCCGCTGGGCTGCTGCTTCATGCCCAGGACCTCGCCGATCACATCGGGCATGGCCGCCAGCTGCTCGCAGCCCTGGGCGCAGGTCTCGAGCACCTTGGGGGTGAGTTTGAGGCGGTCCACCATGGGTTCGGCCAGGCCGGCGGCACGGGCACGCTCGAGGTCTTTGGCGTTGTCCGCCTGCAGGGCGTCCACGTTCTCGCGCAGCAAGGCCGCCAGGCGGCGCAAGGCCTGGTTCTTGACGGCGGCCGGGGCCTTGGCCATGAGGCTGGAGGCTTGCTTGGCCTGCAGGCCCAGGGCCTGCATGTGCTCGGTGGTGTTCAGGGCGTTCATGCCCCGATTTTCGCAGATCACCGCGCCATGCACATGCGCGCAAAGCGCAGCGCCAGCCGGTGCAGGGCTTGCCAGCCGTCCTGCGGCCAATCGGGCACCTTCAGGCCTTTGACGATGCCGTCGACCTGGTGCGCCGACTGCAAGAGGTTGTTCAGGCGCGCGGGCGACAGGCGCGGCAGCACGCGCTCGAACAGGCGCTCGCGCGGGCCCCAGATGCGCTGCGCCTTGAGCGCCATGGGCAGGGGCTGGCCGGCGGCCATGGCGTCTTTCACGCGCTTGAGGGCGCGAATGTCTTCGGCCAGCGTGTAGTGCACCAGCACCTCGGCCTCGCCCTCGGCCTGCAGGCCGTCGAGCATGCGCTGCACGCGCGCCACCTGGCCCGAGAGCACGGCCTCCGACAGCTTGAAGACGTCGTAGCGCGCCACATTGAGCACGGCCGCCTCGACCTGCGCCCACGAGAGTTCACCGGCCGGGTACAGCAGGCCGAGTTTCTGGATTTCCTGGTGCGCGGCCAGCAGATTGCCCTCGACGCGGTCGGCGAAGAACTGCAGCGTGCGCTGGCCCTCTTCGCCCGCGGCCACATGCTGGCCCTGCTGCTGCAGGCGCTGCGCGATCCACTGCGGCAAAGCCTGGCGCTCGAGCGTGTCGATCGGGATGCTGACGCCGCCGCCTTCCAGCGCGCCAAACCACGCGCCCTTGCGGGTGGCGAAGTCCAGGCGCGGCAAGAGCACCAGCGTGAGCGTGCTGTCATTGCCCTCGGCCTGTTCGACCAGCTGCTGGAGGGCGGCGCTGCCGTCCTTGCCCGGCTTGCCCGTGGGGATGCGGACCTCGACGATCTGCTTGTCGGCAAACAGGCTCAGGCTGCCGCCGGCGGCCAGCACCTCGCTCCAGTCGAAATGCGCGCCGGCCACCGTGTGCACGGTGCGTTCGGTGTAGCCCTGCGCGCGCGCGGCGGCGCGGATGGCGTCGGCGGCTTCCTGCATCAGGAGCGGCTCGTCGCCGTGCAGGGTGTAGAGGCTGCGCAGGCCCTTGGCCAGGTGCGCGTTCAGCTGGGGCAGGGCCAGTTGCATGGGGGATCAGCGCCGCTTCAGCGCACCATCGGCGGTTTGACGCGCGCCAGGCGCCGCACGATCTGCTGCACGATGTCGTTTTGCATGTCGCGGTTGAGCATGGCTTCCTCGACTTCCTTGGACAGGGCCGCGGTTTCGGTGAAGCTCAGGTCGCGCTGCTGGTAGAGCTCAAGCGGCTCGACCCATTCGACGCCTTCGGGGGTGCGCAGGCGAAAGCGCACCGTCAAGCGCAGCTGCAACTCGCGCACCTGACCGGCGGCATTGACCCCCACCACCACGCGCTGGCGCTGCTCCTGCAGGATGTCGAGCACCACCTCGGCCTGCTGGGCCTGCGCGGCCTCGGTCAGCAGTTCGATGCGGCCCGTGGCGCGCAGCTGGCGGCTCAACTCGATGCCCAAAGGGCTCGTCGTCGGGAAGTTCGCGTAAAGGGTCTTGAAGGGGAAATCGCCCGTCTGCCGCAACTGAAAACCGCAGCCGGCCAACAGGGCGGCTGCGGCGGCTGCAAAAAGACGGCGCTGCATCTCAGACCACCACGTTGACCAGGCGGCCCGGCACCACGATGACCTTCTTGGCCGCAGCGCCATTGGCGGCCTTGGCCAAAGCCTCGCTGGCCAGTGCAATCTGCTCGATCTGCGACTTGTCGGCGCTGGCCGGCACCAGGATGGACCCGCGCAGCTTGCCGTTGACCTGCAGCATGAGTTCGATCTCGTCGCGCTGCAGCGCGGACTCGTCGACACCGGCCCAGGCCACATCCAGCAGATCGCCGCAGCAGTCGGCGTAACCCAGCTCGTTCCAGAGCTGGTCGGTGATGTGCGGGCAGGCCGGGTAGAGCACGCGCAGCAGGATCGAGAAGCACTCGGCCAGCGCGGCGCAGTCTTCGGCGCTGTCCGAGAGCTGCACATCCTCGAGCGTGTTGAGCATCTTCATCACCGCCGAAACGACGGTGTTGTACTGCATGCGCTCGTAGTCGTAGTTGGCCTGCTTGAGCACGGTGTGGATGTCCAGGCGCAAGGCCTTGGCGGCCTTGCCGAAGGCCACCGGCTGGCTGCGGTCCACCGCAATGCCTTTTTTGAGCAGCGCTTCGTTCTTGGCCGCGAAGTTCCACACGCGGCGCAGGAAGCGGTAGCTGCCTTCGACGGCCGCGTCGTTCCACTCCAGCGTGGCCTCGGGTGGCGCGGTGAACATGGTGTAGAGGCGAGCGGTGTCGGCACCGTATTTTTCGATCAGGTCCTGCGGGTCCACGCCGTTGTTCTTGGACTTGGACATGGTGCCCACGCCCTCGTAGTCGATCGGCGTGCCCACGGGCAATTTGCCGTCGCTGCTCTCGGCTTCGTTCTTGAGCTTGGCGCCGACGATCTTGCCGCCTTCGTCCAGCACATGCTCGACGTCGTGCGGCCAGAAATAGTCCTTGCCACCCTTGGCGGTGCGGCGCGAATAAATGTGGTTGAGCACCATGCCCTGCGTGAGCAGCTTGCTGAAGGGCTCGTCCACCTTGACCAGGCCCAGATCGCGCATGACCTTGGTCCAGAAGCGTGCGTACAGCAGGTGCAGGATGGCGTGTTCGATGCCGCCGATGTATTGGTCCATGCCACTGCCGCCAGTGGCATGGTTCTGGTCCCGCATCCAGTAGTCGGCACCGCCCGCGACCATCTTCTGGTCGTTGGTCGGGTCGCAATAGCGCATGAAGTACCAGGACGAATCGACGAAGGTGTCCATGGTGTCGGTTTCGCGGCGGGCCGGTTTGCCGCAGACGGGGCAAGTCACACCCGCGTGGAACCCTTCGTGCTTGTGCAGCGGGTTGCCCGAGCCGTCAGGAATGCAGTCCTGCGGCAGCACGACCGGCAGGTCTTTTTCCGGCACGGGCACCGCGCCATGCTCTTCGCAATGGATGATCGGGATCGGCGTGCCCCAGTAGCGCTGGCGGCTGATGCCCCAGTCGCGCAGACGCCAGGTGGTTTTCTTCTCGCCCAGGCCTTTGGCGGCGAGCAGCTCGGCCACTTTGTTCACGGCGGCTTTGTAGCCCAGACCGTCAAGTTCGCCGGAGTTGATACAGACGCCGCCTTTGGTCGCGTACCACTCAGACCAACAGCCCACATCGAACGCTTGCGCGTCGGCTGGGGCCGTCGCCGGAGAGGAATCGGAGCGTGCGACTGACGAGCCGGTGACGGCCCCAGCCGACGCACCCACAACCTGTTTGATGGGCAGTTGGTACTTCAAAGCAAACGCAAAGTCACGCTCATCGTGCGCCGGCACGCCCATCACCGCGCCGTCGCCATACGACATCAGCACATAGTTGCCCACCCACACTTCGACTTTGGCGCCCGTCAGCGGGTGCGTCACAAACAGGCCCGTGGGCATGCCTTTTTTCTCTTGCGTGGCCAGCTCGGCTTCGGTGGTGCCACCGGTTTTGCATTCTTCGAGGAAGGCCGCCAATGCCGGATTGCTGGCGGCGGCGTGCAGCGCCAGCGGGTGCTCGGCGGCCACAGCGCAAAACGTCACACCCATGATGGTGTCGGCGCGCGTCGTGAAGACGTACATCTTGCCGTCACCGATCAAGGCGCCGTCAGCGCCATGGATGTCGTGCGTGAACGCAAAGCGCACGCCTTCGCTCTTGCCGATCCAGTTCTCCTGCATCAGGCGCACCTTGTCGGGCCAGCCGCCGAGCGTCGCCTTGTCGTTGCCGATCTGCACGTGGTCGAGCAATTCCTGGGCGTAGGCGGTGATGTTCAGGTAGTAACCGGGAATCTCGCGCTTTTCAACGGGTGCCCCCGTGCGCCAGCCTTTGCCATCGATCACCTGTTCGTTGGCCAGCACGGTCTGGTCCACCGGGTCCCAGTTGACGGTCTGGGTCTTGCGGTAGGCAATGCCTTTTTCAAGCATCTGGAGGAACAGCCACTGGTTCCACTTGTAGTAGGTCGGGTCGCAGGTGGCGACTTCGCGCGACCAGTCGATGGCCAAGCCCATCGCCTGCATCTGCTTTTTCATGTAGGCGATGTTGTCGTAGGTCCACTTGGCGGGTGGCACCTTGTTCTTGAGCGCGGCGTTTTCGGCGGGCAGGCCAAAGGCGTCCCAGCCCATGGGCATGAGCACGTTGTAGCCGCGCATGCGCAGCTGGCGCGTGAGCATGTCGTTGATGGTGTAGTTGCGCACGTGGCCCATGTGCAGCTTGCCGCTGGGATACGGCAGCATGGAGCAGGCGTAGAACTTCTTTTTGCTCGTGTCTTCGGTGACGCGGTAGGCGTCGCGGGACGCCCAGCGGGCCTGCGCGGCGGCTTCGACGTCCTTGTGGGTGTACTTGTCTTGCATGGTGGGGCAATTGTAGGTGGGGCGGACCCTGGTGCTTGGCGCTTAACCGGGGGGCGCTGAGCAGGTGGGCGCCGGCTTCCTCAGACGCAAGCTCAACATCGTCAGCCGGCGCCCACCTGCTCAACGCTGGAAGCGTCGCGTGTGCTTTTGCGCAAGCACCACGGCCGGGTTTGGGGTGGGGCGAGGTGACGATGTTGAGCTTGCGTCTGAGGAGCCTCGCCCCACCCCAAACCCGGCCCACCCCGGTGGCACAAAAGCAAAAATCAGCGCGACGGCGGCTGCGCCACAAACCCGATGCGCGACAGGCCCGCTTTCTGGGCCAGCGCCATCACCTCCACCACCTTGCCATAGGCGAGCGCCTGGTCGGCGCGCAGCTGGAGCTCGGTCTCGGGGTTGGCGCGGGCCACGGCTTGCAGGCGCTGGCGCAGCTGCTCGGCCGTGAGCGGCCGGTCGTTGAGGAAGAGCTCGCCCTTGGCGTCGAGCGCCAGCGTGAGCGCGGCCGGCGCCTGGGCCGCAGGCGGTGCCTCGGCGCTCGGCAGCTCCAGGCGCACCGCGCTGGTCAGCAGCGGCGCGGTCAGCATGAAGATCACCAAGAGCACCAGCATCACGTCCACCAGGGGCGTGACGTTGATCTCGCTCATCGGCGGCGCGTCCTGGCGGCGTTCGAGGCGGCCGAAAGCCATGGCGCTCAGTCCTTGCCGGCCAAGAGGCCGCGCAGGTCGTGGGCAAAACCCTCGAGCTCGGCCTCGATCTGGCCGATGCGCCGGCCCAAGAGGTTGTAGCCCAGCACCGCCGGGATCGCCACGCCCAGGCCAAACGCGGTCATGGCCAGGGCCTCGCCCACCGGGCCCGCGATCTGGTCGACCGTGAGCTGGCCCGCCTCGGCCATGCCGGCCAGCGCATTGAAGATGCCCCAGACCGTGCCGAGCAGGCCGACAAAAGGTGCGATCGAGCCGGCCGTGGCCAGCACGGTCTGGCCCCACTGCAGGCGCCGCAGCACCTCGTGCAGCGCATCGCGCAGCGTGCGGGTGAGCTGCTCGTGGCGCAGGCCGGCGCCGGCCAGGCTGCCCGTCAGGGGCTGTTCGGTGGCCTCGACCAAGGGCAGCACGCAGCGCTCACGGTCAAAAGCGGGCAGCTGCTCGCGGGCGGCCAGGAGGTTGGGCGCTTGCCAGAAGGCGGCGATGCTGCGCGCCACGTCACGCTGCACACGCAGCAGCAGGCGCCATTTCCAGGCGATCACGACCCAGCTCGCAACCGACAGGCCCAGCAGCACCAGCGCCAGAAACAGGCTGAAGGCGTCGCTGTGCAGCCAGAAGTCGGCCAGGCTCATGGCTTATTTGAGCTTGAGGACGTCAAACATGTCAAACAGGCCGCGCGGCTGGCCTGCGAGGAAGCGCACCGCGCGCAGGCTGCCCTGGGCGTAGGTGGCGCGGCTCGACGATTTGTGCGTGACCTCGATGCGCTCGCCGGTGCCGGCAAACAGCACGGTGTGGTCGCCCACGATGTCACCACCGCGGATGGTGGAAAAGCCGATGGTCGAGGGATCGCGCTCGCCGGTGTGGCCAAAGCGCTCGTAGACCGCGCAGTCCTTGAGATCGCGGCCGATGGCGTCGGCAATGACCTCGCCCATCTTGAGCGCGGTGCCGCTGGGCGCATCGACCTTGTGGCGGTGGTGCGCCTCGATGATCTCGATGTCGTAGCCGGTGGCCAGGGCCTGCGCGGCCATTTGCAGCAGCTTGAGCGTGACGTTCACGCCCACGCTCATGTTGGGCGCCATGACGATCGCGATGTCTTTGGCGATCTCGGCGATCTCGGCCTTTTGCGCCCCGGAAAAACCGGTGGTGCCGATCACGGCCTTGACACCCAGTTCGCGGCAGGCCTGCAGGTGCGCCATCGTGCCTTCGGGTCGCGTGAAATCGATGAGGAATTGCGCGTTCTGGAGGCCCGCGCGCAGCTCGCTGGTGACGGCCACACCCGTGCTTTTGCCCAGCCAGGCGGCGGCGTCCTGCCCGAGGGCGGGGCTGGCGGCGATGTCGAGCGCGCCGGCCAGGCGCGTGTCGTCCGCCTCCAGGATGGCCTCGATCAGCATGTGGCCCATGCGGCCGGTGGCGCCCGCAACGGCGATGGGCAAAGCGGTGTTCACAGAGTTCATGTCAGGGCAGGGGCTCGGAGCGGCGCCCGCGGGCGCGCAGATTCATCGGGGAGCGGACTCCAGCGGCGGGTAGCTCGGCGGCAGCGGCGCGCTGGGCGTGGGCGCATCGGGCGCCTTGGGCGTGGCCTGGTGGCGGCGCAGCTGCTCTTCGCTCGCCTCGAGCGGCGGCGCCTTGCGCGCGGGGGCCGGACGGGTGAGGCGCTGCACGAATTCGACCTCGCTGGGCAATTCGTCGGCCTCGACGGTGCGCAGCACATCGCCCTCGAAAAACACGGTCAGGTGGAATTTTTGCGGCGCCACGCCCTGGCGCCGGATCGTGAAGGCGTAGTCCCAGCGGTCGGCGTGGAACAGGCTGGCCAGCAAGGGTGTGCCCAGCACATCGCGCACCTGCGCACGCGTCATGCCGGGGCGCAGGTATTCGCGCTGTTCGCGCGAGACCACATTGCCCTGCACCACCTCGGGCACATAGGGCTTGAAGCTGTCGCCATGCAGGCCCTGCACCGCGCCGCAGGCGGTCAAGCCCAGCACACCGCACAGGCCCAGGGCGGCCAAAA
>JACCDU010946816.1_pt1 | contig 10021 bp, 5 predicted proteins | sample 7446081 | NCBI WGS metagenome assembly JACCDU01 (sample SAMN15323447, study PRJNA562643) | freshwater metagenome | isolation source: river surface water | place: USA:Blue River Watershed | collected 2017-08-17
GCCACCCAGGAAGAAGCTGGGGTCGTAATAACCTAGCAGCAAACAGGCATCGGTGACGGTAGGCTCGATCCCACCCAAACCATAGCAAGCAGGCCCTGGCGCTGAGCTGGCCGAGCGCGGGCCCACCTTGAGTAAGCCTAGTTCGTCGATCGAGGCGATAGAGCCCCCACCGGCGCCGATCTCGATCATGTCAATGACGGGGGTCTTGATTGGCAACCCAGAGCCCTTGGTGAAACGGTGCACACGCGCGGCCTCCAGCATGGGCATGATTTCAAATTTCCCGTCTTCGATCAAGGCGGCCTTGGCCGTGGTGCCCCCCATGTCAAAGGAAATCACATCCTTGTGCCCAGCCGACCGACCGAACCAGACGGTGGCCAGACCACCACCGGCGGGGCCAGACTCCAGCAGGCGTATCGGGTAAGCACAGGCGGTTTGTGGCGACATCAGGCCACCAGCCGAATGCATCAGGCGCAGGGCGCCCGTGAAGCCTCGTGTGTTCAGTTCACGCTGCAATTTTTCAAGATAGGCCCCCATCAGGGGTTGCACGAACGCATTGGCGGCCGTGGTGACGCAACGCTGGTATTCCGAAATCTCAGGCACCACCTCGCTCGACAAAGAGACGGCCAGTTGCGCAAATTCACGCGCCGCCAGTGCGGCCACCTGTTGCTCATGCACCGGGTTGCGGTAGGCGTGCAAAAAACACACCGCCACGGCATTCACCCCCGCATCGACCAGCTGCTGCAAAGCGGCCCGCACCTGCGACTCATCCAGCCCGGTCACCACCGCACCCAAAGCGTCGATGCGCTCAAGCACTTCCAAGCGTCGGTCACGTGGCACCAGAGGCTCGGGGTATTTCAGGAACAAATCGTAGATGTCGTAGCGCTGCTCGGTGCCCATTTCCAAGATGTCTCGAAAACCGGCGGTGGTGATCAGGCCCAAACGTGCGCCACCTTTGCGCTCGATGATGGCATTGGTCACCAGCGTTGTGCCGTGCACGATGTCTTGCACATCGGCGAGCCCAATGGCCGCTTTGGCTAACAACTCTTCTAGGCCCAACAAGGCCGAACGGGAAGGATCGTCTGCCGATGTCAAGCGTTTGTGTAGATGTACGCGACCCTGCTGCTGGTCAAAGAGCACAAAGTCCGTGAAGGTGCCGCCGATGTCGAAACCGACACGCCAGCGTTTGACCGAATGACTGGGTGAATTCAATTTCTGCCCCGATACAAATTTGCTTTGGTTTGAAACATTTTGTCAATCAGTTCCTGACGCTCATGCGGGTCCACGGTGGCGTCAGGAAATGTCAGACAAATGCTGATCGCATCTGCGCCCGCAGCATCTGGCAGAGCGACAGCGAGGGCGCCCACACCCTTACCCGCTTCGTCATGCGATTGCGCGAACCCTTGTTGTCGCACCAGCGCCAGCCGCGAAAAGAGATCGTCCATCGAGGTGGGCGACTGGGGTGAAAACAAAGAAACTCGGTTGCCCAGCAAATCGCGAACTTGCTCGTCCGTCATGAGTGCCAGCAAGGAGCGCCCAGTGGCGCAGGCATCTACGGGCAGCCGTGTGCCCAGCATCAGTCCCACCTGCAGCACATTGCTGCCCGTGTGCTGGGTCAAGCCCACCATCCACGCCCCCTCGCGGGCCGAAACAAACCCCGTATGCCCAGTCATGGCGGATAGCTGTTGTATTGCCGTGTTGGCGCGAATACCCCAGCTCACCCCCGCAGCCGCGACCTGCCCCAAGCCTAGCAGCATGACCCCTAGGCTGTAACCCCGCCCCTCGGCTGCCTTGTCCAGCAACCCCGCTTCCATCATTGACTTCAGCAGGCGCGACGCATTGCTCTTGGGCAGCGAGAGACGCAGAGACACCTCGGTCACTGTCAACACACTGACCTTCGGCGAGAAGCATCTCAAAACATTTACCGCGTCTTTAAGTAAAGCCATTTTGTGCCATTTAGTGGAACATAGGTTCCTTTAAATGGAATTATGACGTTAAGAATGCCTGTTTGTAACCGTAAATACCCTTAGAGCAGCGGCCGCATGGGCATGCGGGCCCGTAAAGCCATTTACACCCGTTATTAATTATTTTCCAACTTTGCAGCGTTGCGGATGAGCGACCGCGGCAGAACAGGCGGGGCTCGCCCGCTGGAATAACCGACATCAAATTGGTTCTCAGCGGTTAGTCGGGGCGAAGTTGCGAAGGACAGTTTCGGGTCGGCGACTGCCAGTCTGATGTTCCCCGTGATGGTCTGCTCCCAGCCTGAAGCAGAAACCGTGTTTATGAAAGGCTAGTGTGCAGCGATAGCCGCCGGCGGACGCTACCAAGCACGATCACAGTGATGCTACGAAGCGGCTGTTCAGATTTAGCGACTGGAACTAGCCTGAGTGGCGGCTATGCGGGGTGCTGCGGTCTTAGGACGTCAACTACACGACTGACGCCACTTCACCGACCGTTTTCCCACCGCTTGGACTGGCGGTTTCGACCCAAAGCGGAAATCCGAACAATCGGATTCAGAGCCTGAAAGCGGCCGTTCACCTTTGGCGGCGCCACTGGATTCCGGAAGGCGTGAATGCAGCGGGAACTGCCAGTCATCTGTGATGGTTGGATACCCGGTTATCGGTTTGCGATGAAGAGTCTCTTTTTAGCTCGAGTCAACGCAACGTAAAGCAGTCTGGTGTCCTTGTCCAGGAGGAAGCTGAGGTTGAGGTTGAGGTTGAGCCAGCGGCAGTGGCACCAGTGGATCATCGTTGCCTGCCAACACCAGCGTGGGGTGCTTGATACGCCACAACCGCGTGGTGTCTGCATTCCAATACAGAATGTCAAAGGCCGGTGGCGTGTTCCCCAGCAAGTAGTTGTTGACCCAGTAATTCCAGATCAGGTCGTTGGGCCGCATCCATGCGAACACCCGCGCCAGCTCCGAGCCATCAACGTACCCCCTGCGTTTGACTGCGGTCTTCAATGACTTAAGGCTTTGTTCACTAATGACCAGCCCCCATGGTGGTATCCATCGTCTTGGAGGGCTCTAACACACAGACCGGCGAGACCACATTGGCTACTTTTTGCTGCCCCGTAGCCGCAAGCCAGCCCAGATAGGCAGCCGCAGTCAGCCACCAGAACAGGCCCCCCACAGGGTGATGTCAGAGCTTCCCGTTATTTGAAGAACTGCATCAACGGCTTCGTCCAAGGCCTGCACATACGTCGACAGGCTCCAGTCACGTTGCAAAATGGTAGGGTTACCGACGGGAACACATCGGCATTGATGTCGGCGGAAATGTTATTGGCTTTCCAAGTCGCGAGCCAGGGCTTTGAAGTCATGAATTTTTCCGTTTAGAAGTTGAAGAGACGGGTCAAGGTGTGACGATGTTGAAAAACGGGTCAAAGGTCTCGATGTTCGCAAATACAGCACCAAATGCCTTGGGGTCGCCTTCGAGCTTGATGGCTCCTGCCTGGACCAGATCTGGCAGTTTCTTGCCCGCCAACAGCATGCCCAGGAAAACCGGACGGGTCAGCGTCAGTGTGACGTTCGGGTTCTTCAGGACGCGGCCCTTGGTATTGTTCAGAACCGAGTTCGACAGCTCCAATGCCCACGTTTCCTTGAGGTCAGTGAACACCATGTTGATGCCCACGTTCACGCCGTCGACCTTTTGGTGGTTCAGGCGCAGCGCGATGAAGTCGAACAACAACTCCATGTTCATGCCGCGCACAACGTCCGGGCCTTGTGTCGAAGTGATGGGCTTCAGGACGCCATCGCGCAGTTCTTTGGCACCCACCAGATAGGCGTTGCGCCAGATGCCCGACTCGGCTTGGTATCCCAACTGCTCCAGCGTGTCGGCCTGCTGTTCACGCGCCACTGTATTGGCGGGATTGGAAAAGACCACATGGTTGCCCAACTCAGCAGCCCAGCGGTAGTCGCCCGCCTGAAATGCCGCTTTGGTCTTTGCCATCGCTGCAGCCTCACCCCCCATTGCAGCCACATAGCGCTTGGCGCTTTCGGTGGGCGGCAAACGATTCAGGTTGGCGGGATTCGCATCGTAATAGCCAAGGTAGAAGTTGTAGACGGCGCGCAGATTGTGACTCAAGGTTCCGTAGTAACCGCGCGTACTGGCGTCTGTTGCAAGGCCTTTCGGGAAAAATCCGGCGTCCCCGATTTCGTCCATGGTTTGCCCCTTGTTGGCCAGGTTCAAGGCCTCATCGTGGACGAATCGGTAGGTGTCGCGCTGGTTGGCCATGTACTGTCGAATGCGTGCGCCGCCCCAGGTTGGCCAATGGTGACTGGCGAATGCCACTTCAACATCGGGGTACATATCAATAGTCTCATTGGCGTACTTGCTCCAGGCCAGGGCATCACGTGTCTTTGCGCCGCGCAGGGTGTAGACGTTGTGCATGTGCTTGGTGAGAACCTCTGACAGGCACAAGGCTTTCTTCTCGGGGAAATAGAACATCATTTCGGACGGAGCTTCTGAGCCCTGCGCCATCTGAAACACGATACGCACACCGTCCACGACCATCTCTTGTCCGGTCTTGGTAATGACGTCAGTGGGTGGAATCAGTCCCACCGTGCCGCTGCTTAGCGCTTTCCCCAAACCGGTACCGATGCCTTGCTTTTCGTTGGCATCCAGCCCGGCACCAAATTGATAGGTGGCGCGTCGTGTCATGGCATTGCCAGCAAGCACGTTCTCCGCAATGGCGTTGTCCATGAAGCCTTCAGGCGCGATGATCTTGACCTTGCCAGCCGCCACATCAGCCTCATTGACCACTCCGCGTACACCTCCAAAGTGGTCAGCGTGGCTGTGCGTGTAGATCACCGCAGCAACCGGCTTCTTGCTGCCCAGTTTTTCCATCGCAAAGCTCAACGTTGCCTTGGCGATTTCGGCGGTGAGCAAGGCGTCGATCACGATCCAACCCGTCTTTCCCTCCACCAGTGTCATGTTCGCCAAGTCATAGCCACGAACCTGGTAAATCCCGTCGGTAACCTTGAACAGGCCTTGCGCATTGTTCAATTTTTCCTGGCGCCAAAGGCTCGGATTCACCGAGGCAGGCGAATCACCTTTGATGAAGTTGTAACGCGTGGCATCCCACACTACTTTGCCATCCACGGTCTTGACCACTGGGTCTGCCAGTGTCGCAATCAGGCCGCGGTTTGCGTCGTCAAAATCCTGCTTGTCGTCAAGCGAAAGGCTTTTGCCGAACATCTGGTTGGCGTTAGCCGTAACGGCTGTGGCAGGTTTGGGGGCCGTGCTGGTCTGGGCATGGCTGCTGGTACAGACCGACATGGCAGCGATGGCGACAGGAGCCAGGAAAGTGATGTAAGTTGTCATGGAATGTCTCTGTGAGGTGAGTTGATAGAGAAGAATCGAAGGAACTAAGTCCACGCGTTACGCGCGGTTGTCGGCAAGAATCATGTCGGCCGCTTTTTCGGCGATCATGATGGTGGGTGCGTTGGTGTTGCCACCAATCACCGTTGGCATGATGGAGGCATCAACCACGCGCAGGCCTTGCACACCGTGTACGCGCAAGCGCGCATCAACCACCGCCATGGGGTCGCTGTCGACGCCCATCTTGCAGGTACCCACCGGGTGGTACTGGGTGTCGGCGCGATTGCGAATGTCCGCGATGATCGCCGCTTTGTCCGTGGGATCAACGGGGTACAACATCTTGCCGCGGATGCCGTCAAATGGTTTCGAATGAATGATCGCCTGTTGCATCTGAACGCCCTTGACCAGCAGGTTCAAGTCGCGTTCGTCGCTAAGGAAGTTGGGGTCAATCACCGGTGCAGCACGCGGGTCGGTACTGGCTAACGTGACCGTTCCACGACTGTACGGGCGTAGTACGTCGACGTGGCAAGAGATGCCATGTCCCAGGTGCAATTTGCGGCTGTGGTCATCCACCACCCCCAGAACAAACACCAGTTGCAAGTCAGGCACCGCGACGTCGGGCGACGAACGAAAGAACGCGCCCGACTCCGCGATGCTGCTGGAAATCATGCCAGTGCGTTTGCTCTTCCACTGAAACATCGCTTTGATCAAGGCGACGGTGCCGCGCAACGACACACCAAAGGTCGGGGAGCTACTGCTGGTGCGCCAGGTTTGCACATGGTCAATGTGGTCCTGCAAGTTTTTTCCTACGCCGGGTAGTGCATGCACCACCTTGATGCCGTGGCGCTGCAACTCGGAGTCCGGGCCAACCCCCGACAACATCAGTAGCTGCGGTGAGCCAAAGGCCCCGGACGCCAGAATGACTTCGCGGCGTGCACGCAGCTCTTTGCGCTCGTTGCCCTCGTAGCACTCCACACCAATGGCCCGTTTGCCTTCGAAAACAACTCGCGCTGTTGTTGTGTGGGTCTTGAGTGTCAGGTTGGGGCGCGACAGGTTGGGCGTGATGTAGCCCTTGGCCGCACTGCAACGCTCGCCATTCTTATGGGTAACCTGGTACATGAACGAACCAAACTGATCGACCCCGTTGTAGTCTTTGGTATTGGGAATTCCATTCAACGCGGCGGCTTGCAAGAAAGCCTGGTTGATTGGGCTAGGGCTGCGCAGATCTGCCACGTTCAGTGGGCCACCGACGCCATGGAATTCGCTGGCACCATGGGTCTCGTTGTTTTCAGCACGCTTGAAATACGGCAAGACTTCGTCATACGACCATCCTGCGTTGCCCAAAGCAGCCCAGTGGTCATAGTCCCAGCGATTGCCGCGTACGTAGAGCATGGCATTGGTGGAGCTCGAACCGCCTACGACTTTGCCACGCGGCTGATAGCCCTTGCGGCCGTTGAGAAAGCGCTGTGGAGCAGTCTTGAATGCCCAATTCTTGAAAGGAATCGGCAGCATGGCGACCACACCCGCTGGTGCATGGATAAATACGCTGTTGTCTGGGCCACCTGCTTCCAGCAGACACACCGACGCATTATTATCCTCACTCAAACGGGAGGCCAACGCACAACCGGCGGAGCCAGCGCCGACAACGATGTAATCAAATTCTTGTTTGTTCATAAATAGTTCCTGGACTGAAGTGGTGACACGCGAGATAGGTCGTTCAGTGGTAGGAGGTGCCACCCAATCTTGGGTCGGAACCACCCAAAAATAGTTTGAGCGCGAGACGCTGAACGATGTTTCCGTAAGGCGGGTAGAACAGATCTATAGGGAAAAGACGGTGCCGCTTGAAGACCGTCTTGGCGTGTGACAACTCCCGAAATCCCTCAGCACCGTGGTAGGTTCCCATGCCCGAGTTGCCCACGCCACCAAAGGGCGCGTCATGGTTCAGGACATGCCAACCCCAATCGTTGATGCTGACGCCACCCGAGTGGGTGCGGCGCAGTAGGTCTTCGCGTTCTTGGCTATCGTGGCTAAAGCAATACAGTGCCAGCGGCCTTGGACGCGCCAGGATGAAGGAGATCGCCTCGTCCATGGTGTCATACGGGACGATTGGCAAGATGGGACCAAACAACTCTTCTTTCATAACTGCCATATCCGACGTCATGTTGGTCACGATGTGCAGTGGCAACTGACGACCTCCGCCGGTGGGCAACGCCGCGCAGACTTCTACCCGTGCACCTTTGGTCCGAGCGTCATCCAGCATGCTGAGAATGCGCTGGTGGTGGCGGTCATGAATGACTGCGGTGTAGTTCTCGTTGTCTTCCGTCTTGCCGCCATAAAACTGTGCAAATGTTTTCTTGACTGCGTCTATGAACGCGTCAACGCTTTCGCGCGGCACCAGTGCGTAATCTGGCGAGACACAGATTTGTCCGCAATTGGCTGCTTTGCCATGCGTGATGCGCTTTGCTGCGTCGGCAATTGCGTAGTTTCGCGTGACCACCGCAGGCGACTTGCCACCCAACTCCAGCGTCACCGGAGTCAGGTTGTCGGACGCCGTACGCATCACCATCTTGCCAACGGCAGGAGACCCGGTAAACACAATGTGATTGAACGGCAGCGCTGTGAATGCATTGGGCTCTAGCAACTCTTCCCCCACCACGGCGACGTGGTCTTCTGCGAATATTTCGCCCAGCATGGTCTTGAGCACTGCGTTGGTAGCCGGAGTCACTTCAGACATCTTGATCATCACGCGATTGCCGGCGGCCAGCGCAGCAGCAAGAGGCCCCAAGGCCAGGTAGATCGGGAAATTCCAGGGGACGATGACTCCCACCACACCCTTGGGCTGGTAGGTGACTTTGATGCTGTTGGACAAAAACAGTAATTCGGTCGAACGTCGACTGGGCTTCATCCACCGACGCAGATGTGAATAGGCATGATTCAACTCAAGCGTCGATGGCAACAGGTCCAGCATTTTCGATTCGGCGGGAGAGCGGAAGCCAAAGTCCTGACTCATCGCATTGGCCAGCACATCCTGGTAGCGGCGAACCTGCACCTTCAATTCGGCGAGATGGCACCGACGTTCAGTCAACGTTGGGAACGGATGCTTCTGAAATGCCAACGCCTGGGCAGCGAACAAGTCCGCCACTCGGGTGTTGGCATGCCGTGTCAGATGCTGGATATCGACTGTGCTGTTCATTGTTGTCTCCGTATCGGTGGGCCCATCGCTACCTTGAAGGTGTGGGCTGCGGCGTCGTGCCGGGAAGGTCGATGGAATTTACCCATCCGGCAGGGCATACAACAGGTTCTAGAAAGACAGTTTTGGGTGAAAATGTGCCAACTACGGGCATCCGAGTTGCAACGACTCTCACTTCACTGGTTTACCCTATGTCATCTGATTTGCGCATTTTGAGAAGGTATGCGAGCGATCTGGACGCACCGGCCCACGACATGCTGGGGCTCACCGCGTTGACCGATGCCATGGTCGAGATGGGGATTGGACTTGAGCAACTGTTTGAAGGCACGGGGGCTTCACCTCGCAATCTCCAAGACCCTAAAGCCCGACTGTCACACCGACAAAAAATTGCGCTTTTTACCAATGTGCAACGTCTGACCCACGATCCAGCCATTGGCCTGTTGGCTGGGCAGAGGCAACGCATCTCGGACTTCGGCGTTTTCGGCTATGGCGTGGTGAGCAGTGCCACATTTGGCGAAGCCGTGGCGTTTGGTGTGGAACACATTAGCCTGGCAGGTCCAGTACTCAAAAAAGGGTTTCGCGTTGAAGGAAATGTTGCCATTTTTGAGGGCTACGACGTCATAGCGCTGGGGGACTTGCTACCACTGGTCAGCGAATTCTGGTTCAGTTCGATGCAGACCTTGATTAGCTTGGTATTGGGCCAACCTTTTAAGGCGCACCGGTTATTGCTGCCCTATGCTGCACCAGCACATGCGCGGCAATACCAGGAAGTCATGGGCTGTCCGGTGGAATTCGATGCCGGCGTGATGCAATGGCATTTTGATGCCGAATTACTGAAACTCCCCACCCCCAACGCCAACCCAATCACCGCGGTGATATGTGTCGATTTTTGTGACCGCATGATGAAGGAAATGGAACTCGAACCTGCGTTGATTACAGCCATTAAAACCATGTGTCTGGACACCATCGAGTTCCCTTCCGCGGAAACAATGGCCAAGCGATTGAACTTGTCCTTGCGCACGCTGCATCGCCGCTTGGCCGATCTGGGGTATGGGTATCAATCCGTGCTGGATGGCATTCGCATGCGTTTGGCCACGGAGTACCTCGAATTCACAACACTCTCCATCGAACACATCGCTGAAAGAACAGGCTTCTCCGACGCGTCCAATTTCCGCAAGGCGTTCAAAAAATGGACTGGACACTCGCCAGCGCACTACCGGTAGACGGGGTAGCAATTCCGGCATTGTGATTTATAAGCAATCAATGCCTTGTCATTTGGCACACTGGCCACCGCCGCCAAGTTTTGCCGATCAGATCAAACGCTGACATTGGATTCCAGTTCCCCCGACGTATCCGATCAAAGGAGCCACGCCTTGCGTGGAAATTCGGGACTCCAGTCGGAACACCCGCTATGGGCACCGAAGAGCCGGTGGCGATCGGCCGGTCCCTGGCAGCGCCATTCAACAAATTTCAAGTTCCAGATAGCTGCCATTAGTGAAAGTCAGCAGATGGCCGA
>JACCDU011090225.1_pt1 | contig 10021 bp, 8 predicted proteins | sample 7446081 | NCBI WGS metagenome assembly JACCDU01 (sample SAMN15323447, study PRJNA562643) | freshwater metagenome | isolation source: river surface water | place: USA:Blue River Watershed | collected 2017-08-17
ATCTCACATCATTGTCACAGGCGAAGACCATCGCTTCTTGGCATCGGAACAACTTCGCGAAATCAACGTTGAACTGGGCTGTCCGCAGGTGCCCGTAGGCTATAGCAAAACGCCTATGTGGAACGATTCAACCGGACTGTGCGCTACGAATGGCTGTCACAGCACTACTGGGCCGATTTGCAGGGGGTTAAGTTGCTCGCCACCGAGTGGATGTGGAAATACAATCACGTCAGCCCAACATAGCCCTGTACGGAATCACTGCCAGCAGCGACTGGCCGTGACTGCGTAACCGCGCTACTTCTCGCTCTATGAAAAACTAGAGGACTACCATCTGGTGCAAGAATAATATTGGACGTTTGCCAAGTTTATTCATCTGGTAAGAGTTGATGATTTTTAATTATTAAATATTTGTGTCTTAAAATCAGTCTTTAATAAATGCCAAATAATGCAAATAATTGGTTCAAAAAGTTTAATTCTAGCCTTGGGGTCGATACTGACCGCGGGCATTAATTTTTACTCTTTAGTAATTCTTCCTGCCTATGGTGAAATTCATAGTTTAGGCTCATTCGTTCGGCATAACTATCTAGGTGGATTGTATTTATATGGTGTGGTCAGCTCGGTAGGAGTTTTAGGTGTTTACATATTGAGTGTGGGAAAATTTGTTGCCTTGTATCGATATATTTTGGCATCGTTGGCGATCATTTTTCTGATATGTACTGCTGGTGCTGGCATGGCAGAAATTCCGTGGAGTTATATTTGTCTAGTTGCTACAATTTTTTTGCATATTATTGGACTCCTGCAAATAGTACTTATTCGACAAGGAAAGGCAGTGCTCGCATGTATTTCACTCATGTTGCAGCCGATGGCTTTTGCATTATTCGCGACGATTCAGTATTTTGGTTGGATTAATCGATTTGAATGGTCATTATTTTATCTAATAAGTTGTTTAATATCTTTTTTGTTTTATTTCGCTTGTGCTGATTGGTCTTGGATTCGAAAATCAATAGCTGGGAAGCCTGTGGAATTCGCTAATTGGGGTTCGATAATTTCTCGAATGTTACTTAGCATATCATTCCCTTTGTTTTTTCAGTTGGAGTTGATTCTTTTTGGTCATTTCGGTACTTCGGATGTGGGTGAGTATGCAATTATTCAAAAGATGTATTCATCAATATCGATATCAATTTTTAGTTCTGTTGGGATATTGATTGTGGGGGAAGGCGTGAGTAAGGGGGGATATTATTTCCTCTTGTTGAATAAAAAAATTTTTTTTGTGGGTTTCGTATCTGCTCTTTGTGTTCTTCCTCTTGGGTTGATTATTTCTTCTGTAGGAAAGGGCATGGAGATTGATTTCAAAACAATATTTGTCAGCTCTCTTCTTGCCTTTATGCTCTCCGTTTGTTCATTCGTAAACCTGGGATTGAGTATTAGGCGACCGTTCCTTGCTCTAGGGTTGTTGATTGGATCTTTCATTTTTTATCTAATTTCATTTTTCATAAGCTCCCCTGAGGTCCCTTTTGCGTATTTGCTGAATGCGGGAGGGGGATTGGGATTCTATTTGCTATCATTTTTATGCTGGGAGAGATTAAAGATTTTTAATGTGAAGGATGACGGCGGATCTTAATTGTTTATTCGGTATTATTGGGTAAGTAGATATTTTACTGGAATTTTCCAGTTTGGCTTTGTTGGGATCTGATGCGGATAAAATTTGATGATGAAAATTAAGTTCAACGTTAGCATTGCTTTTGTGGCGTCGAACCCCATGAGTGTGATGGTGTTTATGCTGCCGCATCTCAAAGCGCTGCATCCGTATTTTGACCTGCAGGTTTTTGCGAATACCAAAGAAAGGGATTTGCTACAAAAGCGTGGTCTCGATCTCCCACTTGAGTGTGTTCCGGTGGAGCGACAGATCCGTCCTTGGCTCGATATCAAGGCTTTATGGCGGCTATTCTGGCTTTTCCGGGCTGAAAAGCCTCTTGCGGTGCATACACTGACCCCAAAAGCCGGTTTGCTTGGTATGGCAGCGGCTTGGTTGGCTGGCGTGCCTGTTCGTGTTCATACCTTTACTGGCCAAGTTTGGGTGACTCATACAGGTTTTATGCGCTGGGTGCTTAAAGCGGCCGATAAGTGCATTGCCGCCTTGGCTACAGATGTATTGGTGGACAGTCCGTCGCAGCGATCCTTTTTGATTGAACAAGGTGTGGTAACCATGACTCGCAGTGCCGTTTTAGGTGCTGGTTCTATTTGCGGCGTTGATACCCGACGGTTTAGTCCCAACCTTGCTTCTCGTAAAACATTACGTACGGAGTTGGGCACTGCTAATGCCTCTTTGGTGTGCCTTTACCTCGGTCGGCTGAATCGTGACAAGGGAGTCTTGGATTTGGCCGTTGCATTTGCGCAAGTAGCAGCTAAGTATCCTCTCGCAGAGCTTTGGATAGTAGGACCTGATGAAGAGGACATGTTTGCTCGGATGAAAGTGTTGTTGGGTGCGGCGAGCCGTCAGGTCAAGCGTGTGGGGTTCACAAATGAACCTGAACGGTATATGCAGGCAGCTGATTTGTTTTGTCTGCCCAGTTACCGTGAGGGATTTGGTTCTTCGGTGATTGAAGCGGCGGCCTGTGGGCTACCTGCATTGGTATCGCGCATCTATGGTCTGACCGATGCGGTGTTAGAAGGCGAGACTGGGTGGATGCATAAACCTGGGAACGTACATGAGCTGGTTCAAAAGCTTGATATGCTTTTGGCTGATCCTTCTGAGCTCAAGCGGCGTGGGCAGGCTGCAAAGGTCTATGCTTGCAATGTTTTTGAGCAGAGCCTGATCACCAATGCCATGCTCAGTTTCTACAAGGCTCGATTGTCCGGCGTTGTTGTGTAACGAGGGGTGCTGCCGCTATGAAACGTTTATTTGATTTGATCACGTCCTTGTTGGGCTTGCTGATGCTGGCAATACCTTTATTGACGTTGGTTTTGCTTGTGCGCTGCAAGCTTGGGAGTCCAGTTTTCTTCCGGCAGGTTCGCCCGGGCTTGCATGGCAAGCCCTTTGAGATGGTGAAGTTCCGTACGATGACAAATGCGCACGATGCCGCTGGTACTTTGCTGTCCGATGCTCAGCGCTTGACGTCGTTTGGGCGCTTCTTGCGTGCCAGCAGCCTAGACGAATTACCCGAACTGTGGAACGTATTGCGCGGAGATATGAGTTTGGTAGGGCCTAGACCCTTATTGATGGAGTATTTATCCCTTTACTCTCCCGAGCAGGCGCGTCGTCATGAGGTTCTTCCGGGTATTACCGGCTGGGCTCAGGTCAATGGTCGTAACGCCATTAGCTGGGAAGAAAAGTTCTCCTTAGATATCTGGTATGTTGACCATCGAAGCTTTTGGCTTGATCTTCGTATCTTGTGGCTGACTGTGCGTAAGGTGTTGGTGCGCGATGGCATCAGTGCTGCAGGTGAGGCCACTATGCCGCGCTTTACAGGCAACATAAATCAGGATTCATCGATATGAAGCGATACGCCATCTTCGGCGCGAGTGGATGTGGGCGTGGTGTCTTACCGCTGGTTAGGCAGCAGCTTCAACACAGCTTGGCCGATGAAGATGCCGATCTGGTGTTCGTAGATGACTGTCCCTTGGCGCCTGTTATCAATGGGCATCGTGTATTGACATATGCTCAATGGCTCACAGAGGCCGCGAGCAGTCGCCACATTTGCGTTGCTGTTGCCGATGGTGAAGTACGGCAGCGGTTGGTGGGTCGCTGCATGCTCGATGGCGTAGATTTCATGGAGGTCAGAGCTCCCAATGTTATCCAAATGGATGCTGTTCAGCTTGGCGAGGGGGCCATATTGAGTCCATTTGTAACCTTGACGAGCAATATAACCATTGGTAGGCATTTTCACGCTAACCTTTACAGTTACGTGGAGCATGATTGTGTAATTGGGGATTTTGTGACGTTTGCACCTGGCGTTAAGTGCAATGGCAACGTGGTCGTTGAAGACCATGCCTACATAGGCAGTGGTGCGATCATTAAGCAAGGCCGACCGGGCTCACCGCTCGTGATTGGTCGCGGTGCTGTAGTAGGCATGGGGGCTGTAGTCACCAAAAGTGTGCCCGCAGGTATCACTGTTGTGGGTAATCCTGCTCGCCCTTTGTTAAAAGAAAAAGTATGCTGAATACTACCTTAGCTCCGTGGCCCAGTTTTAGCGAGGAAGAGGCTGATGCTGTGCGGCGTGTGTTGCTGAGCAACCGGGTGAACTATTGGACTGGTACCGAATGCCGGGAATTTGAAAATGAATTCGCTGCTTGGTGCGGCGTCCCATATGCTGTTGCACTCGCCAACGGCACCCTTGCCCTGGATTTGGCGTTGAAAGCCTTGGGCATCGGACATGGTGATGAGGTTGTAGTGACTCCTCGTACTTTCATAGCCAGTGTTTCTTGCGTTGTCAATGCGGGTGCCGTTCCCGTGTTCGCCGATGTAGATAAAGATTCAGGAAACATTACTGCTCGCTCGATCTCAGAGGTCCTGACGCCACGCACAAAAGCTGTGATTTGCGTTCATCTGGCGGGCTGGCCATGTGATATGGATCCAATCATGGATTTGGCTTCTGAGCGTGGTCTTAGCGTGATTGAAGATTGCGCTCAAGCCCATGGCGCTCGCTACAAAGGGCGCAGCGTGGGCAGTATCGGCCATGTGGGTGCATGGAGTTTTTGCCAAGACAAAATCATGACTACGGGTGGTGAAGGTGGCATGGTCACTACCAAGAATGAGGCGCTGTGGCGCGCCATGTGGGCATTTAAAGATCACGGCAAAAGCTACGAGGCAGTGTATGAACGCCAGCATCCACCGGGTTTTCGATGGCTGCACGAGAGCTTCGGTACCAACTGGCGGATGCTGGAGATTCAGGCTGTAATTGGTCGCATTCAGCTGCGTCGTATGGCTGAATGGACGCGGCAGCGCAATGCAAATGCTTCTGCGCTTGCTGTGGCGTTAGAGCCTTTTACAAAATCTCGTGGAGTAATTCGTCTTCCTCGTTTAAGCGATCAAGGCGACAAAAATTTGGATTTTGTACACGCAAGTTACAAACTCTACGCTTATGTTAGACCGGAAAATCTAGCCATAGGATGGAGTCGTGACCGGATCATCGATGCATTCAACGAACAAGGTGTTCCCTGCTATCAAGGCAGCTGCAGTGAGGTGTATCTCGAAAAAGCCTTTGACAATACGGGCTGGCGACCTGCTGAGCGTCTTCCCGTAGCACGTGAGTTAGGTGAGAGGTCCATCATGTTCTTGGTGCACCCGACACTCAGTCAGGCTGATATCGCTAAAACGTCAAAGGTATTGAAGAGCGTTCTATCCGAGGCCCAGGCGTGAGAAGCAATCTGATTCAAACCGCGATTGGTTTACCCCGTTTCTCGAAGCAGATTTTGGTATTGGTTCTAGACGCCAGCTTGTGTGCACTGGCTGTGTGGCTGGCTTTTTATTTAAGACTGGGTGAATGGGTCCCTTTGCTGCGACCCGGCTTCTGGCAGTTGTGGCTGGCAGTCGCATTGTCTGTGCTGATCGCGGTGCCTGTTTTTGTTGTACATGGTTTTTATCTTGCGATTTACAGATACGCAGGATGGGCTGCACTCATTGCAATAGCCAAAGCCATGCTGGTGTATGGCATGCTGTATATGACGGCAATTACAGTCATGGGATTTGAGGGCATTCCCCGAACACTTGGCATCATTCAGCCTGTTCTACTGTTCATTTTTGTCGCTGTATCTCGTGTGCTGGCAAGGTATTGGCTGGGTGGTGCTTACCAAAGACAGCTATCTAAAGTGAGTATGCCTAAAATGCTGATTTATGGCGCTGGTGATGCAGGCCGCCAAATCGCTGTGGCCATGTCTAACAGCCATGAGATGCAGGTTGTGGGATTCTTGGACGACGATGACCGATTGCATGGTCATATTCTCAACGGCCAACCGATTTATGCGCCAGCGGATCTACCCCATTTGGTCAATACGTTGGGAGTGGCGCATGTACTCTTGGCTCTCCCTAGTATTACTCGCCAGCAACGCATACACATCGTTGATCAGCTGGCGCCTTTTAAAGTGCAAGTGCGTACTTTGCCAAGTCTCAACGACTTGGCCCAAGGTCGTGTTAGCGTGTCTGATATTAGAGAGCTGGAAATTGATGATTTGCTGGGCCGCGATGCTGTGGCCCCTGATCAAACGTTGCTGACCAAGAATGTCTCTGGCAAGGTAGTCTTGGTTACTGGTGCTGGTGGTTCTATTGGTTCTGAACTTTGCCGGCAGATCCTTACACTCGGGCCTTCCAAATTGCTTTTAATCGAGCAAAGCGAGTTTGCGCTTTATCAAATTCACCAGGAGTTGGAGGATAAGCTTATTGGGTCAGAGACGTTGCTAGTCCCATTGTTAGCGTCAGTGCAAGAGCGCAACCGCATGCGTGAGATCATTGCTTCCTGGCTTCCGCATACCATTTATCATGCCGCAGCATACAAGCATGTGCCACTGGTTGAACATAACGTAGCTGCTGGTGTCAAAAACAACGTACTCGGCACGCTGTACACGGCGCAGGCCGCTTTGGAGAGTAATGTTTCCGATTTTGTGCTGATTAGTACGGACAAGGCTGTGCGTCCAACCAACGTTATGGGCGGCAGCAAACGTCTCGCCGAAATGGCTCTTCAAGCATTAGCTGCTTGCAGTTATGGCACACGGTTCAGTATGGTTCGGTTTGGAAATGTTCTAGGCTCATCGGGCTCGGTGGTGCCCAAGTTCCGCAGACAGATCCGCGATGGAGGGCCTATCACAATTACCCATGCAGAGGTGACGAGATACTTTATGACCATTCCTGAGGCTGCCCAGTTGGTCATCCAGGCAGGTGCTATGGCAAGCGGTGGAGATGTGTTTGTGTTGGACATGGGGCAGCCAATAAAGATCATGGACCTTGCCAGGCGCATAATTGAGCTTTCAGGCTACACGGTGAAGGACGAGGAGCACGCCGAGGGTGATATCGAGATTGCCGTTACTGGTTTGCGCCCCGGCGAGAAGCTGTACGAGGAGCTGCTGATTGGAGATAGTCCTGAGCCTACTGGGCACCCACGCATAATGAAAGCCAAAGAGGATTTTGTTCCGTGGAATGAATTTGAGCCACAACTTAATGCTTTACTTGTGGCGTTGAATGATAACGACGTGCGTACTGTTCGTTCTATTATGCGGCGTCTTGTTTCTGGCTATGTTTCCACTGAGGAAATTGTAGATTGGCTGTATCTTCAGCGGACAGAGGTGATGAAGATCTAGAGGGTTGGGAATTCAAAGTGTATGGCTGTCACCTTTGTTAATAACGGCGTGTAGCTAGAAGGAACAGTGATGTAGAAAGAGCCAGCCATACAGGATAATAGTTGTGAGCGAAATTCATGTTGCTGAGCCCAGTAGTAAAGTGCATTACCAATAGAGCTAGGGATCCTGAAGCGGTAGATGGTTTGTTGTGCTTCTTATGAATAGTCCATCCAATCAACGCAAGACCTACAGCATAAGCGAGATAACCCGACATCCCAAATAATCCAAATTCCAACCAAGCATGTAGTAGGTCATTGTGTAAGTGACCAATGCTCTCGGTGAGTTCGTCCAAGTTCAGGTCGTGCAGAGTTTTGCGAATCAATTCTTTGGTGTATGCGGGTCCTACGCCGACGACAGGGGAGTCAAATACATGTGTTATCCCCAAGACATAGAGCCCAAGCCTGATGCCGCTGGATCCGGTTTTTATTTCTCTGATATCGTCTGTTGGTTGGTTTTGAAGTCCAGTTTCTTGTACGATCTCAACTACTCGAAGAAATGGGTTGTTTTTCTCAGAAATTAATCCCAGTCCTGCGATGCACAGAATAGCTAAAAGAGGGAGTAGCCAGCGTCGGGTGGTAAGCCACAGAGACGGTTCTGCTCTGCTCAATTGCCATAGCAGTAAAGGCCAGACCACAATTAGCGGCCAGCTGCCACGCACACCACTAAGCAAAACATTGACGATCATCAGTGCACTGGCGGCTAGCCAGAACTGTCGCAGCTTTACAGGAGTCTGTGTCAGTTCATAGCTCATGCTGAGCAAGGAGCAGCTAAGCAACGACAAGCCGGCCATCCACGGAATACGGTTGGTGGGAGCTGCGTCTGAACCGACGGTTACGATCAGTCCATAGGTTAAGAGCGATGCGATGGCGGCTGAGGTAGCCAGCATTTGAACAAGATACAAAGTTGGGGGGGTGTAACGCAGCAGCAACCACAAACCTAGCGCACCGATGAGTAAACGCCATTGCGGGTGCCGCTCTGGCCATGGGCCGCCCCAATACGCCGTTGGAATAGCCATGAGCACAAAAGCCACTATGCAGGCGATCAACCACAAATTGGCAGCCTGCAAGGCTGTGCCTTCGGTAGTGTGCTGTACGTACTTGGATGATTTTCGAGTTAGCCAAGCTGAAAGACCTGCCAGACTGATCAACAGCCAAGCCAGTCCGGCGGCTAGAGTACTGATGCTAGACATACCTAAAGCAATTGATGACATAGTCAGCAAAGCGAAAGTAATGGAGTGCGTTTTATAAACAAACATGTCTGCTCTTTTATTTTAGTTTGTTTTATTTTTTCTGATGAAAGTTTAGTGTATCAAACGCCTGATGGCCAGTTAGGGTCAAGCTGATAATATGATCTTGATTCACTCCTAGGCTGCAGGTGTCAGCGTTTTGCAGGTTTAAATTTTTTGAAATGAACCCCAAGATCTCCGTTGCCATGTGCACCTATAACGGTCAGCGCTTTTTGGCACAGCAACTGCAGTCCTTGCTGGACCAGACCGTGCAGCCCGATGAGCTGGTGGTCTGTGATGATGTGTCGTCTGATGACAGCGTTGCAGTGGTGCAAGCTTTTGCCGCCAGCGCACCTTTTCTGGTCAGGGTGCTGCGTAACCCACAGAACCTGGGTTACATCCGCAATTTCGAGCAGGCCATTGCGCAGTGCACGGGCGATCTGGTGTTTTTGTGCGACCAGGACGATCTCTGGGACCGCCACAAGATCGAGATCTTGCGCGATGTGTTTGTTGCTGAGCCGCAGGTGGGCTTGGTCTTGCACGATTTTGTGCGTGTGGATGCCGATGGCGGGCCCTATGACTTTGCGCAAGAACGTTACGGCGAGCAGCAATTGCTGGGCGCCGAGCTGCCAGACGAGGTGCGTGCCCATTCGATCCGTGCTTTCATGCTGCCTTCGCCGCGGGCCTGGTGTGGCTGCATGATGGCTTTTCGCCGTGAATGGTCTCAAGTGCTGCTGCCCATCTATCCCGGCAAGGGCCACGACGACTGGATTTTGAAGCTGCTGGGCCCTCTGACTGAAGTGCGTTTTGTGGGCGAGCCGCTCATTCGCTACCGCATGCACAGCAGCAATTCCAACAACCACGAGGTGGGCCGCAAGGCCTGGGTGGTCTTCTTTTTGAAGCTGCGCAAGCGCTGGCACAACATGCGCATGGGTTACTCCAAAAAGAACTTTTACCGCAGCATCCTTGAGCGCATTGAGCACTCTGGCGTGTCGGTCAAGCGGCCTGAGCTGCTTGAGATGTACCGGCGTTATGTCTGAGGGCGGGCTTATCCGTCCCCTGTCCTGGCACTTAAACTACCGTTATGAAATCGCAAACAGTTCGTAAAGCCGTCTTTCCCATCGCAGGCCTGGGCACCCGCTTTTTGCCCGCCACCAAGGCCAGCGCCAAGGAGATGCTGCCGGTGGTGGACAAGCCGCTGATTCAGTATGCGGTCGAAGAAGCTTACGCCGCCGGTATCCGCCAGATGATCTTCGTGACGGGGCGCACCAAGCGCAGCGTGGAAGACCACTTTGACACCGCCTACGAGTTAGAGACTGAGCTTGAGTTGGCGGGCAAGCAGCACTTGCTAAGCGTGGCACGCTCCATTGCCCCAGACGACATGCTGTGCACCTACGTGCGTCAGCCGCGCGCCTTGGGCCTGGGCCATGCGGTGCTGTGTGCTAAGGAGCTGGTGGCGGGCGAGCC
>JACCDU010246972.1_pt1 | contig 10016 bp, 7 predicted proteins | sample 7446081 | NCBI WGS metagenome assembly JACCDU01 (sample SAMN15323447, study PRJNA562643) | freshwater metagenome | isolation source: river surface water | place: USA:Blue River Watershed | collected 2017-08-17
CCGTCCTTCGAGAAGCTCAGGTTGCCGGTGCCGGTCGGTGCCCCGTAGACGCCGCTGTCGATGACGATCGTGTCGAGCCCGCTCTGGAAGCCGTGGATGGTATCCACCGCATCGTCGCTGTCGATCATGAAGGTATCGCGACCGCCGCCGCCATACAGGTCGTCACTGCCAAGCCCGCCGTCAAGCACGTCGCTGCCGCCGAGGCCGCGCAGCACGTCGTCGCCGATGCCGCCGTTCAGGCTGTCATTGCCGCCGCTGCCGATCAGCTGGTCATTGCCGTCGTCGCCAAACAGCAGATCGTTGCCGCCATCGCCACTGAGCTTGTCGTCGCCGAGGCCGCCGTTCAGGCTGTCGTTGCCGCCGCTGCCCTTGAGCAGGTCATTACCGTCCTCGCCGTCGAGCTCGTCATTGCCGCCACCGCCGAACAGCGTATCGGCGCCGAGGCCACCCCAAATCGTATCTCTTCCATTGGCGCCTGAAAGCCAGTCATCGCCGTCGTCGCCATACAGGGAATCATTGCCGTTGCCGGCGTTCATCCGGTCGGCATCCAGCGTTCCGATCAGATCATCATTGTTTCGGGTTCCGCTTTTTTTCATTGCAATCTCCTAAGTCGATCGTGTTGCCCGGGCACAGACCACCTTAGCAGCACACAATTTGCGTTATCAAGAGGAAATCCGTCGATAACTGCACCAATCTTTCGCGAATTGATTTTTCTCAATTTTCAAAATGTAACAAGCGGGCGGCGCCAGCCACGCTTCCCGGCGCCATGCCCGATTCGCCCGCTCGTTCCGCTGGCACAGCGAGCGACGAAGGCAAAACCGCCCCCTTGATATAATCGCTGTTCCCTTGCGCAGGATGGCTTCCGCCGTCGCCTGCCCGCATATGCGGACCGTCGCCGGTCCTCCGCCCCATCCCGATGACCAAGAAACTTTTCATCAAGACCTTCGGCTGCCAGATGAACGAGTACGACTCGGACAAAATGGCGGACGTGCTCAACATCGCCGAGGAAGTCGTCCGCACGGACACGCCCGAGGACGCCGACATCATCCTGTTCAATACCTGCTCGGTGCGCGAGAAGGCGCAGGAAAAGGTGTTTTCCGACCTCGGTCGCGTACGCGACCTGAAGAAGAAAAACCCGCAGCTGGTGATCGGCGTCGGCGGTTGCGTGGCATCGCAGGAGGGCAAGGCCATCGTGCATCGCGCGCCTTTCGTTGACGTGGTGTTCGGCCCGCAGACGCTGCACCGGCTGCCGGACCTGCTGGAAAAGCGCCGCGCCACCGGCCGGCCGCAGGTCGACATCAGCTTCCCCGAGATCGAGAAATTCGACCACCTGCCGCCGGCACGCGTCGAGGGCGCCAGCGCGTTCGTGTCGATCATGGAAGGCTGCAGCAAGTACTGCAGCTATTGCGTGGTGCCGTATACGCGCGGCGAAGAGGTGTCGCGCCGCTTCGACGACGTGCTGACCGAGGTCGCGCAACTGGCGTCGCAGGGCGTGCGCGAGATCACGCTGCTGGGCCAGAACGTGAACGCCTACCGCGGCAAGATGGCCGACGGCGAAACGGCGGATTTCGCGCTGCTGATCGAATACATCGCCGAGTTCGAAGGCATCGAGCGGATCCGCTACGTGACCAGCCACCCGAAGGAATTCACGCAGCGGCTGATCGACACCTATGCGAAGGTGCCGAAACTGGTGAACCACCTGTACCTGCCCGCGCAGCACGGCTCGGACGCCATCCTGGCGGCGATGAAGCGCGGCTACACGTCGCTCGAATACAAGTCCATCATCCGCCGGCTGCGCGAAGTGCGCCCGGACATCACGATCTCGTCGGACTTCATCGTCGGTTTCCCAGGCGAGACCGAGCGCGATTTCGATGCGCTGATGAAGCTGGTCGACGACATCGGCTACGACAACAGCTTCTCGTTCATCTTCAGCCCGCGCCCCGGAACGCCGGCGGCCAACCTGCCGGATGACACGCCGCACGAGGTCAAGCTGGCGCGCCTGCAGCGGCTGCAGAAAGTCATCGCCGACAACACGCGCCGGTATTCCGATGCGATGCGCGGCAGCGTGCAGCGCGTGCTGGTCGAGGGGCCGTCAAAGCGCGATCCGCAAGAGCTGCAAGGGCGCAGCGAAAACAACCGCGTCGTCAACTTCGATGGCGGCCCGAATGCCGGCCGCCTGATCGGCCAGTTCGTCGATGTCACCATCACCGAAAGCCATCCGTTCTCGCTGCGTGGCGAGATCGTCATCCAACAGTAGGCATCAGGATTTGAAAAACACTGCCACCAAACATTTCGCCCCCGACCCCGTCGACAATGGCCGGCTGGCCAACCTGTGCGGCCCCGTAGATGAAAACCTGCGGCAGATTGCCGCAGCGCTCGACGTCACGCTGTTCCGGCGCGGCGAAAAATTCATCGCCGACGGTGCGAACGCCGCCAGGGCGATTGAACTGCTCGAGCGCTTCTATGCGGAAGCGGACCGCCCGATCTCGATCGAGGACGTGCAGCTGGCGCTGGTCGAGCAGCGCGCGACCACGGCCGGCGCGGACAAGCCGGCCATCCTTGCAAAGAACCACGAGGAATCGCCGGACAGCCCGGTGCTGAAGACGCGCCGCAGCGACCTGCGCGGACGCACGCCGCACCAGAGCCAGTACCTGAAGAGCATCCTCGAGCATGACGTGACCTTCGGCATCGGCCCGGCCGGCACCGGCAAGACCTATCTGGCCGTGGCCTGCGCAGTCGATGCGCTCGAGCGCGACGCGGTGCGCCGCATCGTGCTGACGCGACCGGCAGTCGAGGCGGGCGAGCGGCTCGGCTTTCTGCCAGGCGACCTCGCGCAGAAAGTCGACCCTTACCTGCGCCCGTTGTATGACGCGCTGTACGACCTGCTCGGCTTCGACCGCACGCAGAAAATGTTCGAGAAGCAGGCGATCGAGATCGCACCGCTGGCCTATATGCGCGGGCGCACGCTGAACCATGCATTCATCATCCTCGACGAGGCGCAGAACACCACGCCCGAGCAGATGAAGATGTTCCTCACCCGCATAGGCTTCGGCAGCAAGGCCGTGGTCACCGGCGACGTCACGCAAATCGACCTGCAGCGCGGCCAGAAGAGCGGCCTGGTCGATGCGATGAAGGTGCTGGACTCGGTGCGCGGCATCGCGTTCACCCGCTTTACCAGCGCCGATGTGGTTCGTCACCCGCTGGTCGCGCGCATCGTCGATGCGTATGACGCAGCCCAAACCGCGGCCGCTGCGGCCGCCCCGCGCGATGCCGGCAAAAAATAAACTGTCCCTTTCCGTCCAGTACGCCGACAAGCGGCTGGCCGATGACGTCCCGCGCAAGGACATCCGCCGCTGGGTGCAGGCGGCGCAATTTGCACCGGCCGAATTCACGATCCGCTTCGTCGGCGAGGACGAAGGCCGCGAGCTGAACCGCGACTATCGCGGCAAGGACTATGCGACCAATGTGCTGACCTTCGCCTATGCGGATGGCGAAGAGGTCGCGGAAGATGACGTGGTGCAGGCCGACATCGTGCTGTGCGTCGACGTGCTGCTGAAGGAAGCGGCCGAACGCGGCCTGCCGGTGGTGCAGCATGCGGCGCACCTGGTCGTTCATGGCGTGCTGCATGCGCAGGGCTATGACCACGAAGACGACGAAGAGGCGGCGGAGATGGAGGGTCTGGAAACGGAAATCCTCGGCAAACTGGGATTTCCGGACCCCTATTCCGCCTGAACCGACACGCCGGCATCGACGGCAATGACATTTCGGCGCGGCAAGCCCGCGCCGGAACCCGAGCCCCGCAAATTGGCAGACCTGTCATCCTTTTGCGGTATGCTGTCCTTTCCTGAACTACGGCTTTGCGCCAAATGCAAGACTATCCCCCCGGCAGTCGTCCGGAACACAAGCCTCACCGGTCCCTGTTCGAGCGACTGACCGCACTGATCTCCCCCGAACCCGAAAACCGCGCCGAACTGCTCGACCTGCTGCATGACGCACAGGAGCGCAACCTGCTCGACGCCGACGCAATGTCGATGATCGAGGGAGTATTTCAAGTATCCGACCTCGCCGCGCGCGACATCATGATCCCGCGCTCGCAGATGGACGTGGTCGATCTCGCCAAGCCGATCGACGAGTGGCTGCCGATGGTGCTCGAGACCGCGCATTCGCGCTTCCCGGCCGTCGACGGCGACCGCGACAAGGTGGTCGGCATCCTGCTCGCGAAAGACCTGCTGCGCTACTACGCGGAAGAATCCTTTGAAGTGCGCGACATGCTGCGCCCGGCCGTGTTCATCCCGGAATCGAAGCGCCTGAACGTGCTGCTGCGCGACTTCCGCGCCAACCGCAACCACATTGCGATCGTCGTCGACGAATACGGCGGCGTGGCCGGCCTGATCACCATCGAAGATGTGCTCGAGCAAATCGTCGGCGACATCGAGGACGAATACGACTTCGACGAGGAAGAGGACAACATCCTGCCGGTCAAGGACGGCAGCACCGGCCCGCGCTGGCGCGTGAAGGCGCTGACCGAAGTCGACCAGTTCAACGCAACGCTCGGCACCGAATTGCCGAGCGGCGACGCCGATACCGTCGGCGGCGTGGTCACGAATCACCTCGGGCGCATGCCGCGCAAAGGCGAACAGTTCCGCATCGGCCGGCTGGGCTTCGAAGTGCTGCGCGCCGATGCGCGGCAGTTGCATGTGCTGCTGGTCGAGAAGCTGTCCGGCAGCGCGGACACGGGCGACGGCGAACGCGACTGATGCACGCACGCCTGCGCACGTTCACGGTCCCGCACGCATGAGGCCGGCGCTCGCCTTCGCCACGGCACTCGCCGCCGGTGGCGCCACCGTGTTTGCCTTCGCGCCCTTCGGCTGGTGGCCGCTGCAGCTCGCGGCGCTTGCCCTGCTGTTCCGGATGACGCAGGGCGCCGCGACGCCGCGTGCGGGCTTCGCTTTGGGCTGGGCGTTCGGTGCGGCAAGCATCACGGCTGGCACGCACTGGCTGTACGTCAGCATGCATGATTACGGCGGCATGCCGGCGCCGATGGCGGCGCTCGCGGTATTGCTGCTGGCATCCTTCATCGGCCTGCTGTACGGCGCCGCGCTGTGGGTTGCAAAACGGGTGGCCGTGCATGCGCCGGCTGCGCTCGTGCTGCTGTTGCTGATGCCGGCCTGCTGGACGCTGGCCGACTGGCTGCGCGGATGGATCTTTACCGGTTTCCCGTGGGTTGCCACCGGCTATGCGCACACGGCCAGCCCGCTGGCCGGCTTTGCACCGCTGGTCGGCGTGTACGGCGTCGGGCTGCTGGCCGCCGTGCTTGGCGGCGGCATCGCGGTCGCATTGCGGCTGCGCCGCCCGGGCCGCGCGTCGGCTGCGGCACTTGCGCTGCTGGTACTGCTGCCATCGGCCGGCATCGCCCTGTCCGGCCTGCGCTGGACCGAGCCGCTGGGCCAGCCGGTAACGGTCAGGCTGTTGCAGGGGAATGTGCCGCAGGACCTGAAATTCGACGGCGCGCAACTGCTGGCATCGCTGCAGCTGTACCGGCAGATGATCACGGAGAAGCCGGCCGACCTGATTGCCACGCCGGAGACGGCGCTGCCAATGCTGGCCTCGCAGCTGCCGGACGGCTATCTGGAGGGTCTCGCGGCATTCGGGCGCGACAGCGGCAGCCGGCTGCTGATCGGCGTGCCGTTGAGCAGCGCGCCCGGCATTTACCTGAACAGCGTGCTCGGCGTCGCCGACGGCAACGCGTCGGCCTACCGCTATGACAAGCACCACCTGGTGCCTTTCGGCGAGTTCATTCCGATGGGTTTTCGCTGGTTCGTCGACATGATGCAGATACCGCTGGGCGACTTTGGCCGTGGCGACCTGCAGCAGCCGGCTTTCAGCGTGAAAGACCAGTGGGTGCTGCCGAACATCTGCTACGAAGACCTGTTCGGCGAGGAAATCGCCGCGCAGCTGGCGGCGGCCGCCGACCGCGGCGTGCCGGTCGCCAGCCTGTTGCTGAACGTTTCCAATATTGCATGGTTCGGCGACACGATCGCGCTGCCGCAGCACCTGCAGATCTCGCAGATGCGTGCGCTCGAAACCGGCCGGCCGATGCTGCGCTCGACCAATACCGGCATGACTGCCGTGGTCGACGAGCGCGGACAGGTCGCGGCCCGCCTCGCGCCGTTCACGCGCGGCACGCTGGAAGCGCGCGTGCAGGGCATGCAGGGGCTGACGCCCTACGTCCGGCTGGGCAATGGCGTGGCGGCCGGACTGGCTGTACTGCTGCTGGCGGGATTCTGGCTGCGCTCGCGCCGACGGCGCGGCTAACCCCTCGCAGCGCCCCCGCAAACCCCCTCCCCCCTGTCAAAACCCGATAAAATCGCGGGTTTTGGCAATCACGTCCGTTCTCACATGCTGACCTTCCAACAAGTCATCCTGAAACTGCAGGAATACTGGGACGCGCAAGGCTGCGCGCTGCTGCAACCGTATGACATGGAGGTCGGCGCCGGTACCTCGCACACCGCGACCTTCCTGCGCGCCATCGGCCCGGAGCCGTGGCGTGCCGCGTATGTGCAGCCGTCGCGCCGCCCGAAGGATGGCCGCTATGGCGAAAACCCGAACCGCATGCAGCACTACTACCAGTACCAGGTGGTGCTCAAGCCGGCGCCGGAAAACATCCTCGACCTTTACCTCGGCTCGCTCGAGGCGCTCGGCCTGAAGCTGACCGAGAACGACGTGCGCTTCGTCGAAGACGACTGGGAAAACCCGACGCTGGGCGCATGGGGACTGGGCTGGGAAGTCTGGCTGAACGGCATGGAGGTCACGCAGTTCACTTACTTCCAGCAGGTCGGCGGCATCGACTGCAAGCCGGTGCTCGGCGAGATCACTTACGGCATCGAACGCCTCGCGATGTACCTGCAGGGCGTCGAGAACGTGTTCGACCTGGTCTGGACCGAGTGGGAAGAAAACGGCGTGACGCGTCGCCTGACCTATGGCGACGTGTTCCACCAGAACGAGGTCGAGCAGTCGACCTACAACTTCGAATACGCCAACGCGGAGTTCCTGTTCTCGCTGTTCTCGAACTACGAATCGGAAGCCAAGCGCCTGATGGAAGCGAAGCTCGCGCTGCCGGCCTACGAGATGGTGCTGAAGGCCGCGCACACCTTCAACCTGCTGGACGCGCGCGGCGCGATCTCGGTCACCGAGCGCGCCGCCTACATCGGCCGCATCCGCAACCTCGCGCGCGCGGTCGCCGCTGCGTACTACGCGTCACGCGAGGCGCTCGGCTTCCCGATGCTGGGCGGAGCGGACGCGCAGCGCAAGGCGGCCTGACCGGCCACAGACGGACCACCGAATACAGAAGAACATCCCATGAAGCAAACACTGCTGGTCGAACTGCTGACCGAAGAACTGCCCCCGAAGGCGCTGGCCAAACTCGGCGACGCATTCGCGTCCGCGATGGTCAATGGCCTCTCCGCGCGCGCCTTCCTTGAAGAGGGCGCAACCCATGTGTCGTATGCGACGCCGCGCCGCCTGGCCGTCGCCATCACCGGCGTGCGCGCGTCGTCGCCGGACAAGTCCATCCGCGAGAAAGTGCTGCCGGTATCGGTGGCGCTGGACAAGGAAGGCCAGCCGGCTGCGCCGCTGGCGAAGAAACTGGCCGCGCTGGCCGCACAGGCCGGCCGCGACAGCATCGCGCTGGAAGAACTCGAGCGCGCCAGCGACGGCAAGGCCGACAGCTTCTATTTCACCTACACCGCGCCCGGCCAGCCGCTGGCGACCGGCCTGCAGGCCGCGCTCGAGGAGAGCGTGGCGAAGCTGCCGATCCCGAAGGTGATGAGCTACCAGCGGCCGGACGGCGAGACGGTGCAATTCGTGCGCCCGGTGCACGGCATCGTCGCGCTGCTCGACGAGCAGGTGGTGCCGCTGTCGCTGCTCGGCCTGACGTCGGGTCGCACCACGCTCGGCCACCGCTTCCTGTCGACCAGGGCGCAACTGACGATCGCGTCGGCCGCCAGCTATGCCGACACGCTGCAGGAAGAAGGCAAGGTGATCGCCAGCTTCGGCGCACGCAAGGAAAAGATCCGCGCCGCGCTCTTGTCCCAGGCCGGCAATGACGCCATCCTGATGCCGGAGTCGCTGCTCGACGAGGTCAATGCGCTGGTCGAATGGCCGGTGGTCTACGAATGCCGCTTCGACGACGCCTTCCTCGCGGTGCCGCAGGAATGCCTGATCCTGACGATGCAGACCAACCAGAAATATTTCGCGCTGACCGACAAGGAAGGCAAGCTGCGCTCGCGCTTCCTGATTGTCTCGAACATCGAGACCGCCGAGCCGAAGCACATCATCGGCGGCAACGAGCGCGTGGTGCGCCCGCGCCTGTCCGACGCGAAGTTCTTCTTCGAGCAGGACAAGAAGAAGAAACTGTTTGACCGCCTGACCGGACTGGCGTCGGTGGTCTATCACAACAAACTCGGCTCGCAGGCCGAGCGCAACGGCCGCGTGGTCGCGCTGGCAAAGGCAATCGCCGAATCGCTTGGCGCCGATGCGAGCATGGCCGAGCGCGCCGCCCAGCTGTCGAAGGCCGACCTGCTGACCGACATGGTCGGCGAGTTCCCCGAGCTGCAGGGCACGATGGGCACCTATTACGCGCGTCACGACGGCGAGGCCGACGAAGTGGCCACCGCAATCGGCGAGCACTACCAGCCGCGCTTCGCCGGCGACGCGCTGCCGTCGACGCGTACCGGCACCGTGGTCGCGCTGGCCGACAAGCTCGAGACGCTGGTCGGCATCTGGGGCATCGGCCTGGCGCCGACCGGCGACAAGGACCCGTTCGCGCTGCGCCGCCATGCGCTCGGCATCCTGCGCATGCTGGTCGAGCAGCGCCTGCCGCTGTCGCTGTCGCACCTGCTGGCGCTGGCCGCGAAGCAGTTCGCTGGCAACGCCAACTTCAATGACCCGGTGGCCGACGTGCAGGTCTTCGTCTTCGACCGCCTGCGTGGCCTGCTGCGCGAGCGCGGCTTCGCGCAGGATGCCGTCGAAGCAGTCGTGGCACAGGCGCCGGATCGTCTTGACGATATCGTCGAGCGGCTCGAGGCCGTGAAGGCCTTCGCGGCGCTGCCGCAGGCCGAGTCGCTGGCTGCGGCAAACAAGCGCATCACCAACATCCTGAAGAAGAACGAAGGCGTGCACGGCGAAGTGAAGGCCGAAATGCTGAAGGAAGCGGCCGAGCAGCGCCTGTACGGCGCGATGACGGACACCCGCGGCGAAGTCGACAAGGCCTTTGCTGCCGGCGATTTCAGCGGCACGCTGAAGGCGCTGGCCGCGCTGCGCGATGATGTCGACGCCTTCTTCAACGACGTGATGGTGATGGCCGAAGACGCCGCGCTGCGCGCGAACCGCCTTGCGCTGCTGAACGCACTGCACGGCATGATGAACCGCGTCGCCGACATTTCGAAGCTGGCCGCCTGAGATGCCGCACGCCCCGCAGCCGACGAAGAAGCTGGTCATCCTCGATCGCGACGGGGTGATCAACTTCGAGCAGGCGGACTTCATCAGTTCGCCGGCCGACTGGCGCCCGATCCCGGGCTCGCTGGAGGCGATCGCACGGCTGAACCAGCATGGCTACCTGGTCGCGATTGCGACCAATCAGGCGGGCATTTCGCGTGGCCTGTTCGACATGCGCGCGCTGAACGCGATCCACCAGAAGCTGCACCTGGCGGCGCAGGCAGTCGGCGCGCATGTCGACGCGATCTTCTTCTGCCCGCATGCGGCCGACGAATTCTGCGACTGCCGCAAGCCGCGCCCCGGCCTGCTGAAGGCGATCGGCGAGCGCTTCGGCGTCGGCCTGCAGGGTGTGCCCATGGTGGGCGACGCGCTGCGTGACATGCACGCGGCGTTCGAGGTCGGCTGCGCGCCTTACCTGGTGAAGACCGGCAAGGGCGAAAAGACGCTGGAGAAAGGCGGCCTGCCGCCGGGGACGCAGGTATTCGATGACCTCGCGGCCGTGGTCGACCGGCTGCTGCAGC
>JACCDU011099587.1_pt1 | contig 10015 bp, 4 predicted proteins | sample 7446081 | NCBI WGS metagenome assembly JACCDU01 (sample SAMN15323447, study PRJNA562643) | freshwater metagenome | isolation source: river surface water | place: USA:Blue River Watershed | collected 2017-08-17
CGAGATCGACGGCTACACCGAGTTCGTCAAGATCTACGGCGCCAAGGGCCTGGCCTGGATCAAGGTCAACGACGTGGCCGCCGGCCGCGAGGGCCTGCAGTCGCCCATCGTCAAGAACATTCATGATGCGGCCATCGCCGAGATCCTGAAGCGCACGGGTGCGCAAAACGGCGACATCCTGTTCTTCGGCGCCGACAAGGCCAAGGTCACCAACGACGCGATTGGCGCGCTGCGCCTGAAAATCGGCCACAGCGACTTCGCCAAGAAAACCGGCCTGTTCGAAGACCGCTGGGCGCCGCTGTGGGTGGTGGACTTTCCCATGTTCGAGCACGACGAGGACGAGGGCCGCTGGAACGCGGTGCACCACCCCTTCACCGCGCCCAAGGACGGCCACGAAGACTACATGGACAGCGACCCCAGCCGCTGCATCGCCAAAGCCTACGACATGGTGCTCAACGGCTGGGAGCTGGGCGGTGGCTCGGTGCGCATCCACCGCGCCGAAGTGCAGAGCAAGGTCTTCTCGGCCCTCAAAATTTCGCCCGAGGACGCGCAGCAAAAATTCGGCTTCCTGCTCGACGCCCTGCAGTACGGCGCGCCCCCGCACGGCGGCCTGGCCTTCGGCCTGGACCGCCTGATCACGCTGATGACCAAGGCCGACTCGATCCGCGACGTGATCGCCTTCCCCAAGACCCAGCGCGCCCAGTGCCTGCTGACCCAGGCGCCGAGCCCGGTCGACGAAAAGCAGCTGCGCGAGCTGCACATCAAGCTGCGCAACCCGATGCCGGTCTGAGTCGCACCATCAGCGCATTGCGTTCGCCAGCCATGCGCTTTGAAAAGACGGCGGTAACCTGCGGCGCCTACTTGTTGCAGGTGGGTGGTCAGCGGGTGCTGATGGTGATTTCGGAACGCACTGAATGAGCCGCGCCGAGCGCGCTCAGACCAGCTGGATCGGGCAGCTCAGCGCGTAGCCGAACCCGCGCAGGGTGCGGATGGCGTCGTCGGGCGCGCCGCAGGCGCTGAGTTTTTTGCGCAGGGCGCTGATGCGCATTTCGAGGTTGGCGGGCACCAGGCCTTTGTCCTTGGTGTCGACCAGCTGCATGGCCTGCCAGCGCTCGAGTTTCTGGCCGGCGGCGCGGCAAAAGGCGGCCAGCAGCAGGCCCTCGCCGTGGCTGAGCGTGGCCTGGCCCAGCGGGCCCGACAGGCGCTGGGTCTGGCTGTGCAGCTGCAGGCAGTGCGGGGCGCTGGGCGCGCCGCCTTTGATGCGGCGCGCGAGGCTCTGGATGCACACCAGCAGCTCGGCCTGTTCGACCGGTTTGATGAGGTAGTTGTCGGCGCCCGACGAGTAGCCTTCGAGCCGGTCATTGAGTTGACCGCGCGCGGTCATGAGCACGATGCCGGCCAGCGGCTGGCTCTGGCGGATGCGGTCGGCCAGGCTGAAGCCGTTTTCTCCGGGCAGGTTCACATCGATCAGGTAGAGGTCGGGCACATCGCGCGTGGGCGTGTCGTCCACTTCTTCGGCGCAGACCACGCCGGTCACCTGGTGGCCCTGGGCGCGCAAAAAATCCACCGTGGCTTCCCGCAGGCTGTCGTTGTCTTCGACGACCAGGATGTGCAGGGCGGGGGTGGAGGATGTGGGCACGGCGAAGGGGCAAAGGCCAAAGAGCGCAAATCATAAGCAGGCGCGCACGCCTTGCCCAAAGCAAGCCAAATCAGGCTGGCTTGGCGTGCAGCGGCAGGCGCAGCACGAAGCGCACATGGCTGTCGGTGGGCGCATAGTCAATCTGGCCGCCGAGCGTCTGCATGAGCTTGCGCACCAGGAACAGGCCCAGGCCGGTGCCCGCCTGGCGGCGCGCATGGGGGCTGCGGTAGTACTTGTCGAACACCTTGTCGGCCTCGGGCCAGCCGGCCGGGCCGGGCCGGTTGGCGATTTCCAGGCGGAGCGCCTCGGGCCGGCCATCGGCCGGCGCCGGCGCGAGGCGGACCTCGATGGGGCTGTCGGGCGCCGCGTATTTGCAGGCGTTTTCCAGCAGGTTGTTGAGCACCAAGAACAGCAGCTGCGGATCGGTCTGCACGGCCAGCCTGTCGGGGGTCTGCAGCTGCACCCGCGCCGGCTCGGCGCAGGAGGCCACGGCTTCTTGCACCAGGCTGCTGGCGTCGCTGGCTTCCACATGGGCCACCAGTTGGCGGTCGCTGAGCTTGGCGGTTTGCAGGCAGCGCTCGATCACCCCGTTCATGTCGCGAATCGCCTGCTTGATCTCGCGGCTGCCCGCGGCCTGGCTGTCCAGGCGCAGGTGCATGGTGGCCAGCGGCGTCTTGAGCTCGTGCGCCAGCATGGCCAGCAGGTTTTCCTGCTCTTGCCGAACGCCCCGTTCCTGCTGCGCCTGTATTTCGCTGCGTTCGAGCGCGAGCGCGGTCGCGCGCTGGCGCTGCTGCACCACGTGCGCGCGGTACTGCAGCATCAGCAGCACCCAAAAGGCGGTGAACAAGCCATGCGCCTGCACCACATGCAGCGCGATTTCGCCGCCGCCGACCAGGCCCAGGCCGGGCAGGGCGGCCATCAGCATGAGCAGCACCATCACCCCATAAAAGCCGATCGCCACGGGGCGTGACAAGGCGGGCCGCTGGTCCGGCGGCGCCGACCAGCCCCGCGCCAGCAGCACCGAGCCCAGAAACGCCGGCGGCACCAGCAAGACCTCGAACATGTTCAGGCGCAGCGCGGCCACGGTCGCGCCGCTCAGCAGCATGCCCAGCTTGACCAGCAGCAGGCCGCACATGGCCAGGTGCAGCCGGTGCAGCCAGGCGGGCGGCCCGAACTCGCGCTGCAAAACCGTGTGGAACCAGACCGCGGCACTGACGGCGGTGATGCTGAACACGGTGAGCGCCTGGTCCAGCAGCGCGGCAGGCCAGCCCTCTGGCCACAGCGCCCGCAGATAGCCCAGCGAGCCCAGGGCGTAGAGCAGGGCGGCCGCTTGCTTGAGGCCGAAGGCGCCAATGATGGGTTCGCGGCTGAACAGCCAGTACACCAGGCCCCAGACCGCCAGCACCAGGATCAGCCCGATGTAGCAGGCGTAGAGCAAGGTCTGGGTGTGGGCGATGCGGTTGAGTTCATGCAGGCTCACCGCCTGCACATCGATCTGGCGGGTGCTGGTGGACGCCAGGCGCAGCCAGATGTCGCGTGGTGAACTGCCGGCTTCCAGGGGCATCAAAAAGTCCAGACCCTGCAGCGTGTCCTGCCGGGGGTGGTGGTGGTCGCCCAGGCGGGCCACCACCCCGTCGGCCGCCAGCGGGTCGAAGACCTGGATGTCGTCCAGGTAAACCGGCCGCACGCGCAGCACCAGCGGCTGGGGGGTGCTGCCCGGCGCAGTGAATTTGTGGGGGTCGATGCGCAGGCGCAGCCAGACCACCGCGTCACCAAAGCCCCGGCTCAGGGTGCCGCTGAAGGGCCGAGCCGGCAGGCGCACCACGTCTTCGAGGCGCAGCGTGCCCGTGGGGTCTTCCAGCCAGGCGCGTTCAGTGATGTGGTCCTGGGCCTGGGCTGTGCCCAGGCAGATGGCCAGCAGCCACAGCACGCACAGGCGGCGCGCCAGGCGGGGGAGCAGGCTGGACAGACGGGGCATGCGGCATTTTAGGAAGCCATGTTGTCGCCACGGCGGCTGTTTTGGATTTTTTTGGAAATAACAAAAATCGGTTGTTAAAGTATTAAAACCAGTCAATCCACCAAAAGTATGTATTGATTGTAGTAAATGTAATGGATCCAAAAAAGCACACCGGAGAACACGATGCAGTGCAAAAAAGACCAAGGCCGTATCCATAACCCCATGCGATTGAGCCTAATGGCCGGAGTTTGCCTGCTGGCCACGGCGTGCGCCAATGTGCAGCCGCTCGCCTTGCGCGCCGATGAAGTGCGTGAGCAGCAGCAAAAAGACGCCGCCGCCATGCGCCAGGATGTGGCGCCCATCACCGGCCCGCTGACCCTCGACGATGCGATGGCCCGCGCCCTCAAATACAACCTCGAGCGCCGCGCCAAGATGATGGAAGAGGCCCTGGCCATGGGCCAGCTCGATGTCAGCAAGTTCGACATGCTGCCCAAAATCATGGCCCAGGCCGGCTATGCCTACCGCGACCGCGCCCGCTTCACGCACAGCAGCACCTACCCCAGCGAAGAGCCCAACACGAGCACCTCGTCGACCACCAGCGAACGCAACCGCAGCACCTACGACCTGGGCCTGACCTGGAGCCTGCTGGACGTGGGCCTGGGCTACTACGGCTCCAAGCAGCAGGCCGACCGCTTCATGATCGCCGGCGAAAAGCGCCGCAAGGCCATGCACCTGCTGATGCAGGACGTGCGCACCGCCTACTGGCGTGCCGCCAGCGCCCAGCTGCTCAAGGCCGATGTGCAAAAAACCATCGCCCTGGCCGAAGAGGCCCTGGCCGACTCGCGCAAGGTGGCGGACGAGCGCGTGAAAAACCCGCTGGAGCCGCTGCGCGACCAGCGCCAGGTGCTGGAAAACCTGCGCCTGCTCGAATCCATTGAGCAGGAGTTGTCTTCGGCCCAGGTGGACCTGGCCGCGCTGATCAACGCGCCGCTGAACCAGCCGATCCAGATCGCCGCCACCGAACTGCAGAACATCGGTGAAGAAGTGGCCCAGGTGCCGGTCGACAAGCTCGAGGAAGTGGCGTTGCAAAACAACGCCGACCTGCGCGAGCAGCACTACAACGCCCGCATCGCCCGCGAGGAAACGCGCCGCACCCTGGTGCGCATGTTCCCCAACCTGAGCTTCAACTACGGCACCAAGTACGACACCGACCGCTACCTGCTGAGCAACAACTGGAATGAGGCCGGCGTGCAGCTGTCCTTCAACCTGATGAACCTGTTCACCGGCAGCACCCAGATGAAGCTGGCCGAAGCCGGCGTGAGCCTGGCCGACCAGCGGCGCGTGGCCACGCAAGCGGCCGTGATCACGCAGGTGCACCTGTCGCGCCTGCAGGTCATCAATGCGCGCAGCCAGTACGAGCGCGCCGACGCCATCTACAGCACCGACAACCAGATCGCCACCGTCATGCGCAACCGCCAGATGGTGGCCGCGCAGAGCAAGCTCGACATGGTGAGCACCGAAACCTCTTCCATCCTGAGCCTGCTGCGCCGCTACCAGGCGCTGGCCCAGGTGCAGGTCGCAGAAAACCGCCTGGTTGCCACGCTGGGCCTGGAGCCGCAGATCGGCAGCACCAGCGAGCTCTCGCTGCCCGAGCTGATCCAGCAGCTGCGCGCCAACCAGGCGCCCTGGCAGCAGCTGCGTGCGGGCAAAGTGGCCCAGGCCGACGCTGCGGGAACCCCGCGGTGATGCCGCGGCTCCTCGCGTCGGCCCTGCTGGCGCTGACGGGCGTGGCCTTCGCGCAAAGCGCGCCAACACCCGTGCCCGCCGCCAAGGCGACCAGCGGCCCGGCCATGGCCAGGCACGACATCCGCGCCCAGCTCATGCCGCGCCGCTACACCACCATCGCGGCCGAAATCGGCGCCAAGGTCTCCAGCCTGCCCGTGTCCGAGGGCGGGGCTTTCCGCGCCGGGCAGACCCTGGTGCAGTTCGATTGCTCGCTGCAAAAAGCCCAGCTCGACAAGGCGCAGGCCGAACTCGAGGGCGCCGAGCAGACGCTGCAGTCCAACCTGCGCCTCGAGCAGCTCAACTCGGTCGGCCAGCTGGAACTCGACTTGAGCAAGTCGGCCACCAACAAGGCCAAGGCCGAAGTCGGTGCCAACAAGGCCGTGCTCGCCAAGTGCCAGGTGGCCGCGCCCTTTGCCGGCCGCGTGGCCGAGCAGAAAGTGCGCGAGCAGCAGTTTGTGCAGCCGGGCCAGGCCCTGCTGGACATCCTGGACGACAGCGTGCTCGAGCTCGAGTTCCTGGTGCCTTCGGTGTGGCTGCGCTGGCTCAAGGTCGGCGGCGCCTTCGAGGTGCAGATCGACGAGACCCGCAAGACCTACCCGGCGCGTTTCACGCGCATCGGCGCGCGCGTGGACCCGGTGAGCCAGTCCGTGAAAGTGGCCGCCGCCATCCACGGCAAGTTCCCCGAGCTCATGGCTGGCATGAGCGGCAAGGTGCTGCTCACGCCCGCCGAGTGAGCGGACGCTGCCGGATGACCCTTCGCGCCGAGCCTGTCGAAGCGCCCCAGATTGATTGAACAGATCCCCAAGATCGCAGGAGAAGACGATGCGCAAGACCGCCGTCCACCCCACCTTCCAGAAAACTTCCGGGCTGAGCCGCCGCCCCAGCGGCCTGATGGCCCTCGAGCCGCGTTTCATGTTCGATGGCGCGGCCGTCGATGCGGCGGTGGATGCGCTGGCGCATCCGGATGCCGCGCCGCCCGATGCTCACCCGATGTTCGACCTGTCGGCGCTCTCCAGTGTGAACCTGGGTCAGGCCATGGCGCAGGTGCAGGAGCAGGTGCGCAACGCCGCCGCGCAATGGAACGACGCCCAGTGGATGGCGGTGTTCGGCATCTCGGCAGGCGACACCAGGGCGGTCAATGCCCTGCACGAGGTGCAGCGCCAAATCCTCGACGGCAGTTACCAGCTGCGAGTGGTCGAGGTCGACGCGGCCCAGATGGGCTTGTCGATGGCCGCCTTCGCCGCCAAAGGCCCCGATGGCCAGCCCACCATCTTTCTGAACCGCAGCTGGTGGTCCGGTGCAGAACAAGACCCGCGTCTCGTGCAGGCCTTGATCGAAGAGGTGGGCCACAGCATTGACGCCGCCGTTCACCCTGGGCAGGACAGCCCGGGGGACGAAGGCCAGCTTTTTGCCATGCGGGTGCTGGGTCTGCCTGAGACGGACGCGACCCTGGCCCAGACCCTGGCCGAAAACGACGCCGGGCAATTGCTCTATGAGGGGCAGGTCTACCAGGTCGAGCACGCCAGCTTCAACTTCACCACCGCCTACAAGCTGGCACCCGAGTACCGCTACTACGCCGAAAAAGAGCAGGAATCGGACCGCTTTTATGGCCAGAGCCTCGGCGTGGCCAGCATCAACGACAACACCGGTTCGGGCACTTTCTCGGGCAATGACGTGGTGGTGGACCTGACCATCAATGGCACCACCTACCACGGTTGGATCAGCCGTCCGATCAAGGACCAGGGCGTGGTGCGCGGTTTTTATTTCTGGTACGACCCCTCCTTCACCACGTTTGCTTTGGCCACCGCAGATGGCAACCAGGACGGCGACTCGGATGCCACCGACAACCGCGGTTACGTGCTGGTGGTCGATCAGGCCTGGTTCAACGCCATCACCGCCGGCACGCCTGTGCATGACAATGCCAACGCCAACCTCAAGGTGTACGAAGTCGGCAGCTCTTCCGACCGTGTCGACAGCGCCTTGAATTCCGTGTTGCCCGTGAATTCGGCGCCGGTGGCCACTGCCGACACCTCCAACGTCAGCCTGACGGCGGGCGCCAGCGGCGGGCCGGCACGCGAAGCGGGCGGACTGTCCAATGCCACCGCCGGTGCCGATGCGATCGGCAATGTGCTGAGCAACGACACCGATTCGAACGGCGACACCCTCAAGGTCACGGCCGTGGGCACAGGATCGGCGTCTGGCAGCGTCACGGCATCGACAACCTCGGCCAACGGCACGTCCATCGCAGGCCTTTATGGCACGCTGACCCTGGGTGCCGATGGCAGCTACCGCTATGTGGTCAACGACAACAACGCGCAGGTGCAGACCTTGCGCCTGACGACCAACACGCTCACCGACACCTTCACCTACAAAATTTCAGACCCATCTGGTGCGAGCTCGACCGCCAAGATCAACATCGTCATCCAAGGCGCCAACGACACGCCTGTGGCGGCCGATGACTACAACAGCGCCAAGGAATCCATCACCTCGGCCTTGCCCAACGGCGTCAGCAACTACGATGCCACCGACCCCCTGGGCGTGAAGGCCACTGGCAATGTGCTGACCAACGACGCCGATATCGACGGCAATTCGGAAACCAAAACCATCGTCGGCGTGACCGCCACGGCCACCAGCGGCACGCTGACGGCCGGCACCGCTTCCACGCAGCTGACCTTCACGGCAGCCTCCACGCTGAGCCCGGTGGGTGTGGGCGACTATGTTTATGTGAAGGTCGGGACGGGCAACAACCCCGATTACTGCCAGCTTTACGACGCCAGTGGCAACGCCATCACCGTCACCAGCAAGAGCCTGGTGGCTGGCAGCACCTCCAGTTACAACATCGGCCTGTCGGGCACCCCGGCCAAGCGCTACCCCACATCGGGCAGCACCTTGGTCAGCATCAGCAGCGTCAACGACCTCGACGGCACAGCCGGCGCCGACACGGTCGCCTTTTCCGGCAAGAACGTCACCAAAAACCCCTCGGGCACCAAAGAAGCCTCCGTCAGTTCCACCACTTCGCTGAGCTCGTCCAGCTTGACCCTGAGCAACATCCAGGGCAATGTGGCCGCCGGCATGGGCGTCACCTGGTCGGGCTACACGGGTGATCCGGTCAGCGTCAAGAGCGTGAGCTACGACGTATCCGGTAACCCCACCAGCATCGTGCTGTCGACCACCGCCACGCTCGACAGCACCAACTTGCCCAGCGGCACGGCCCTGACATTCACCGGCTCTGCGGGCGATACCCTGGTGGGGCAATACGGCACCCTGGTGTTGAACGCCGATGGCAGCTACACCTACACCCCAACCGCAGACAACGCCAACCTCGCCCAAGGCGAGACCAAGGTGGACGCTTTCCGCTACACCATGCAAGACGCGGGTGGCCTGACTTCGTCCGCCACGCTCTACATCTCGGTGCAGGGCTCGGGCACCAGCGACCCCAATGCGGTGGCCGACACCGCCACCGCCGTCGAGGCAGGGGGCGTGAGCAACGGCACGGCCGGTACCAATCCGACCGGCAATCTGCTGACCAACGACACGACGCCCAGCGGCACCAAGGTGGTGTATTCGGCAGCCGCGATCGGGGATTCCTCGGCCACGACCGTGGGAACCAACACGACCATCACCGGCCTGTATGGCACCCTGACACTGAGCACCACCGGCGCCTACACCTACACCGTCGATAACACCAACGCCAAGGTGCAGGCGCTTCACGGCTCGACCAACACCCTGACCGAGGTGTTCCGCTACACGATCCACAATGGCGTACAGGTGAGCTCGACTTACCTGAGCGACACCAGCACCGTCACTTTCACCATCCAGGGCAAGAATGACAACCCGGTGGCCGCCAACGACAGCGCCATCGCGCTGGAGGCCGGGGGCTACCTCAACGGCACAGCGGGCTACAACCCGAGCGGCAACGTGCTCGCCAACGACAGCGACGTCGACGACGACGCCTCGGCCTTGTGTGTGCTGTCGGTACGCACCGGCAGCAGCGAAGGTGCGGGCACGGCGGGCACGGTGGGTTCGGCACTGGCTGGCCAATATGGCTCGCTCACCCTCAATGCCAATGGCGCCTGGACCTACACGGTCAACAACAGCAACGCGGCGGTGAATGCCCTGAGCAGTGGCCAGACCCTGACCGACAGCTTCAACTACACCCTGGTGGACTCCTCGGGCGTTTCGGGCCTCACCGACATCGCCGTGCTGACCATCACCATCGAGGGGGCAGACGACACCCTGTCGATCGACAACATTTACGTCAACGAAGCCTCGCCCTACGCGGTGTTCACCGTCGGCGGTGCTGCTGGCATGAGTGTGCAACTGGCCCTGGACACCACGGGCCTGAACAGCCGAGATCGGCTCGCCACGCTGGGCACGGACACCGCAGCCACCAGCACGCTGCAGTACCTCGATGGCAGCACCTGGCGCACCTACGATGCGAGCAACCCCCCGGTCATGCCCAGCGGCAACCAGCTGCTGGTGCGCATCGCCCTCAGCCAGGACGGGGTGCATGAGGGCAACGAATCGTTCACGCTGACGGCCACCTCCGGCTCGCAATCGGTGGTGGGCATTGCCACCATCAACGACGAAGGCGAGGGCGACCTCTACCCCAACAACACCACGGGCAACAAGGA
>JACCDU010590429.1_pt1 | contig 10013 bp, 7 predicted proteins | sample 7446081 | NCBI WGS metagenome assembly JACCDU01 (sample SAMN15323447, study PRJNA562643) | freshwater metagenome | isolation source: river surface water | place: USA:Blue River Watershed | collected 2017-08-17
ACGTTTCTAATCATGAGCAATCAGAAAATATTTCGTTGGGTTATCATCTTGTTCACTCTTTTGATGATCGGTTTAGCGATCGATATGGCACGGAATACGACGGCCCCGTGGAATAAGAGGAGTAGTAAGTAGTCGATAGTCGCTAGTCACTAGTCACTAGTCCGGAGTCGAAAGGCCGAAAGGATTAAACAACTCTTAATTCTTAATTCTGCAGGAAGTCCGAAGGGGTCAGTAGTCAGTCGCTAGTCGCTAGTCACTAGTCACTAGTCCGGAGTCGAAAGGCCGAAAGGATTAAACAACTCTTAATTCTTAATTCTGCAGGAAGTCCGAAGGGGATAGTGTTCAGTCACTAGTCGCTTGTCGCTAGTCCGGAGGAAAATAGTCCGAGTCCGAAGGGATTAAACAACTCTTACCTCTTACCTCTTACCTCTTAACTCAAAACCGCCTGAATATGCTTCAAATGGTGCTCACAATGCCAAGCATAGATCCCCAAAACACGGTCCAACCGATAACTAATCCCACGCTCCGGATGAAAATAGGTCTTTGACCAATCCGATTCCTGCATGGTCTTCATTAAATATACCCACCGCAAGTGAATGTATTTGATCCCCTCAATTGACCATTGAATCGGAGCTTCGTTACCATCCGGCATTTCTGCCCAAGTATTTTCGTCGTAAGGTTTGATCGTCGGGTTGTCCTCCGTCAAAGCCATTTTGAATCGTATATATGAATTGATGTGGCTGTCGTAGAGGTGATGAATGACTTTGCGGGCCGACCAGCCTCCTGGCCGATAGGGTTTCTCCAATAATTGCTCATCGACACCGGCTAATAAGGTAGCCAGTTGGGCAGGTAATGCCTCAATCGTTGCAATCCATTCAGCACGTAATGCAGGAGAAATGACTTCCGGTGCAGAAAACTTTCCAATCGGATATTGTAAGGGATTTAGTTCCATCTTATCTTGTGTAAAATGCGGTTATTTCTGCCCCAGCTTGACGGGTATGCGCAATCAAAGGATGAACCCCCATGCGAATACTATCCATTAATTCTTTGCCACTCTCTTTCATTAGTTGGGATATGTGCAAAACATATTCAATTTCGCCTTCTTCCATTTCCAAAGGAACCACAACTTTATAGACTTGATTTCCCAAGGCAGCTAATCGAGCGGCTTCTTGTTTCGCCGCCTCAAAACTATTTTCCAAATCTGCCGGGTCGACGATAATAATTTTTGCTTCTTGCTCGGATTTTTCATTTAATAGGCCAACAAGTGCTAGATCCAAACCCTCCAAAAGCTTTCGGAATGCATGGTAATTTTTTCCATTGCGCATCCGTTCGCGAATGGATTGGCGAATGAAATAGGTGATAGAATCTGTAATATTTAGACCAATTTCCGCCATTTGTTTGAAAATCAAAGAGCTTGGTGACATGCCCGGAATCGTGTTCGGGTCATGTAATACAACCACACCTTCTGCTGTCAAAAATCCATCAATCCGCGTACAAACCCCAAATCCCAAATCATCAAAGGCTTGTTTGACCTGTGCTTGAATCTCCTGTAAATGACCAAGTGATGCCTCCATTGGGATACGTTTGCGGGTCAATTTTGATTTGTATTTGGCATTAAAATCAAAAACCTCAACGGATTCATCGATCACAATTTCAGTAGGAGGAAGGGCAACAGAAACACCCTTGGGTGTCTGAATCACACCACAACTGAATTCATTTCCATGGACAAATGCTTCCAATAATACCGCATCTTCCGAGTGCATCGAATGTATGCTTGCTTTGGTTACTGTTTTTACAAAATAGTCCTTCAAGGCTACATGTAATTCCGCAGGATGTACGTAGGTTTGATGATTAAATCGAACCGGAAAACCGATTCCCTCATCCAAATTAACCATTTTTTGAAGGACTTCCACTTGTTGGTCTTCCGTATAAGTTATCCAATGCTCCCGGTAAATTTCCTGAATAAACAAGCATTTTTTGATCGCCTGATCAAAGACTTCTACGGAATCTTCCTTCACAAAAGCTAATCCAATTGACGATCCTTGATGGGGCGCTTTGGCCACAAAAGGAATCCCAATGGCCTTTTTAACTTGCTCGAATAAGGTCTCCCGACCGTATGCTTCGTAATCTGCACGCTGCAAAACGAAATATTTCTTATCCAAACCGACGCTCTTTGCAAGCCAATCGTTTTGTTTGATTTTATCGATACCAATCGCTGAACCTAAAACGCTTGGTCCCGAATACGGAATATTAAACCATTCCAATAATCCCTGAATGCTGCCATCTTCAGCTCCGGGGCCGTGCATGGCAATAAAAGCGAAATCAAAATGCGTGGAAAATTCAGTTGGGCTAATTTTCGTTCCGATGGACGAAATCATTGCATCGTAATCGCTCAGGTCTGTTAATGATTCCGTGTACACTGAAAAGGGTGCCGTTTGATACGCAGCTGGCGGAAAGAAATTGCGGATGGATTCTTGAAAGATCAATTCCTCCTTGATCAAAATGAAATTCCCTAAACCATCAACAAATACCGGTACAGGCGTAAATAATGCCTTGTTAATATGTGACATCGCCGTTTTACCACCGGCAAAACTAATTTCGCGCTCACGCGCCTGACCACCAAAAAATATTCCTATTCGCATCATGCTACTTTGATTTCTTCTACTGCTGTAATTTCAGGTACTTCCCGACGAATCGCTTCTTCTACACCGGCACGAAAGGTCATCGCCGACATATTGCAAGACTGGCAATTGCCTACCAATGCCAATTTTAACACATTTTCTGCCGTGATTTCGACGATTTCCACATTCCCTCCATCAGCAACCAAATAGGGTCTAATGCTATCAAGTGCGATTTGGATTTTTGAATAAAGTGGGTGATTTTCCATACTTTTTATTGTGCGTTGTTAATCGCGATTTGCTGAGCCAAATTAGCTGCAATTTTTCCAAATGCCTCTGCTGTAGGTCCTTCTTCCGCCGCGATGGGTTTCCCCGCATCGCCAGCCTCTCGTATTCCTTGAACCAAAGGTACTTCCCCTAAAAAGGGTACTTTATATTTAATCGCTAATTCTTTTCCGCCATCTTTTCCAAACAAATAGTATTTATTGTCGGGCAATTCTTCCGGCGTGAAATACGACATGTTTTCGACTAATCCCAAAATGGGCACATTGATACCATTTTGCTTGAAAAATTGCAAGCCTTTGGTTGCATCCGAAAGGGCTACTTTCTGCGGTGTAGTCACTATGACTGCGCCGGTTAATTTGATCAATTGCACCAAAGTCAAATGAATATCAGATGTTCCAGGAGGCAAGTCGATTAATAAATAATCCAATTCTTCCCAATTCGTATCCCCGAAAAACTGACGCAAAGCCTGCGTCATCATCGGTCCGCGCCAAGGCACAGGACTTTCCGTAGGCGCTAAAAAGCCCATGGAAATCAGTTTAATTCCGTATTGATTAATCGGCTGAATGCGATTTTTACCGTTGACTTCTTGCACCAAAGGCTGCATATCTTCCGCCCCAAACATAACAGGAATAGACGGTCCAGAAATGTCGGCATCTAAAATGCCCACTTTGGCTCCCGCTTTCTTCAAAGCCATGGCTAAATTAGCCGTAACGGTTGATTTACCCACGCCTCCTTTGCCCGATGCTACCGCAATTACATTCTTCACACCTGGAATTAAGGGATCTTGTTGTTGCAAGGAGGTCACCTCAGCCGTCATGTTTATGACAATTTTCAAATCCGGATGGACCAACTTATGAATGGCATCCACACAATCTTGTCTGATTTTTTCTTTCAATGGACAGGCAGGTGTCGTTAAAACGACTGTAAAACGTACTTCTCCTACTCCCAATTCAACATCTTTAATCATGCCCAAAGTCACCAAATCCTTTTTCAAATCTGGCTCTTGGACCGTGCTCAAAGCACCTAATATGATTTCTTTTGTTACACTCAATTCTCCCATAATGCGTTCTTTCCTTTCAAACTTCAAATATAGGGCTTTGTCTTAAGATAAGGCCAATATTTGTTGGTCTATTTTTGCCAAAATCTTGCTTGAATCTATACCCAATGTATCCATGTTAATTTCCTTTCGGAGTCGCATCAATATTTCTCTATGCTGAGGGAACTGCAAAGGATGCGGTCGATGCCGCATCGTGGCATAAATCTCCTGCCATCTTTTCGCTATCTCCTGTAGAGTGTCATCAAAATGAGCAATTTGGAATCGCTCATAGATGTACTGAATAGCTTGTTCCGTCGGATGAATCAGGTCGGCTTGATAAAATCGATAGTCCCGTAATTCGTCCATCATGATTTCATAAGCGGGGAAATAAGTGATTTGTTCCGGATATTTTTTCGATAATTGTTCTGCGGCTAATCGTAAAATGGCTTTAGAAACAGCATTTTCAGGCATCCCATCTTTCGTATGACGAACGGGAGAAACGCTTAAAATGATTTGTATTCTATCATTTTCTTGCAGAAATGCCTCATAGCCTGCACAGATTTCCTCTACCGTACTTTGTTTTTTAATGAAGCGCGATGACACTTGTTTATGGCAATTTGCAATCGCCCGGCCCAGCACCTGATCCTCATAATAAAAGGCTGTCCCCCAGGTGATCACAAGGAATTGGCTACCTGCTAAAAAATCCAGCGTATTCGTTTTTACTGTATTTAATTGGGCCAAAAACGCTGATGGCTCCGCACCCATAAATTGAGAATGGAAATCCGGATGGACGTAATTGTCGCCCTGCTGATATAATTCCTCCTTTTTTAGTTGCTGTCCTTGCAATCCCCTCATGATGCTCAAGGGATGAAAGAGTGTACCCAATGCTTGATTCGATACTTCCATGGGTAATTCAGCCATTCGGCTCCCGATGTTTTCGGCAAAACAGGATCCGATGCAGAGGATTTGACTGTTGGGCTGTATCAGGTGAGTGGCGCGCGGAATGGTAAAGGTGGTGCTGAGTTTCATCATGTGTAAATCCCCAGACTGAAGTCTGGGGTTATAAAAACCTATAGCCCCAGGTTTTAACCTAGGGTGTGAATTATTTTATTCCCGTCGCCCAACGATTCATTTTTCTTTCCATGACGTCTAATGGCATGTTGCCATCTTTTAATATCTCATCGTGGAAATCTGAAAGTTTGAATTTAGGGCCTAATTCTTTGCTCAATCGTTCACGAATTTCCCGGATTTTTAGAGCCCCGATTTTGTAGGAAAGGGCTTGAGCTGGAATCGCCATATAGCGTTCAATCTCAGCCGTTGCGCCCTGCTCGGAAATCGGTTCGTTGGCCATCATGTAAGCAATCGCCTGCTCGCGTGTCATGTTTTTTGAGTGCATGCCCGCATCTACGACCAACCGAATAGCCCGGTGGATTTCGTCTCCCAAAGCACCCATGTATTGAAATGGATCAGTATATAGGCCCAATTCTTTTCCTAAACTTTCGGTATATAAAGCCCAACCTTCGGCATAAGCTGAATTACCCCCAAATCGACGGAATTTCGGCAATTGTCCGTTTTCTTGTTGGAGACTCACCTGGTAATGATGCCCTGGAATCGCCTCATGCAAAAATAAACTCTCCATGCCGGAGGTCGTGTTGAATTTTGTTGCGTCCAAAATCGGAACATAGAATATCCCCGGACGTGTCCCATCTTCGGATCCTTGGAAGTATTCTGCGGAAGCAGATGCCGCGCGGAATGCCTCGGTTTGACGAACCTCAAAAGGGGTTTTCGGCACCCGACCAAACATCGTTTTCAATGCCGGTTCCATTTTTTTATGAATCGTTTCAAAAGCAGCCAAAACTTCAGCAGGAGTATGATATGGCATGAATTTCTTGTCGGCACGCATGTGCTCAAAGAAGGCTTTTAAGTCGCCTTGGAAGCCGACCGACTGTTTGGTTTTCTCCATTTCGGTTCGGATGCGTTTTACTTCAGCCAAACCTGTTTGATAGATTTCATTCGCGGGTTTATCGGTCGTCGTCAAGACCTTAATTAGGTATTGATAATAAGCGGCGCCATTGGGAATAGCAGAAATGCCGCTAGTCGTACGGGCTTTTGGTAAATATTCTTTTTGTAAAAATTGTGCTAAACGCGTGTAGGCTGGGATGATTTCCTGCTGGATAATTTGGCTATAGGCTGCCGTAAATTTTGCTTTATCAGCCTCCGAAAAGTCTTTTGGAAAATTAGTTAATGGGCCATAAAAGGTGCTTTGTTTGATATCAGCTACTTTGAACGATTGCAATTGTGGAATGATTTTTTCCACCAAAGCTTTCGGTAATACCACATTCGCGGCGATTCCTTTTTGGAAATACACGATACTCGAGTCCATATACGCCGCACCAATGTGCATGCGTTTTTCCCAATTCTCATAATCCTTTTTTGTCGCAAATGGTTGCATTACGGAACCGCTGCCCAACTGTGCAAAGGTTAAATGAAAGCCATAAAATTGGTTTAAGGGCATCAAATTGTCTTGGTATGTCAATCCCTCAAGACCTAATTCGATGTCGCGCTTTAATATATCGAAGGTAATTTGGTCGTTATCGTCCAATTTTTCGCGGTCGATTTCGGCCAAACTTGATTGGGTTTTCTCTAACAAAGCCTTGATTTTGGTGCGGTGTGCATCAGTGAATTCGATGTTCAATAGGTCGTTATAGCGATTGTCACCATTGGCAGTGGCTGAAACGGGATTTAATTTCAATTGTTCTTCGTAATAGGAATCTACGAGTGAGCCGAGTTCTTTTTTGGCATCGCCTGATTTGCAGGAAATAAAAGCCAATAAGCCTAAGAGGTAAGTTAGTTTTTTCATGCTGTTGATTTAGAATTCGAATATAAAAAGAAAGCGGAACAAGCCATGCATGCTTATTGCAAATGTCCTATTTCTACAAAAGGTAATTGCGCCAAAAATTCTATATTTGTAGTTTATGGTAAAAATCAACACCTAAGCATTTATAATTTTATGTCAAACATGGGAGCTGAACGCGAAAGACTGAGTCTTCGCAACGATAATAAAGGATGGAAAAAGTGGGGCCCCTATTTGACGGAGCGTCAATGGGGCACGGTTCGTGAGGATTATTCAGCGAGTGGAAATGCTTGGGATACTATTTCACATGACATGGCTCGTTCCAAAGCCTATCGCTGGGGCGAAGAGGGTATTGGGGGAATTTCCGACAATAAACAACATGTTTGCTTTGCCTTTGCTTTCTGGAATCACCGTGATCACATCTTAAAAGAACGATTTTATGGTCTAACGGGTAATGAGTCAAATCACGGGGAGGACGTCAAGGAATTGTATTATTACCAAGATTCCACGCCCACGCATTCCTACCAAAAAATGCTGTACAAATATCCACAGCATACTTTTCCGTATCAAAAGCTTGTCGATGAAAGCAAAAAACGTACACGTTTGGAGCCCGAATATGAGTTGATGGATACCGGAATCTTCGACAAAAATGAATTTTTCGACATCTCCATGGAATATGCCAAAGGAGATGAGCAAGATATATTAATTCAAGTAACGGTTGAAAATCGTTCCAAAGTTGCCGCACCGATTACCGTATTACCCACTATTTGGTATCGAAATACTTGGTGCTGGGGCTACGAAAAGTACAATTACAAACCGATGTTGACGGGTGTCGGACATTCTTTCATCGAAGTAGATCACCGAGTTGTAGGCCGCTTTAAATTATATGCGGAAGAGGCAGATGAGTTTTTATTCTGTGACAATGAGACCAATTTTGAGCGTTTACATGGCTCAGCGAACTTGTCGCATTTTACAAAGGATGGAATCAACGATTACGTCGTTAATAAAAACAAACATGCAGTAAATCCGAATCATATTGGGACGAAGGCTTCGGTTCGTTATTCGGCGAAGATTCCCGCTGGAGGTAAAAAGGTCTTTCGTTTGCGTTTGACCAACTTGACCTTGCGAGAGCCTTTTGCGGATTTTGATGAAATTTTTGCAGCCCGATTGAAGGATGCGGATGATTTTTATGCGGATTTACAAAAGGATATTCACGAAGCAGGCATGCGCAATTTACAGCGTCAAGCCTATGCGGGCATGCTGTGGTCTAAGCAATGGTATTATTACAACGTTTTTGAATGGATCAAGGGAGATCCTGCGATGCCAAAACCGGATGCCTCTCGCAAGCTTGGCAGGAATAATACCTGGCGGCACATGTATGCGGCTAATATTCTTTCCATGCCTGATAAATGGGAATATCCTTGGTTTGCAGCATGGGATTTAGCCTTTCATACCTTGCCTTTGGCACGATTAGATCCCGATTTTGCGAAACGCCAATTGGCCGTAATCCTTCGCGAATATTACATGCATCCAAATGGACAGATTCCAGCCTATGAATGGTCATTCTCGGATGTGAATCCTCCCGTGCATGCTTGGGCAACTTGGAAGGTCTATGAGATCGACAAGGAGATGAATGGGGGCAAAGGGGATGTAGTTTTCTTAGAGCGAATCTTCCATAAGTTATTATTGAATTTCACCTGGTGGGTGAATTTGAAGGATGAGGGAGGGAACAATATTTTTGGCGGAGGATTCTTGGGGATGGATAATATTGGTGTGTTTGACCGTTCGGCGCAATTGCCTACGGGTGGACACTTGGAACAGGCTGATGGAACGGGTTGGATGGCGATGTACAGCTTGAACATGTTGCGCATTGCCTGTGAGATTGCCATCGAGAATCCGGTATATCAAGATATGGCTTCCAAATTTTTCGAGCACTTCCTGCACATTGCGGGTGCGATGCAGACGATCGGTGGTGATAAATTGAACCTTTGGGATGAGGATGACCAATTCTATTATGACATGTTGCATAAGGAAGATGGCAGTGCAGAATTATTAAAAGTCCGTTCGATGGTTGGCCTGATCCCACTCTTTGCCGTGGAAGTTTTGACATCGGATATGTTGGAAAAATTACCCGCCTTCAAACGCCGTGTTGAATGGGTGCTTAACAACCGACCGGATTTGGCAAGTTTGATTTCACGCTGGTATGAGCCGGGCAAGGGGGAGAGTCGTTTGCTTTCCATTTTGCGGGGTCACCGAATGAAGATGATTATGAAACGGATGTTTGATGAGACCGAATTTTTATCGGACTATGGCATTCGTTCGCTTTCAAAATACCACAAAGAGCACCCTTATAAATTTGCCTTCGAGGGCGGATCCTTGCAGGTGGATTATACGCCGGCGGAGTCGACGGGAAGTATGTTTGGGGGAAACTCCAACTGGCGTGGTCCGATTTGGTTCCCAATGAATTATTTGATTTTGGACTCCTTAAGTAAGTTTTCGGATTATTACGGTTCGGATTACGAAGTGGAATTCCCAACGAATTCAGGGAATATGATGAATATCAAAGACGCAGCGGAAGGGGTTTCTCGACGCTTGTTGGCCATGTTCATGCCCAACTCAACGGGCGACATCCCAATGTACGATGGGCATGAGAAATTGCATGAAGATTCCCATTTGTTCTTTGAATACTTTGATGGGGATACCGGAAAAGGCTTAGGGGCAAATCACCAGACCGGTTGGACCGGATTGATATCTGAAATTATCCTTCAATTACATAAAAAATAATGCAAACACCTGACGAACGTTTTGCGGCCTTGGGCCTTGAATTACCTCCTGCACCGAAACCATTGGGTGTTTATAAGCCAGGTTTACAGGTGGGAGATTTCTATTATGTATCTGGACATGGCCCTGTTCGCCCAGATGCCTCCTTGATCATTGGTCGGATTGGTGCCGACATGGACATAGAGGCAGGGAAACTCGCGGCAGAGCAAGTTGGCCTGACCATTTTAGCTACCTTAAAGGCGCAATTAGGTTCCTTGAATCGCGTGAAACGCGTCATCAAAGTCTTGGGTATGGTGAACGCGACGGATGATTTTTTGCGTCATCCTTATGTGATTAATGGCTGTTCAGAATTGTTTGCCAAAGTTTGGGGCGAGGAAAATGGCATCGGTGTCCGCTCTGCAGTGGGCATGGGAACCTTGCCGGATAATATCCCGGTGGA
>JACCDU010978309.1_pt1 | contig 10003 bp, 11 predicted proteins | sample 7446081 | NCBI WGS metagenome assembly JACCDU01 (sample SAMN15323447, study PRJNA562643) | freshwater metagenome | isolation source: river surface water | place: USA:Blue River Watershed | collected 2017-08-17
AAAGATCAGATTTTGATTGTCGACGACAATGAAGATATTCGCTTCTTTGTCCGTGCTGCACTTACCCCAGAAGGTTTTGAAGTTATTGAAGCAGCTGATGGAAATCAAGCTCTTGAAATATTCCGTAAACGTGAACCAGCTGTCATCATTCTCGATCTCTCTATCGGGCAGCCTGATGGATTTGAAGTCTGCCGAGAAATTCGAAAGGTATCTACGGTACCTATCATTATGCTAACAAGCCACGATGAAGAGATGGATGAAGCAATGTGCCTTGCTGCCGGCGCTGATGATTACATCACCAAGCCGGTCTCTGCCCGAATTCTTGCATTACGCACAACCACTCAAATTCGCCATCGTGCCGCTCAGAATCTCCTTACGGGATCCACAATCACCGCTGGAGTCCTCACCTTGGATACTGAGACTCGCGATCTCACTGTTGGTGGCAAGAAAATCGATTTAACTCGTACTGAATATGATTTCTTACATCTACTCATCAGCAACCCAAAACGAGTATTTACGCGCGAGCAAATTTCAGAGGCGATTGGTACATCTCTTGAGTATTCGAGCGATCACTTGCTAGATACCCATGCATCCCGTATCCGAATGAAAATCAAAGAAGTCAGCGATATAAAGGTACTTCACGCCGTTCGAGGCGTTGGATACCGCTTACTCAGTAATTAGCCACGCCAAGATTGGCTCAAAGGACGACCCTCTGCGTAACCAGATGCGGATTGAATTCCGACAAGTGCGCGATCTGCAAACTCTGCTAGTGAACGTGCACCTGCATATGTGCATGATGAACGAAGGCCGGAGATAATTTCATCAATCAAATCTTCCACACCTGGACGGTTTGGATCTAAATACATCTTTGATGAAGAAATGCCTTCTTCGAAGAGCGCCTTGCGAGCACGATCAAAAGCATCTTCGGCAGATGTGCGCGCAGCAACAGCGCGCTTTGATGCCATTCCGAAAGATTCCTTATAAGGGCGTCCCGCACTATCGCGAAGTAAGTCTCCAGGTGACTCATAGGTGCCGGCAAACCAAGAACCAATCATCACCTGCGATGCACCAGCAGCAAGTGCGAGTGCGACATCGCGTGGATGACGGACTCCGCCATCTGCCCAGACGTGCTTACCTAACTTCTTCGCCTCTGCAGCACATTCAAGAACTGCTGAGAACTGCGGGCGACCCACACCTGTCTGCATACGTGTGGTGCACATCGCTCCCGGACCAACGCCAACCTTAATAATGTCAGCACCAGCTGCAACCAAGTCGCGAACACCTTCTGCAGTAACGACGTTACCAGCAACAATTGGCACACCAAGATCGAGTTTCTTAATAATTTGCAAAGCTTCAATCATCTTCTTCTGGTGGCCATGCGCGGTATCTACAACGAGAACGTCTGCCCCAAAAGCCACTAATTTCGCTGCTTTTTCAGCGATATCGCCATTGATTCCAACGGCTGCTGCAATACGCAAACGACCCTTTGCATCAAGTGCTGGCTTATACAAAGTCGCACGAAGTGCGCCGGTACGAGTCACGATTCCAACGAGTTCTCCATTGCTTGAGACAACCGGTGCCACTGTACGAACGCGATCATTGAGGAAATCAAAGGCCTGACGTGGGTTCAAGGTATCTGGAATCGTAGTGAGCTCAGATGTCATCACCTGACCCAATTGGGTAAAGCGGTCCACGCTATGAAGATCGTCTTCAGTAACGATTCCCACCGGCTTCTTACCTTCAACGATGACAACTGCGCCATGTGAGCGCTTGTTAATCAAACTCGCTGCATCGGCAACGGTCTGTTGTGGGCTCAAAGTGATGGGGGTCTCAAAGAAAGTGTGGCTCGCCTTCACAGCAGCAATAGTCTCGGCAACGATTGGAAGTGGGATGTCCTGCGGAATAACGACCAAGCCACCACGGCGAGCTACGGTCTCTGCCATTCGGCGACCAGCGATTGCGGTCATATTTGCTACGACCAAGGGAATTGTTGTGCCAGATCCATCGTTGGTATCGAGGTCGACCTCCATGCGGCTGGAAATCTCTGAATTGGAAGGTGCCATAAAGACATCGTCATAGGTCAGGTCGAATTGAGGCTGTGTAATGAAGCGCATGGGGTCAGGATACCTGTTACGGCGCAGTATAGGTTGGAAGGTTGGAACTGTTGCTTGGTGCGAAGTGGTTATCACTTGAATCGTAGAAAGGATCATTTGAATCCTGCGCTAGGAGTAAAAGCACTGTCCCAGAAACCTTATTTAGCGGAGTGCTCGGTGGGGTGAAGTTTGAAGTGTAGAGAGCTGTTCCCTTCACCACTCGAAGATTGCGTAGATGACCATCAAGCTCATATCCACCATAGTTAGAAAGCCTGCCAATTACTGGCTCGTTGCGATCGATAGTGTGGCCACTATCATTCGCCTCTACTTTAAGAATGCCATCTACAAAGATTCGATATTTTCCATTGCCGCGTACCGCTGCAAAGTGGTGATAATTACCATCGCGCCAAGCACTCTCCATCGGTGCAGTAATGTCACCGATCAAACCGTCTCTGCGGATTAATATCAAGTTATTTTCAATCCAGAATGCAAAGCCAGAAGAGCCATTGACATCTCCACCTGCATCATAAAATGTTTCGTTAGTTGAGGATCCATCAAGTTTTGCCCAGACTTCAATGGTGAATGGATTGGTGCCGAGGATAAAATTGGTATTGGGAGCATAATCAATCGAGCTGATTCCTGTATTAAAGAGCAAGCTTCCACTTGGAAGCATGCTCTGTGAGAGTGCTCCATCATGGTTGACAGATTCCACTGTAAGTCTAAAAACGGAGGTCGCAGGTGCCAAAGCAGAAGCAGCAGGAGAGGCGGAATTAAACAGTGTGACTCTAAATCCGTTCGTCACAGGGTTGATCTCTGATTGGGTCAGTCCTGCATCAGCAAGGGTATAAATGCCGTTATTGCTATATACACGGATTGAGTTGTAGGTGATACCGCCGGTTTGATAGAGCCCAAGAGGAGTTGTGGTCGCAGAGTCGTAGGCGCGGATAATGAAGTCTTTTCCATTGCACGAGGAACTAATCTCACTCAATTGAATATCAGTCAATTTGTAAGAGCCAGAATTACCTGGGGCGTTTGCGAAGGTAGCGAAGGGTGTCACTGTAATCGCCGAATCACAGGCAGTTGCTTGGATAATTCCTTGTCCAAATTCCACTCGGCCAGAGCCCAATTGAACATCTGTAGCAAAAGTTGTGCCGAGAGTTGCATAGCCGACCGCAGAAATGATTGCGAGCAAAGTTAACTTGAATGAAAGGGTTTTCTTTGATTTCCCTTTGTGCTCATCTTCCTTATTCTCAACATCGTCGTGATATGAGTACAGGTCGGAATCATTGTGAGTAGTCACAATTGATGCCTCCCTTCATGCAATCACTGCAAGAAGGGATCCCGGCAGAGCGCAGGTTCCTAGTTTACTGCGCCCGCCAGGACCTGCATTACTAGAAGGCTCTGATTGGACGAAGTCGGTATGGGTTATTCACAGAACAGTTTTGGGTATTGCTGGATCTGTTCGCAAAGTTAACCGAACGGCAACTACCTGCGGAAGCCTGAGAAGAGGTGTGGTAATCACTTGCGTTAAAGGTGCTCAGTGATTTTGCTGAAGAGTCATACAAGGCAAGAAGTTCGTTAAGTGACGGCACAAACCACTGACCCGCTGTATCTCCGTTAGGACCAGCATAAGCCCGTGCACGTGAAGGGGCTCCCACATTGTCACCTGCTGCAATCAAAAGAGATGTGTTGTTATATCCCGTGCCTAAGTTTGTCGATGTTCCCGCAACCAGCGAACTTGCATAGACGGGACCTGTTGAATTGTGGAAGAAGTTGTATGGTCCTTCTGAGCTAGATCCGGACCATGTTAGTGGAGCATATTCCAAGTAATAACAGTTGCTTCCGCAGACAGTTCCCGTCTCAGTGAACGCGCTCACAGACTTGTAGAAAATCGTTCCACCACTTGGACTTATATCGCCGACATTACAAATCTGATCTGTCACGCAAGAGTAAGCGACGTGTGAAACGCTTTGAAGAGTCACACGCGAGACGGTCGATGCAAGGGCAACCGGAGATGGGAAGGAAATAGTGAATGTTCCAGCACCACTGGTAATTGTTGCCTCTTTCGATCCAGCACCGATTTGAAATGTCCCAGCATTATTCCAAACTGCTGCAACAGTCTTTGATGTTGCAAAAATTGGAAGCGCTGTTGAAGTGCTTGTGTCATAGAAAGAGATATTGAAGTCCACACCGTGGCATGAAGATGGAATATTTGAAACAGTAACAGCATTGAGATAGTAAGCACCGGCTCCTGATGAATTTACGAAAGTGCTCTGTGGAGTTACGGTCAGATTGGTGCTTCCAGAACATGCAGTTGCGACCTGGACACCTTGTCCGAACTCAAGTGAAGCACCGCTTCCAAGAGAGATATTCGCGGCAAGAGTATTTTGAAGAAAAAGAGCACCCAGTACTACCAATGCACTCAGAGCGATTGGTCCTCGCATTTTGCGCTTAGAGCCACCTTCTTCTGGTGCGTAGCCTTCTTCAAAATCAATGATCATGCGTGCAAATCTCCTCTGAACTCATAGCTCAACAAGAGAAAAATACGATTTACTGGTTTAAACCAAGCAAAATAGATAGTTAACAGGAGAAAAAGGGAACAGATGTGACACTTTGCTTACCTGCTTCAATCCCCACATGCCAGAATTAACTATGCTTCAAACGCGACTCATCTATGTAGAAAATGATCCAGCCTTACGCTCGATCCTTGGAGGGATGCTCGCATCTTCAAAAGGTATCGAACTCCTTGGAAGCTTTGCTGGGGCTAACGAAGTTGTTGATAGGGCGCTAGTTCTCAGGGCAGATGTTGCACTTATCGATTTTGCTCTGGATCAAAATGGTTTAAATGGGATCGAACTAGGTATTGCTCTTCGCAATATCAATGAATACATCGGCATCGTAATCTACTCACAGTTTTCCGTGAGACCGATGGTCCATCGCGTACCAAAGTCCATGCGCGCAGGGTGGTCGTTTTTTAATAAATCAGCGGAGATGAACACTGAAGATTATGCGCAGATTCTTCAAATGACCGCCGCAGGCAAAGGTAATTGGGAAGAGGTTCTCGAGAAAGATAATAAGAGTCAGGAAGGAGAGGCTTCAGTCTTCTTTGCCTTGACCCCACGACAACGTTCAATCATGTCGCTTAGTGTTCAGAGTAAGAGCCCACAGGAAATTGCTGAAAAATTGGGATTAAGTTATTCATATGTGCGCAAGGAATTATCTCGAGCCTACGCCGTCTTATTACCAGACGCGTCCGAAGGCAATGATCTCAAAACTGCCGCTGTCCTTAAATACATGGAACTCATGAGGATCTCTTGAAGACAATCGAATTGAAGAGACTCATCAAACTAATAGGTCCTTATCCGTACAATCCATATCTCATATTTCTCTTCTTCTTTGCGTTGTTTTTCTCTCGTTTTGTACCTTTGGTCAGCTATTTACCCGCTGGCCCCGAACGCTGGCGCGCAGGAGGAATAATTCTCGTAGCTTCTGCAATACCGGGGATTATCTTTTCTACCGGTGCAGTTCTACTCCGCAAGTTTCGATTCTGGAGCAGCGAAAGCACGATTTTCTACATTCTTGAGGTTGCCTTTTTTCAGTATTTGAACCTGCTCTATCTACCTTTCATCAATAGGCGCCTAAAGGTTCAGCTGGGGCATTCAAATGAAACCCTCATAGCGCTTTCGCCCCAGATCTTTATAGCCTCACTAGTTTTAGTTCTCATCGCCCTTGCCTTAATGCATCGAGCAGAGCAAAAAATTGGTGATCGCCTCTCTGTCGCTACAGAACTTGTTGGAAAATTGGAGCTAGAAAGAGAGGGTTTGATTCACTCTGACGAGCGCCTACGTCGTCAAACATCTCAATTTCTTCACGATCGAGTGCAATCAGATTTAATGGTGGTAGGAATGGAGTTGAAGTTAATTTCAGGTCAATCTTCTCCTGAAATTAATGCTGCAATCGATCGGGCAATTCATCGACTAGAGAAAACTCGTTCGGCGGATTTAAAGAATTTAATTCAAGTCCTAACTCCTAACCTAGAAGCGGGGTCCTTGCGCTCGGCGCTAGATCTTTTACTAGAGCAGTATCAAAACATTATGGGGATATCAGTTCACATTGATGACACCACAGAAAATTTAGAATCCGAAGAATTGTTGGGAATCTTCCGCATTGTCGAACAAGCTGTCCTTAATGCTTTAGTTCACGGACCCGCCAAACGTGTTCAAATAAGTGTAAATACTGACGCCGCAGGAATGACTGAAATCATCGTCTCTGATGACGGTCCAGGAACATCAATCGAAAATGTCACGGCTGGGGTAGGCACTGCAATCATCGACTCATGGGTTGGCATTCTCCGCGGAAAACGAGAGATTGATTCTGCGCCGGGGCATGGATATCGCCTGCACATTAGGTTTCCTGAATAAATCTGAGCGGAGACGAGGAGATTTGAACTCCTGAAGGGTTTAACCCCTTACCTCGTTAGCAGTGAGGCGCACTCGACCGGGCTATGCGACGTCTCCTTATTGCAGGCGTGAGTTTACAGGCTCTTCTCAATATCGCTAAACCGCCTAAACTTGGGGCTATGAGCGCGAATAACAATGAGAATGCTGAAGTCACTGAGAAGGCGAAGCGAATCCACGATCAGGCACCTTCTGATCAATTTGCAGCATTTATGGCATCGGGATGGGCGCCATCTGATTACGACGACCTCGAACCACTTGAAGTTGTCACCTACGCATTCGCGCGTCGCCAAGTTCTCTCAGCCGCTTTTCCTGGAGTTCGCTTAGTTCTCCCGGCGGGTGGATACAAAGTTCGCGCCAATGACACTGACTATCAATATCGACCACACAGCGCCTTTGCGTATTACAGCGGAGTGCAAGGTGCTGATTCAACAGCGGATGCAGTTCTTGTCATGGATCCGACAGAGGGTGGCCACCTGACTTACCTCTACATTCATCCACGCTCTACTCGGGATACCGATTCTTTCTATCGCGATGCAAAGTACGGCGAGCTCTGGGTTGGTCGTCGCTTCACCCTCGCCGAAGCAAAGGCGCGCTACCAGATCGATACTCGTTTAGTTAATGATCTCGAAGCTTTCCTTAAGGATGGAAAGGAAACATTAATCATTCGCGGTGAAGACCCAATGGTCGATGGTGCAGTAAAGAAGAATAAAAAAGAGGAAGAGTTCCTGACTTTCACCTCCGAGCAACGCCTTGTAAAAGATGCCTACGAACTCCGCGAACTACAGAGCGCTGTCGATGCAACTGCCCTTGGATTCAACGATGTAATCGCAGTGATGCCTGCCGCTGTTGCAACTCCTCGCGGTGAGCGTGTGTTGGAGGCAGCGTTCTACGGTCGCGCTCGTGTACTCGGAAATGATTTGGGATACAGCACCATCGTTGGATCTGGTGCACATGCATGTGTGCTTCACTGGATTCGAAATGATGGCGATGTGCATCCAGGTGAGTTAGTGCTGGTAGATGCAGGTGTTGAAGTTGAATCCTTCTACACTGCAGATATCACTCGCACCCTGCCGGTATCTGGAAAATTTACTCCAGCACAGCGTTCGCTCTACATGCTCGTATACGAAGCACAACTCGCTGGTTTTGCAGCAATCAAGCCAGGTGTGAAGTTCTCTGAAATTAATAAAGCCTGCCAAGAGGTTTTGGCAAAGGGTCTTGCAGATATGGGTGTGCTCACCGTTTCAGCAGAAGAATCAATGAAGCCCGAGGTTGGATTGCATCGTCGTTGGACTTTGCACGGCGTCAGCCATCACTTAGGTCTTGATGTGCACGACTGCGCGCACGCTCGCAAAGAGATGTATCTCGATAAAGAACTAGAAGTGGGAATGGTCCTTACCGTCGAACCAGGCTTGTATATCCAACCTGATGACGAACTCTTTGAACCTGAATACCGTGGAATTGGTATCCGCATCGAAGATGACATCGTTGTGACTGAAGATGGTTGCCGCAATCTCTCTGAGGATATCCCTCGTCATCCTGATGAAATCGAAAAGTGGATGAAATCTATTCTTCGTTAAAGTTTTAGCTTCTCTACTTTTTGTTCTGTAAATTTTGCGATGATGTCAAAGTCTTTATCGTTATGAAGGACCACGAGTCCACATAGCTCAGCAGTCGCAGCAATCAAAAGATCTGGAATCGACGGCGCTCGATGCTGACCTTTCTTTGCTAATTGGCGAAGTACCTGCCAGGCACGTTCCTCGATGGCCGGTGTAAGCGCTTGTACCGGCATCATTGAAAGTGGCGGTGTGGAAAATGTATCTTCTAAATCTTTTGACGAGCGCGCTGAGTATCCAACTTCAAGTCTGGTGATTGACGATATCTGCACTAAACCTAATTCAATTCGCTCACGCCAAGTGGCAGAGTGAGGAGAATCTGGCAGTCGATAAAGTGCAGAGGCGTCGATGATCCAGCTTTTTAACTCCATGCACCACGCATGATCTCTGGATTTCCTAAATCAGGAAGTCGCTTCACCATTTCAAGGAGATGTTCTTCGGTCAACGAGCCTGGTGTCGCGGTTACTTCACGAGAAATGGTGCGGCGGACGAGTTCTACACGTGAGATGCCAAGGGTCTTCGCCTTTACATCCAGCGCATGAATTATCTCTGGAGCAAGGTCTCTAATGAGTAGATCAGCCATCGACAGCCTCCTTAAGTGATATCAGATGATATCACTTCATCTCATGAGGCTATTTGGACCCCAATCCAGGCGGCACACAGGCCGAAGAAAATGGATCCAAAGAAGTTTGCGAGAACTGGATAACGGTGTTTCAAGCGAATGCCGAGGTAGAGGTCCAGCATAAAGGTTGACCACGTTGTAAATGAGCCAGCAAAACCAACAGCGATGAAATCATGCCAATCATCTGCGCTGGCAAAGGTGAGACCGATGGCAAATGATCCGAGAACGTTAACGAGAAATGTGCCGACTGGGTGCTCGGTAAATTTCTTGAAGTACTGATCGACGAGAAAACGTGCCGGAGCACCGAGTGCTGAGCCGAGTGCAACTAGGAGAGCTGTCTTCATCGCTGCTTAATGTACTTTCTCGAAAGTGGAAGCGAGATTGCAACCGCTGCAAAACTGAAAACCAGATTAAGAAAGAGGTAGATGAATCCACCTTCTCCTGGGGCAACTGCTTCAAAGGTTATTGCTGAGAAGGTACCGAGTCCGCCGCAGAACCCGGGGAGCAAGAAGTAGCGCAGCGCAGTTAATCCACGGCGTTCCATTAAGACCAAAATATGCGCAGCAAAGGCTGATGCGATGATATTTGCAACCAAATTACCTTGTGCATTGCTGGGAAGTAAAACACCCAGGAAATAGCGAAAGAGGGAGCCAATGACTCCCTCTGCGCTGACGAGTGCTACCGCACTCAGAATATGACCTTCTTTTTACTTGCTTTGAATACGGTGGTAATAACGCTGATGATCAGTGATGCAAAGAGCGCTGACCAGAATCCGGTGACATCTAACTTCTCTGACCAACGTGCAGTTAAAGCCAACATCGATGCATTGACTACAAAGATAAAGAGCCCAAAGGTCACAATCGATACTGGAAAAGTTAAGACCTTGATCAGCGAACCAAAGATCGAGTTAATTAACCCGAAGAGCAGCGCTACCCAGAGATAGGTGCTGAAGCCGCCGTTTACTGTGATTCCAGGAACGGCGAGCGTTGCCACCCACATCGCGAAGGCAAGCACTGCCCAACGGATAATTAAACTCATTGCTTAGTCGCGCTTGTCGCGACGAAGTAGACCACTGAACATACGTGCTGGGTCGTACTTGATATCGACTACGCGCTCCTTCATCGGAATGATTGCGTTATCGGTGATCTTGATGTGCTCTGGGCAAACCTCAGTGCAGCACTTTGTGATGTTACACATTCCGAGACCATGCTCTTC
>JACCDU010273840.1_pt1 | contig 10002 bp, 11 predicted proteins | sample 7446081 | NCBI WGS metagenome assembly JACCDU01 (sample SAMN15323447, study PRJNA562643) | freshwater metagenome | isolation source: river surface water | place: USA:Blue River Watershed | collected 2017-08-17
AAGTGCAAAACCACCCGCCATGCACTGTGCCCAACGGGTTGTAGTGGCGCAGCATTGGCTTGCCCTGAAAAACCGCTACGCCTGGCGCCATCTGGATGGGGATGAAATCCAATGTTTCTCCGATAGGTGGGGAAGGTAAATCGCCAGCAAAAATAGCCTCAAACACCTGCATACCTGACAGTCCCGCTGCTTTGTCGCGTGGTACAGCACCTGTTGCTCCCAAGCGTTGCCTAACGGAGGTTTCTTGAGCTTGCCATTCGGCAAGGGTCTGTTGATGGGGCATGGCATTCTCCAAAGATTGTATATGCAAGTGTTGCAACTACAATGTAGCACATGATCACTAATCTCAAGCCACAAGGTTGCACCAACCTCAAATTGCGCCAACTGGGGCGGATGGTGACGCGCCACTACGACCACTATCTGGCAGCAGTGGGCCTTAAAAACACTCAGTACGCCTTGCTATCGCACGTGGTGAAACTTGGCCCGATCCGTCCCAGTGACTTGGCTCGGCGCATGCAAATGGACGCCTCTACCCTGACTCGCAACCTCCAGCCGATGGCGGCACAGGGGTGGTTGACGATCGGCAAAGGCGAAGACGCACGAAGCCGACTTATAGCGGCGACCCGTGAAGGCCAGGAAATGCGTGCAAAAGGACAAAGAGCCTGGAAAGAAGCTCAGTTGGCACTTAATGGTCTGTTGGGTGTAGAGCGAGTCTTTGCGCTCCATGAATTGCTGGATTCCAGCATCTCAACCCTTGATCAGGGCGACGATTAACCAAAATTCCATTTCCACGCACGACTGCTTCGCGGAAGTCCAAAGACAGCTATGGGTCGAAACACGCCTTCGCGTCGGACCCAAGCTGCCGTCACCCTCGCCCGCTCGTTTCGGGCTTTCCCGATTGACCGTTCTTTGCAGAAGCGCGGTCATCGGATGCTTTGCTTGGCAAAAGAATGGGTATGGCTCAAGCCAAAAAAATCAGTCGTCGAGCAGTTGAACCCGCCCTGCGAACCGAATTTTTACCTGGCTTTATCAAAGGCTCTCACAGGACCGCACTGCGACAAACAGTCTTGCGCAGTGGTTACTAAAGGCTTTGTTCTCTCCGGCGTCTTTCCCGCAGCATAAACAGATAAAGACCTTCCACCTTGTCTCTGGCCCAGGGGGTCTTGCGCAGAAACTTCAAGCTGGAGTTGACACTCGGGTCGTGGGTGAAACAGCGGATCGGGATCCGCTGCCCCAGGTCAGCCCATCCATAATGCGCTTGTAGAGCGCGGACAATGGCCTCAAGGGTCACGCCGTGTAGAGGGTTGCGAGGCTGTTCGGAAGTAGATGACGGGTCGCGCATGAAGAATTCTGCCCACGAATTCCGCCGTTGTTTGCATTTAGCGAAACACGTGGCAAAAGTACAAAGGGGACGACAACTCACGTTGCGTCCCCTTCTGAATCTGGTGGGTGATGCAGGGTTTGAACCTGCGACCCCTGCCGTGTGAAGGCAGTGCTCTACCGCTGAGCTAATCACCCGTCACTGCTGTGCAGCGAAGACCAATATTATGCCATAGTTTTTCAGGCCCCTGCCTGGGTTTGTAGATTTCTCCAGACCGTCTTGCCGCCGCTGGCCTTGTCCATCTGCGTCAGTACATCTTCGTGCGCGGCGAGTTCTTGTTCATTAGCCACAAGAACGGGAAGCTGGAAACCGCTGAGGTCCATGCGGTTCGACACATTGCCATTGGTGGAGGTATCGACAGCCTCCATGAGCAGGGCCTCTTGGCCGCGTGTCATGTTGATGTAGACATCGGCCAACAGCTCGGCATCCAGCAAGGCGCCGTGCAAAGTGCGGCCCGAGTTGTCTACTTCAAGACGATCGCACAAGGCATCCAGGCTGTTGCGCTTGCCCGGGAACATTTCCTTGGCCATCACAAGCGAGTCGATGACACCGCTGACAAAAGTCTTGAAAGGCGGCTTGCCCAGCAACTCCAACTCCTTGTTCAGGAAGCTGATATCGAACGGGGCGTTGTGGATGATGATTTCGGCGTCCTGGACGTAGGCGAGGATTTCATCTACCAGCTCGGCAAACCGGGGCTTGTCGCGCAAGAACTCATTGCTGATGCCATGGACCTTGAGTGCGTCTTCGTGGCTGTCGCGGTCAGGGTTGAAATAGAAATGCAGGTTGTTGCCGGTCAGCTTTCGGTTGACCAGCTCGACACAGCCCAGCTCGATGATCCGGTCGCCCGTCTCAGCCGACAGGCCAGTGGTTTCTGTGTCCAGGACGATCTGGCGCATGGCTCAGTGGTTTTCTTTGGCGTGGTTGATGGTGTAGCGGGGAATCTCGATGACCAGATTCTCGCGTGCCACGATGGCTTGGCAACTCAGCCGCGAATCGGGCTCTAGCCCCCAGGCGCGGTCGAGCAGGTCTTCTTCGGTTTCTTCCATCTCGTTGAGACTGCGAAAGCCTTCGCGGACGATCACGTGGCAGGTCGTGCAAGCACAGCTCATGTCGCAGGCGTGCTCAATGGGAATGTTGTTCTCAAGCAAGGCTTCGCAGATGCTGGTGCCTGCGGCGGCAGTGATCTCTGCGCCTTGAGGGCACAACTCGACATGGGGAAGGATCTTGATGACCGGCATGGTGTCTTCGTGTTTAGAGGGCCTGGATGTTTTGTCCGGCCAGGGCTTTCTGGATGCTCTGGTTCATGCGTTGGGCCGCAAAGGCCTCCGTGCCTTTGGCCAGAGCCTGGGTCTGTTCTTCGAGCGCCTTGGCGTCAGTTTCAGTCGCAATGGCTTGCTGCAAGACATCCATCAGGCGATCGATCTCGGTACGCTCGTCCTGTGTGAGAAGGTCTGCGTCGGCCATCAATGCACTGCGCGTGGCCAGGAGCATGCGGTCTGCGTCGACTCTGGCTTCGACCAGGGCACGTGCCTGCATATCTTCCTGAGCGGTGGCAAAGCTGTCTTGGAGCATGGAGGCAATCTGCTCGTCACTCAGGCCGTAAGACGGCTTGACGTCAATGCTGGCCTCTACGCCACTGAGCTGCTCCCTGGCCGACACTTGCAGCAGGCCGTCCGCGTCCACCGTGAACGTCACGCGAATGCGTGCGGCGCCAGCCGCCATGGGCGGAATACCGCGCAGCACGAAGCGAGCCAGGCTGCGGCAGTCCTGCACCAGATCGCGTTCACCCTGCACGACATGCAAAGCCAGCGCAGTCTGGCCGTCCTGGTAAGTGGTGAAGTCCTGCGCCATCGCGGTCGGAATGGTCTGGTTGCGCGGGACAATGCGCTCGACCAGGCCACCCATGGTTTCGATACCCAGTGACAGTGGAATCACATCGAGCAACAAGAGGTCGCCTGCGCTGTCATTGCCCGCCAGTTGATTGGCCTGGATTGCAGCGCCCAGTGCCACCACTTCGTCAGGGTTGAGGTTGTTGAGTGGGGCCTGGCCAAAAAAATCGCCCACCGCCTGCTGGATCTGTGGCATGCGGGTCGAGCCACCCACCATCACCACGCCCTTGACCTCATCCTTGGACAGACCGGCATCGCGCAAAGCCTTGCGCACAGCCGACAGGCAGCGTTGGGTGAGCGTGGCCGTGACGCGCTCGAAATCGGAGCGGCTGACCTGCACGCTGAGCTGGCCACTTGCAAGTTGCACCGACAGGGCAGTTTGCGCGCTGGCGGTCAGCGCTTCCTTCGCAGCACGTGCCGCGGCCTTGAGGCGGGTTTTATCTTCAGCGGTTTCGGCCACGATGCCTGGCACCTGCGCCAATGCCCAGTCGGCCAGCGCGCGGTCGTAGTCGTCCCCCCCCAGCGCGGAATCACCGCCAGTGGCCATGACCTCGAACACACCGCGCGTCAGACGGAGAACGGAGATATCGAAGGTACCGCCACCGAGATCGAACACCGCGTAGATGCCTTCAGCGGCATTGTCCAGCCCGTAGGCAATGGCCGCCGCAGTTGGTTCATTGATCAGACGCAGGACATTGATCCCCGCCAGCTGGGCCGCATCCTTGGTGGCCTGACGCTGGGCATCGTCAAAGTAGGCCGGCACGGTGATCACGGCGCCATACAGGTCATCGTTGAAGCTGTCTTCGGCGCGAAAGCGCAAGGTGGCCAGGATCTCGGCGCTCACCTCGACCGGCGACTTGATGCCCTGCACCGTTTCGATGGCCAGCATTCCCGGCTGATCAACAAAACGGTACGGCAGCTTTTCGGGATGGGCAATGTCCTTGAGGCCCCGGCCCATGAATCGCTTGACCGAGGCGATGGTGTTGCCCGGATCCTGCGCTGCACTGTGTTGCGCTTCAACACCGATCTGTCGCCCCTGCCCTGGCAGATAGCGAACCACCGATGGCAGGATCACCCGTCCCTCGACGTCAGGCAGGCACTCGGCCACGCCATGGCGCACCGCAGCCACCAGCGAATGGGTGGTGCCCAGGTCAATGCCGACGGCAATGCGCCGCTGGTGGGGGTCCAGGGACTGACCCGGCTCGGAAATCTGCAAAAGCGCCATGATTCAAAAACAAAAAGCGTCCTGTGAAAGGACGCGGTCAGGCCGACAATTTGTCGAGTTTAGCGTCCACCTCGGCTGCGAAACGCTCGATGAACATCAACGCCCTCACCTGCCCCACGGCGGCTCGCGTATCACCCACCTCGTCCAGCAAAGCACCCAGAGATTGCTGCACACGCTTGCGCTCTGCAGCAACTTCGTCGGCCAGATCTTCCAGTGCGCCGACTTCTTGCGTCTCTTCCAGGGCCTCGCGCCACTCCATCTGTTGCATCAAAAAGGCTGGCGGCATGGCCGTGTTGCTCTCGGCATTGACCAGCTCACCGCGCATTTCGCACAGGTAGGCCGCGCGCTTGAGCGGATCCTTCAGACGCTGGTAGGCCTCGTTGATGCGAACAGACCACTGCATGGCCACACGCTGGGCGGCCGCCCCCTCGGCAGCAAAGCGGTCGGGATGAGCCTCGCGCTGCAGGGCTTTCCAACGCTCGTCGAGCTGTGCGCGGTCCAGCGCGAACTGCTGCGGCAGTTCGAACAGCTCGAAATCGCTGGCCTGCAGGGAAATCACACGCGAAATGACTCGCCGCAGCCGCAGCGGTCGCGCTCATTCGGGTTGTTGAAGCGAAAACCTTCGTTCAGGCCCTCGCGCACAAAGTCGAGTTCGGTGCCATCGATGTAGGCCAGGCTCTTGGGATCGACCAGCACCTTGATGCCGTGACCTTCGAAGATCACGTCCTCTGGTGCGGCCTCGTCCACATATTCGAGCTTGTAGGCCAGACCGGAGCAGCCTGTGGTCTTGACGCCCAGACGCACGCCAATGCCCTTGCCGCGTTTGGTCAGGTAGCGGCTGACGTGTCTTGCAGCAGCTTCAGTGACGGTGATGGCCATTTAGTTCGCGTGCTTCTTTTTGTAGTCGTCCACAGCCGCCTTGATGGCGTCTTCGGCCAGGATAGAGCAGTGGATTTTGACCGGTGGCAGAGCCAGCTCTTCAGCGATCTGGCTGTTTTTGAGGGCCGCCGCCTCATCCAGCGACTTTCCCTTGACCCACTCGGTCACCAGCGAGCTCGACGCAATGGCCGAGCCGCAGCCGTAGGTCTTGAAGCGGGCGTCTTCGATGATGCCGGTCTGCGGGTTCACCTTGATCTGCAGTTTCATCACGTCACCGCAGGCGGGCGCGCCCACCATGCCGGTGCCCACATCTTCGTCACCCTTGTCGAAGGAGCCAACGTTGCGGGGGTTTTCGTAGTGGTCAACCACTTTTTCAGAATAAGCCATGGTATTTCTCCTTTTTCAGGTCAGTGGGCAGCCCACTGGATGGTGGACAGGTCCACCCCGTCCTTGAACATTTCCCACAAGGGGCTGAGTTCGCGCAGCTTGGCCACGTTCTCGCGGATGGTCTTGATGGCGAAATCGATTTCTTCTTCGGTGGTCCAGCGGCCAATTGTCATGCGCAGGCTGCTGTGCGCCAATTCGTCGCTACGGCCCAGGGCGCGCAGCACATAGCTGGGTTCCAGACTGGCCGAGGTGCAGGCCGAGCCAGACGACACCGCCAGGCCCTTGATCCCCATGATCAGCGACTCGCCTTCGACGAAGTTGAAGCTCATGTTGATGTTCTGCGCCACACGCTGCGTGGGGTGGCCGTTGAGGAACACCTGCTCCAGATCGGACAGGCCGTCGATCAGGCGCTTGTGCAGCGCAGCCGCTTTGGCGTTGTCCTGTTCCATTTCGAGGCGCGCGATGCGGAAGGCCTCGCCCATACCCACACACTGGTGTGTGGGCAGCGTGCCCGAACGCATGCCGCGCTCATGGCCACCGCCGTGCATCTGTGCCTCCAGGCGTACGCGCGGCTTGCGGCGCACATACAGTGCACCGATGCCCTTGGGGCCGTAGGTCTTGTGCGAGGCCAGGCTCATCAGGTCCACTGGCAACGTGGTCAGGTCGATCTTGACCTTGCCCGTGGCCTGTGCTGCGTCCACGTGAAAAACAATGCCTTTTTCGCGGCACAGCGCCCCGATCGCAGGAATGTCCTGGATCACGCCGATCTCATTGTTCACAAACATGACGCTGATCAGGATGGTGTCGGGGCGGATGGCGGCCTTGAGGGCATCCATGCTCAGCAGACCGTCTTCCTGCACATCCAGGTAGGTGACTTCAAAGCCCTGGCGCTCGAGTTCACGCATGGTGTCAAGCACGGCCTTGTGCTCGGTCTTGACGGTGATCAGGTGCTTGCCGCGCGACTTGTAGAACTGCGCAGCCCCCTTGATGGCCAGGTTGTTGGACTCGGTTGCGCCGCTGGTCCAGACGATTTCACGCGGATCTGCGCCGATCAGGTCGGCCACATCCTTGCGGGCATTTTCAACGGCCTGTTCTGCTTCCCAGCCCCATGCGTGGCTGCGCGAAGCCGGGTTGCCGAAATGCTCGCGCAACCAGGGAATCATGGCGTCAACCACACGCGGGTCAACGGGCGTGGTCGCGCCATAGTCCATGTAGATCGGAAAGTGAGGGGTGCTGTCCATGGCAGTACTTCTTGGGGTGGGATCAGGACTTGGCAAACACGTTGCCGAGATCAAAAACGGAATTGGGGCCGGTCACTCGGATGGGCTTGACCACAGGCGTGGAAGAAATCGCGCGCTTGATGGTGGGCTTGCTCTCGACCACAACCCCCTTGGAAATCTGGTCATCCACCAGCTTTTGCAAGGAAACGGAATCGAGGAACTCGACCATTTTGGCGTTCAGCGAGGCCCACAGATCGTGCGTCATGCAGCGGGTGTCGCCGCCGTGGCAGTTTTCCTTGCCACCGCAGTGGGTGGCATCCAGCGGTTCGTCCACGGACAGGATGATGTCTGCCACGGTGATGTCGTCGGCTTTGCGGCCCAAGGTATACCCACCACCCGGCCCGCGGGTGGACTCGACCAGCTGGTGGCGACGGAGCTTGCCAAAAAGCTGCTCCAGGTAAGACAGCGAAATCTGCTGGCGCTGGCTGATGGCAGCCAAGGTCACGGGGCCCGTCTGCTGGCGCAGGGCCAGGTCAATCATGGCGGTGACGGCAAAACGGCCTTTGGTGGTCAGTCTCATGGCAAGCTCCTGGTTTGGGCTGAACCGAGTCGGGCGGGAAATGCCCCGAGTTCCCGACTAAGAAGCTCAAGTATACCAAAACCCGATTAAATTGCTCGGGTTCTAGGGGCATTCAGCCCCTGAGCAAAGGCAGGACATGGTCTGCGCCTGGCGCGCCGAAGGCCTGCTCCTTGAGGATGGCCAGCTGGTCGCGAACGCGGGCAGCTTTCTCGAATTCGAGGTTGCGGGCGTGTTCCATCATCTGCTTTTCGAGCTGCTTGATGGCCTTGGCGATGTCTTTCTCGCTCATGTCCTCGACCTTGGCGCGCTGCAGGGCCGCCTGCTCCAGGCGCTCGGCTTCCTGACCGGACTTTTCGCTGTAGACCCCATCGATCAGGTCCTTGACCTGCTTGATGATGGTGCGCGGTGTGATGCCGTGCGCCTCGTTGAAGGCGATCTGCTTTTCGCGGCGGCGCAGCGTCTCGTCCATGGCTTTTTTCATGGACTTGGTGACGACGTCGGCATACAGGATGGCCTTGCCGCCGGCATTGCGCGCCGCGCGGCCAATGGTCTGAATCAGGCTGCGCTCGGCGCGCAAAAAGCCCTCCTTGTCGGCGTCCAGAATCGCCACCAGCGAGACCTCCGGAATGTCCAGACCTTCGCGCAACAGGTTGATGCCGACCAGCACATCGAAGGCTCCCAAGCGCAGATCGCGGATGATTTCCACGCGCTCCACCGTGTCCACGTCGCTGTGCAGGTAGCGCACCTTCACGCCGTTGTCGCTCAGGTAGTCGGTCAGCTGCTCGGCCATGCGCTTGGTCAGGGTGGTGATCAGCACGCGCTCACGCTTGTCCACACGAATGCGGATTTCCTGCAGCACATCATCCACCTGATGGGTGGCGGGGCGCACTTCCACTTCGGGGTCCACCAGGCCGGTGGGGCGCACCACCTGCTCGACCACCTGGCCGGCGTGCGTGTTTTCGTAATCGGCGGGCGTGGCCGAAACGAAAATGCACTGGCGCATGCGCTTTTCGAACTCTTCGAACTTGAGCGGGCGGTTGTCCAGCGCACTGGGCAGGCGAAAGCCGTATTCGACCAGCGTGGTCTTGCGCGAGCGGTCGCCGTTGTACATGGCGCTCAGCTGCCCGATCATCTGGTGGCTCTCGTCAAGGAACATGATCGCATCGGGCGGCATGTAGTCGGTCAGCGTGCTGGGCGGCTCGCCGGGCGCCGCACCCGAGAGGTGGCGCGTGTAGTTCTCGATGCCCTTGCAGTGCCCCACCTCGCTGAGCATTTCCAGATCAAAGCGGGTGCGCTGCTCCAGCCGCTGGGCTTCGACCAGCTTGCCCATGCCCACCAGTTCTTTGAGGCGCTGGTCCAGCTCGATCTTGATGGTCTCGACGGCGGCCAGCACCTGGTCGCGTGGCGTCACGTAATGGCTGGACGGGTAGACCGTGAAGCGCGGGATCTTCTGGCGGATGCGGCCGGTGAGCGGATCGAACAGCTGCAGGCTCTCCACTTCGTCGTCGAACAGCTCGATGCGGATGGCCAGCTCGGAGTGTTCGGCCGGAAAGACGTCAATCGTGTCGCCGCGCACCCGAAACTTGCCGCGGCTGAAGTCCTGGTCGTTGCGCTGGTACTGCATGCGAATGAGCTGCGCGATCACGTCGCGCTGGCCCATCTTGTCACCCACCCGCAGCGTCATGATCATGCGGTGGTAACTCTCGGGGTGACCAATGCCGTAGATGGCCGAGACCGTGGCCACGATCACCACATCGCGCCGCTCCAGAATGCTCTTGGTGCAGCTCAGGCGCATCTGCTCGATGTGCTCGTTGATCGCGCTGTCCTTTTCAATGAACAGGTCGCGCTGCGGCACATAGGCCTCGGGCTGGTAGTAGTCGTAGTAGCTGACGAAATACTCCACCGCGTTCTTGGGAAAGAACTCGCGGAACTCGGAATAAAGCTGCGCCGCCAGCGTCTTGTTGGGCGCAAACACGATGGCCGGGCGCCCCAGACGGGCAATCACGTTGGCCATGGTGAAGGTCTTGCCCGAGCCGGTCACGCCCAGCAGCGTCTGGAAGACCTCGCCGTCCTGCACACCCTCGACCAGTTTTTCAATGGCCACAGGCTGGTCGCCCGCCGGCGGGTAGGGCTGGAACAGCTCGAAGGGTGAATCCGGAAAGGAAACAAACTGGCCTTTGGGGGCCTCTGCGGTGACTTCGACAAGCTCTGTCATGGGAGAAAAGGTACTCAGCGACCGCTAAAATTGCGGCAAACGGACAAGCGTAACCGAGCTTTCGCCAGTCCGCCACCCGACCACCCCAAACCAAGGACTTTTCCAATGTCTCTGTTTTCCGCCGTCGAAATGGCCCCCCGCGACCCGATCCTGGGTCTGAACGAGCAATACGCTGCCGACACCAACCCCAACAAGGTCAACCTGGGCGTGGGCGTGTACTTCGACG
>JACCDU010672339.1_pt1 | contig 10000 bp, 5 predicted proteins | sample 7446081 | NCBI WGS metagenome assembly JACCDU01 (sample SAMN15323447, study PRJNA562643) | freshwater metagenome | isolation source: river surface water | place: USA:Blue River Watershed | collected 2017-08-17
CATCTGAAATTGCTTTAGCTAAGGCCGACAATCCAGAGGGGCCCTACAAACATGTTAAGGTTATATTAGAAAAAAGAGGATCAAATTTTTGGGATGGTGTGTGTACGCATAATCCTGCAGTTGTCGAATTTAATGGTGTGTATTATCTGTATTATATGGGTACAACCGGGCAATCGCATGTAAATATGCCTGCTTCTATGCAAGATAATAATTGGTGGGAATACCGAAATAATCAGCGTATCGGCGTGGCTTTTTCTGAAGAATTAGAAGGTAAATGGACTCGATTGGATAAGCCGATTCTTGATGTAAGTGCAGATTCTTTAGCGTTTGATGCATTAATGGTTTCAAATCCTGCTGTTGCAGTTAATGAAAAAGGAAATGTTGTACTTGCTTACAAACAAGTTGCTAAAAAGCCGGGAAATATACGTGGTGGGAAAGTTCGATTCGGAGTCGCATTTGCAAATTCTCTACTTGGTCCTTTTTCAAAACATTCCGAACCCATATTTCAAAATAAAGATAAAGACAACCCTAACATTTGGATGATGGCTGAGGATCCATTCATGTGGAGTTCCGGTGGTAAATTCTATGCAATAGTTACTGATGTGGTAGGTGTATTTTCAAACAATCAAGCTGCATTAGTATTATTAAGTTCATGGGATGGAATAAATTGGAAACCAACAAAATATCCCAGCGTGGTACCACATCGTTTAAAGTTTGAAAACGGATCTTTAGCTGATGATAAACTTGAAAGGCCTTGGTTGTATTTCGAAAATGCAATTCCAAAAGTGCTTTTTGGGGCGTTAGGGTTTAATAAAAGAAGTTTTTCTGCTAACGTAGCTATAAAATTGGAATGATGATTTAATTATTATTAGGGAAATTATTTGGTAGGGTTTCTGAGAGATGAATTTCTTATCACTAACTCGGCACTAAGCATTTTAGTATTATAGGTCAAATTGGGGTTTTTTATCTGTTCTAATATCATTGCGGCAATTTCTTGGCCCATTTCCCTTGTCGGTTGTTTGATGCTCGTTAAGCTTGGTTCTAGATATTCTGAAATTGGGTCATCGCTGAAGCCAACTATACCAAGTTCTTTTGGTAATTTAAGCTTTTTCTCTTTTGCATATTTATAAATTTCAATAGCAGAAGGGTCATTTATAGCAAATACAGAATCTGGAGGATTAGGCAAGTCAAGCAAATACTTGGCAAAAATTTTTGCTTGACTATCCGTTAAATCACCAAATAAAATATACTCCTCTTGAATAGGAAGATTATGCTTTTTTAATGCATCCAAATATCCATTAAGCCGTTTTTGACATAAATCTAAATTTTGTGGGCCAGAAAGGTGAGCGATCTTTTTATATCCGTTTAAAATTAAGTGTTCTACTGCATTGAATGCTGCCTGATAATCATCAACCACAACTTTGTTACACATAATCATTTCGGTAATTCTATTAAATAGGATAACCGGGATACCTGAATCAATTGCATTTTGGATATGATCAAAGTTATTAGTCTCTTTTGTTAGTGAAATGAGGAGACCATCAACTCTGTTATTGAGTAAAGTATTTATATTCAATAACTCATTAGCATATACCTCATCTGATTGCATGATAATCAGATTGTATTTGTGTCTATTTAAATATTCCTGTGCTCCCATAATGATTGATGGGAAAAATACGTGTGATAATTCAGGAATAACCAGGCCAATTAGTTTAGTTTGGCTCTTTGCAAGATTTAATGCAAGACTGCTTGCTTGGTAATTTAGTTCCTGTGCAATCTTTAGAATAGCATTCTTGGTATTTACATTAATTTCATTGCTATCATTCAAGGCTCTCGATACCGTTGAAATTGAAACTCCTAATTCTTTTGCAATGTCGTAAATAGTTACTGTTCTTTTTTTAGGCCTTATTTCTAAATTTTCATCTAAGTTTTCGACAAAATATTTAGAACAAGATTGACAAAAGTATCTCTGTTTTCCTCTTTGAAATCCCGATTTCTGAATAAATGAAATCTGACTACAGTGCTTACATTTTATCATATAAATTAAAATTGTATTTTTTTAATATAATTTCTTTTGAATCTGAATGTTTTCAAATTCCTTTTTCAAAATTCAGCATTTTTTTTATTAAATAAAAATAATAAAAAATTACATTTTTTGAATCTATCGGAAGCCTTTCCGGAATCGCTTCCGGTAGTATTTGTTTGCAAATTGGCTTGTTAAACATTATTTCAAGTTTGTTTGTCTCCGTTTTTATCTCATATATTCATTATATCATTACAAAGGGCATTTTCCTTTGATGATGCAAATTCTGTCTACTGCCTAACTATAAAATATAATTTTTTCTATACCAATTAAATTTTTTATCATGAATAAATTACTACTAAAGTATTCCCTCTCTTTTGGGATTATTCTTTTCTTAAGTCTTTCCAAAATGTATGGACAAGGGCTTAATGTAAGTGGAAGTGTCAAGGCAGAGGATGGATCTGCCTTACCGGGTGTGAACATTCTAACGATTGGTTCTAATTCGGGTGCTGTTTCAGACGTTAATGGAGATTATATTCTGAAAAATATTAAGCCTAACAGTAAACTCAGATTTAGTTTTGTCGGCTACAAAACGATTGACGTCTCTGTAGGTACCCGATCCAAGGTTGATGTCGTGCTTAAAAGAGATGACATTGGCTTAGAAGAAGTTGTTGTTGTTGGATATGGTTCCGTTAAAAAGAGTGATTTAACGGGTTCAGTATCTACTGTAAAAGCGAGTGAATTAAAACAAACTCCAATAGTTTCCTTGGATCAAGGTTTACAAGGTAGAGCACCTGGTGTTCAAGTAACTCAAAACTCAGGTGCACCAGGTGGAGCGGTAAGTATTCGTATTCGTGGAGGAAACTCAATTTCTTCTTCAAACGAGCCATTATATGTAATTGATGGTTTCCCAGTTTCTGGTGCTGTGGTGTCACCTAGTGGTCCAGGATTCGGAGCCAATCAAAGTAATGGAATGAATGCTTTGGCAGGTTTGAATCCTAATGATATAGAATCTCTTGAAGTATTAAAGGACGCTGCTGCGACATCAATTTATGGTTCTCGTGGGGCAAATGGTGTTGTTTTGATTACGACCAAAAGAGGAAAATCTGGAAAAACGAAAGTTGAGGTTGAGTCTTATTACGGTATGCAGAGTGTAAATCGTATTCTACCTGTAATGAATGCTGAACAATATGCTGCATTTGAAAACGAATTAACGCCAGGTAGATTTCCTGCTACTGGGACTTACGGTGAGGGGACCAATTGGCAACGCGAATTATTTAAGGATGCTCCGATTAACAGTAATCAAATTACGGTTTCTGGAGGAAGTGAAAAGACACAGTTCAGTATTGCGACCAATTATTTTACACAGGATGGTATCATTCGCGGTTCAGACTTTAAGCGCGGATCATTTCGAGTTAATTTAGATCACCAAATAAGTTCAAAAGTAAAATTAGGTTCTAATTTATCGCTTTCGAAATTAAACTCAAATGTCGTAAATAATGCTCAAGAGAACGGTGTAACCTTTGCGGCTTTACTTATGTCTCCAATTGTTCCGGTATATAATGCACAAGGTTTTTATACAAATCCGGTAGATTTCAATTCATATTACGCAGGAACTGCTAGTGCGGAGAATCCTCTTGCGATGGCGGAGTATATGAAGAATGAGTATAATACTCTTCGTATTTTAGGAAATATTTTTGCTGAAGTACAAATTTTAAAAAATTTGACTTATAGATTCTCATTGGGTAAAGATGTATATAATGATACACGTAATGTATTTATCCCAAGAACTACGCAAGCTGGTCGCGCCGTAAATGGTTCTGGGGGGCGTGGAATTGTTGATCAATTTACATATTTGCATGAAAGTGTTTTAAATTGGAAACCTAATCTTGGGAATGACCATAGTTTAAACGTTACTGGAGTATTTTCAACTCAATCTCAATCACAAGATAGAACGGGTCTAAGTGCATCTAATTTCCCTTCAGACGCTCTTGGTGAGAATAATTTGAGTATTGCTGCAACCCAAACTACTTCTACCAATAAATCCTTGTGGAGATTGGATTCTTACACGGCGAGAGCTAACTATAGTTACAAAGATCGGTATTTGCTTTCATTGACAACTAGAGTTGACGGTTCGAGTCGTTTTGGTGATGGAAACAAGTATGGCTTTTTCCCTTCTTTAGCCTTTGCTTGGCGTGTGATCGAAGAGGGCTTCATGAAAGATCAAAATACTTTTTCAGATTTGAAGCTTAGATTGAGTTATGGTCGTACTGGTAATGCGGAAGTTCCATTATATCAATCTTTATTTAAACTTGGAACAACAGGTAATTTTGATTACGTGTTTAATAACTCTCGTGCAGTTGGTATCGGAGCACAAGGTATCCCAAATCCAGATTTGAAATGGGAAAATACAGAATCATATAATGCAGGTTTGGATTTTGGAATTTTTAACAACCGTTTGAATTTTAATGTAGATGCATATTACAAGCTTACGAGTGATTTGTTATTAGGTAGAACTATTCCAGCTTCTTCCGGATTTAGCAGTTTCTTTGGAAACTTTGGACAAGTTGAAAATAAAGGTTTAGAGCTAGGTCTAACTGGTGTTATTGCAAATACTAAAGATTTCACTTGGAATATCTCATCTAATATTTCATTTAACAGAAATAAATTAGTGAAACTAGATGGAAAGCAAACACAGATTATCCCTGCTGAAAACAGTGGTGGTAATGCAGCTTTTTCAAATAATTCAATTTTAAGAATTGGCGAACCCATTGGATCGTTTTTTGGATATGTTTTTGACGGTATTTGGCAGAAAACTGATAACATAGCAGGAAGTCACATGCCTTCATCTATTCCAGGGAATTCAAGATACAAAGACATTAACGGGGATAATAAATTGACGGATGCAGATCGTGTTATTATTGGTGATCCCAATCCTGATTTTATCTATGCATTCTCTACCAATTTAACATACAAAAAATTAGATTTTAGTATGTTCTTACAAGGCGTCCAAGGTAATCAAGTATTTAACGTAGTTAGTCGATTATTAGAAACTGCCGGAGGTGGTGGAAATCAGCGAGTTGAAATGGTTAATCGTTGGACTCCGACAAACCCCTCTAATTCTTACATCGTTGCGTCACGTTCTCAGCGTTTGCCTCAGTCAAATAAATTTATTGAAGATGGCTCATTCTTGAGATTGAAAAATATTTCAGTTGGTTACACTGTAGTTCAGAATTCTCAGTCAAAAATTAGATTATACTGTTCTGCTAACAACTTGTTCACGATAACAAAATATTGGGGCTTTGATCCTGAGGTTAATACAGCTGGACAAAGTGACGTTACCAATTATGGTATAGATAATGGAGGTTTCCCTGTTGCTAAATCATTAATCGCTGGAATTCAATTGACGTTTTAATTAATTTAATACATATAATTATCATGAAAAATTTAAAAATATTTACACCATTCATAATTTGCTTGAGCGTTATTTTTGGATGTAGTGATTTAAAAGAGCAGCCTTTCTCCTTTTTCTCACCGGATCAATTTTATAAAACTTCTTCAGATGCTGAGGCAGCATTAGCTGCCGTTTATGGGCCACTTAATGGTTTATATGGTAGAGAAGGTTGGCAGGTTCCTGATTATAGTGCTGATCAAATGTTTCCTAGAGCTGTGGTAAGTCGTGATTTGCTAACAACCTTTAACTATGATGCTACACTTGCATTTTTAGGGCCTTATTGGTCAAATTGTTATTCTGGAATAAGTAATGCAAACGCATTATTAGCGAAGATTAATTCTGTTAGTATGGATGCAACTCGTAAGAAGCAAATTGAAGCAGAGGCTAATTCATGCGCGCACTCTTCTATTTTCATTTGGCTAAGAATTTTGGAGATGTCCCAATTAGAAAAGAACCTGTTTTGGGCGTAGCCGATGTTGAAATCGCCAAGTCTCCAGTCAAGGAGGTATATAAATTTATCATCGAAGATTTGCTTTTTGCAGAAGCTAATTTGCCAAGTTCTACGACTGTAAGGGGGCGCCCAATAAATATGACTGCTACTGCATTATTGTCTAAAATTTATTTGTACAATGAAGACTACACAAATGCTAGTACTTATGCGAAAAAGGTTATCGATAGTAAAGTTTATGATTTGATGCCGGATGTAGTTGCTCTTTGGGATCCTAACAAGGAAGATGCTAATAGAAAAGAAATGATATTTGCTGTTGAGTATACTCGTGTGCCTAACACACGGCCTGGGATGGATATTGCTGCATTTAACGCGCCAGCTGGATCGGCACCTAAATTCTGTCCGGTTGTTTATGGTTCTCAATTTGCTTATATCAATTTTTATAAGTCTTTTGATGCTGAAGATTTAAGAAGAAAGTTAATGGATACTTCTTTTGTAGACCCCAAAGGTGCTTACATTGGCCAAGGTAAACCTGGTGGTGTAATTTATGATCGCGCGTTTATTAGAAAGTATGAAGATCCACAAGGTACAGGAGCGAATCAGTTGGAAAATAACTTCCCAATTCTTCGTTTTGCTGATGTATTATTGATTCATGCTGAAGCAGAAGCAAGATTAAAGGGTGTTACATCTGAGGCGCTTACTTCGGTAAATAAAGTAAGACGCAGAGCTTACAATACTGCTACGGATAAATATGATATTCCTTCTACAGTTTCGGCTACGACTTTAATTGATTTAATTATTGAAGAAAGAAGTAAAGAATTATGTTTTGAAGCGGATAGATGGTATGATTTAACGAGAACCGGTAAATATCTTAATGTTGCCAATCAATTAAATTCTTACTATCCTAAAAGACTTGTTGCTCAAAAGAATCGATGGTTCCCAATTCCAGCGAGTGAAATACAAGTAAATTCAAAATTAGTTCAGAATACTGGTTGGTAATTTCTTTTAGTTAAATTTCTATAGAGTTCATAGCCAATTGGTTATGAACTCTATTCTTAAAATTATTTCTTGATATTTTCAAGAAAAATCGTTTATCACATTCTTATGTTTTTACAAGAGCCATCATTCGGTAGGGAATTAAAATTAGCAGAGTATTCATCAGATTTGGTGGTCGTTGGGGGAGGTTTAGCAGGTGTTTGCGCAGCAATTAGTGCTGCTCGCTCGGGTTTACAAGTCGCTTTGATTCAAGATCGTCCCGTTTTGGGAGGAAATTCATCAAGTGAAGTAAGACTTTGGATTTTAGGTGCCACTTCACACATGGGGAACAATAATAGATGGGCTAGAGAAAGTGGCGTTATTAACGAGATTATGGTTGAGAATCTTTTTGCCAATAAAGAAGGAAATCCAATCATTTTTGATTCTATCTTATTAGATAAGGTTCGAAAAGAATCGAATATTTCATTGTTTCTTAATACTTCTATTTATCATGTAGAAAAAGCGGATGCGGATACCATATCGAGTGTTGTAGGTTATTGTAGCCAAAATGAAACTAAATATAAGTTTTCTTCATCGCTTTTTGTCGATTGTTCAGGCGATGGTATAGTTGGTTTTCTTTCAGGTGCTGCGTTTCGTATGGGTGCGGAGTCCCAGGATGAATTTGGTGAAAAATTTGCCCCTAGTATCGAGTATGGAGAACTTTTAGGTCATTCAATTTATTTTTATTCTAAAGATACCGGCCAACCTGTTAAGTACGTCGCCCCTAGTTTTGCCATTGATGTCTCAAAAGAAATCCCTCGTTACAAATCATTTAATTCCCAAGATTTTGGATGTCGATTGTGGTGGATTGAATATGGTGGTCGCAAAGATACAATTCATGATACCGAAGAGATAAAATGGGAATTATGGAAAATCGTATACGGTGTTTGGAATCACATAAAAAATTCGGGAGAGTTTCCTGATGCTGAGAATTTGACGTTAGAATGGGTTGGTATGATTCCTGGAAAACGAGAAAGTAGACGTTTTGAAGGAGATTATATGATGGTCCAACAAGATATTGTAGAACAACGAAAACACTCAGATGCGGTTGCTTTTGGAGGTTGGAGCATTGATTTGCACCCAGGAGATGGTGTTTTTAGTGAAAAGCCAGGCTGTAACCAATGGCATTCAAAAGGTTTATATCAAGTTCCTTATCGAAGTTTATACTCTAAAAATATTTCTAATCTATTTTTTGCAGGTAGAATTATAAGTGCAAGTCATGTTGCTTTTGGTTCTACCAGAGTTATGGCGACATCAGCTTACCTTGGTCAAGTAGTTGGTCACGCAGCCTATTTGTGTTTATTGAAAAAGTGTAAGCCTCGTGATTTATATACAAAAAATCACATGGAAGAGTTACAATTATATCTGGCTAAAAATGGCCAATTTATACCTGATTTTCATCCTATAGATAATAAAAATCTTATCAATTCAGCAAGAATTGAAGCTTCATCTCAATTACAACTTTCTATTTTAGAGGGAAATAATGATTGGAAATATTTAGATGAATCGATTGGGCAATTATTACCAATAAAAGCAGGAAAAATCCCTGATATCAAATTAACTGTATTTGGAGTAGAAAATACAATTTTAAATACGGAAGTTAGATTGAGTTCGAAAGTCGGCAATTTTACTCCTGATCAAACATTAAGTAATCAATCACATATTATAGTTTCGGGCAAAAATGAAATAAGTATTCATTCGGATGCAATTCTAGAGGCCGATCAATATGTTTTTTTTATAATACACAAAAACTCAAATGTGAAAATTGAGTTTACCGAAACTAGAATTACAGGTATATTATCTGTATTTAATACTGTGAATGCTGCTGTTTCAAATTATGGTAAACAAGACGCTCCGGATAATATCGGTATAGATAGTTTTGAATTTTGGGTTCCCAAAAGGAGACCGGATGGTAAAAATTTAGCCTTACAAATTAGTGAGCCATTGCATCAGTTCAATACATCCAATTTAACTGGTTTAATTCAAAGGCCAACTAATCAAACAAATGCATGGGTTGCTGATTTAAATGATGATTGTCCAGTTATAAGGATAAATTGGGATAATAAACAGGAAATCAAACAAATTATTTTATGTTTTGATCCTGATTGGGATCATCCATTAGAAACTGTATTAATAAATCATCCTGAATCGGTAATACCTTTTACCGTACAAGATTATACCATCTGTGATGATGAGGGAATTTTAGTTTTCGAAAAATCAGGTAATTATGAAACCATTAATAATATCCGATTTGAAAATTCCATCAATACAAGAGAGTTGGTTATTCGTTTGAAAAAATCAAATACGAATATTCCAGTCTCATTATTCTCAATCCAAATTTACTAAGATGACATCATTAGATTTTATCGTAATGTCCATTTTTGCCGTAATTATTCTCTCTATTGGGATGATATTTACTAAAATGGGGAGTAAGGATGGACAATCATTTTTTGAAGGTGGGGGTAAAATCCCTTGGTGGATTAATGGACTATCACTTTTTGTAAGTTATTTTTCTGCTGGCACATTTGTCGTTTGGGGCTCCATAGCATATAAATATGGTTTAGTATCTAATGGCATACAATTGACAATGGTTTTTGCTGGATTAGTTTCCTCTCTTTTTTTAGTATCACGTTGGAAGCGGACTGGATCACATACTGTAGCTGAATATATTCGACTTCGTTTTGGTACTAAAACGCAACAATTTTATACCTACCTAATTATGTTGCATGGATTATTCATGACCGCATCGGTTTTATATCCAGTAGGAAAAATGGTCCAGTTAGCTACGCCATTCTCATTAGAAACGTGTATTATCATTATTGGTGTTATTATTATTCTTTATACTGCTGCAGGAGGTTTATGGGCAGTATTGGTCACAGATGTTGTTCAATTCATCGTTTTAGCTGCGGCTGTATTGATTGTGATTCCAATTGCATTTAACAATATTGGAGGTGTATCAAATTTTATAGACAAATCACCACCACATTTCTTTGATTTTTTCAACGACGAGTATAGCATCGTTTTTGCAGGGGCATTTTTC
>JACCDU011069536.1_pt1 | contig 9999 bp, 9 predicted proteins | sample 7446081 | NCBI WGS metagenome assembly JACCDU01 (sample SAMN15323447, study PRJNA562643) | freshwater metagenome | isolation source: river surface water | place: USA:Blue River Watershed | collected 2017-08-17
AACTTTTGGGCAGTGGGTTGGTGTGGAGCTAAGTTCTGATAATAAAAGACAACTATGGGTTCCAGAGGGTTTTGCACATGGATTTTTAGTTTTATCAGAAGAGGCTGAGTTTTTATATAAAACGACAGATTATTGGAATGCGGGCGCGGAGAAATGTATTGCATGGAATGACCCGTCCCTAAAAATTGACTGGCCTTTAACTTCGGGCGTGATTCCAAGTTTAAGCTCAAAAGATTCTCAAGGATTGCGATTTGATATTGCGCCAAAGTTTTCAGAAATTTAGAGAGTGATTGATGACTAAAATTTATGATTGTTTTACATATTTTGATAATGACAGGCTCCTGAAGTTAAGGCTAGAAACGCTTTGGGATACGGTTGATTATTTTGTCATTTGTGAATCAGAGTTGACGCAGGCCGGAAAGCCCAAGCCGATTAACTTTAAGCCAGAAAACTATCAGAAATACATGTCAAAGATCAGATATCTTTTGATTAAAACTGCTGAGTACACCTTTGATACCAATGATCATTGGGCCAATGAAAGGTTTCAAAGAAATTATTTGGAAAATGGATTTAAAGATGCCTCTGATGATGATTGGATCATTATTTCAGACATAGATGAAATACCTAAACCAGATTCAATCAAGTCATTTGACCCGAAGACATATGTAAGAGCTAAATTTAATCAACGTTGTTATTACTACTACATGAATAACCTTCATGTTGACCAGGACGGAAGTCCAGTAATGTGGGATTTCAGCAAGATTACAACTTATCGTGCCTTTAAACAGGTATTTGGGCAGCTGGAATTGGTTCGCTATTACAAACCTAAGGGGTTGTTCGGAAAAGTTAAGAAATTCTGGGTCAACAAGTTCAAAACTCAAACTCTGGATGATTCTGGATGGCACTTCACGTGGATGGGCGGGGTTGATAAGATTATCTTGAAACTTGAAAGCATGGTCCATCAGGAGTTCAACCTACCTGAGTTTAAAAATCCAGAAAAGATACTGCACAGTATTCGAACAGGACAAGATATCTTTGGGAGAGATTTGTTTTATAAACTGCAGTCGATTGATCATCAGTTCCCTCCGTACCTACTTTCGCACTTAAAAGATTATGAAGATTGGTTCTTGCCTGAAAGGTAAAATCTTGTCTAAATTTTATGATGTTATTACTTCTGCTTCAGGGTTAGGTAACCGTTACTGGGCTTTACTTAGTGCTGGGTTGGTGATCATTTTTTCTTATCTGCGTCAAGATTTGTTCTTTTGTGATTACGCAATTATTTGGGATGCTGCGTATCGTATGAGCGAAGGGTATACCATCTATAAGGATTTTTATACGCCCACTGGCCCAGTTTCCTTTTTCTTGCCTTATTTGGCATTTAAAGTATTTGGATACAGTTACACATCGCTAAAAATTGCACAAATATTAATCAGTATAAGTATTGTCTTTGCGTATAAATTATTATTAGACAACGTTTCTTACAACTCACGTATTAAATCCATTAATTTTTGGATTTTCTTAACTTTGTTTGTGTTGCCATTAGGATTTCCTTGGTATAACACGACGGCATTCATGTTTGCATTGTGGGCAGCCGTATTCGTTAGTAGAGGGCAGTCGAATCTAAGTTTGTTGATAGCAGGTTTATTGCTGTCTTTATCAATTTTATCTAAACAAGATTATGGATTAATGGGGCTTCTGATGTGTCTTGGCCTTATTTGGGCCAAAGATTTTGAATTTAATTTTAAATCTGCATTAAAAAAAATTAAGGTAGATTCATGCAAAATATTATTGCTAATAACGGCATCGGTAGGACCCATTGCCCTGTACACAATACTCTCACCAGACTTTGCGCAATCATTTAATTTTGGATCTCAATATGGTGGAACAGCAAGTAGATTAAGAAATTTATTTGGTACTGGTACGAGTTATGTATTCTTTCTGGCCATTATTCTTGGCTTATATGTGTACTACAAGCAAAGAACTTTGTTACTAGCTTTATCAGTTTTACTTTTAATTTGCGCAAGTGTGCTGCGTGCCACAAGTGGTCTCTCACATATTTCAGCAACCTTTTATGTTGGTGGTTTGATAACTATTGTGTACTTCTTGTGGGAATCTTTTGATAGTCGCAAAGCACTCTTTTTAATTGGTTTATTAGTGGTTCCTCTGACCTTGTTTATTATGATAAAGCCAGTAAGAAACTTTGCGAGCTTGGTAAGTGTGTCACTGAGTCATAAAAACGTTCTTAATTTTAATTTCAGTCAGATTAAAGCAGAAAGTCTTGCTAATTACTTTTCTGGACAGGTGACGCCTACTTACTTAAACCATGATTCAGTCATTTTTTCAAAATTGGTAGTAGAAAAAATTGACGATTTTAAAAAGACTAAAAAACCAGTTTTTTTGAATGCAAGTGAATTAACATTTTTAAATCACTATGTGGGTATCGATGCTCCAAAGGAATTGCCACTTTGGTTTCATGAAAATATAACATTTGGTAAATCAGACTATTCGGCAATTGAAGAAAAACTTGATGCCTTGTCCCCGGATATGGTTGTTTTAGATGCCAGCCAAGATTTTTTACTTAGCTACTTAACAAGAAATGGGTATATTGAATTATCTGGTGGGCAATATTTATCACCAATTAACCGAAAACTTCTTCTTTACGTCAAAAACTAGGCGTTAATGAAGCTGCTTAATTGGCGAAATGACCTTATTTTTGAAGTAATAAGCGGTACTTCTCAGCATCCCAGTTGAGTAATTCTAGCGAGTCACTCTCCGTAAGACTGTCAATTGACGAATAATCATTGACGCTTAAAAGAACGTCAAAGTAGCACTTTAATTGAGCGAGTTGTGCTTTCGTATGATTTTCATGTATATAGCATCCTTTAGAAGGATCAAAGAAAATAACTGGGAAATCTTTTTTTTCAGAATCTGCTAGATTGAATTTTGATACAAAAATTGGATGCATGCCCATGAAGACTAAATGATCAGGGTATAAACGCCAATTTTGTTCCAGCGTTTTCTGAAAAATATCCTCAGAAATTAATTTTGAGATAGCAGGATGCTTAAAATTTAAATAATTTGGTATGTCGGATATCTCTAGTTCTGATGTGTAACTATCTTGGTTGACCGGACCCTCATCAAAGAAAAGAGTTAATGTTTTTGACAGTAAATTTTTAAAAGATTCAAAATCATTCTCGGCAATAATAATCCCATGATTTTTTAAGAAGAATAGGTTTACATTGGGGTTCTGATTGTTTGCAATATCAATTGCTTCCGCTAAGTCTTTTCCAGGCTTATGGTATCCCACTAAATTAAATGAAATTAAAGTGTTTTTAAACTTTTCTTGAATTAATGACTGCCAATTATTTTGGATAAGTACTGATAATACTTTGACTGGATGTAGATGAATCACATACTTTTGAGCTAGTAAGGCGTGCATCGAAGTTTCAATGGATGGCTTTAAACCATATTGACTGTAATTCATCAAGTCAATATCAAAGTTATTCTTTTTAAGTTCAGCGAGATATTGGATTCTATTAAGCTCGACAAAAATATTTTTAATTTGAGCATCGCTTAACCACATACCTGATGCTTTTATAAATAGGCTATCTTCTGATTTCCAAGAATAATTTCCTCCAGCTCCCTGTGATAGTAGGGGATTAAATCCAAGTTTTGCACAAAGTTCCGCGCCCATTACGCGATCATTTTTATCATCAGGCATGAGTAGGTATCTGATTAATTAGGGTTGTGAGTGATTCAAAACTCTCAAAAAATAAATCAGCATCTCCGGGAATAACGCCAGCATGAATTTTTTGCAAGGTGGTGGCTCCTATGGCGGATTTGGCTCCTTGAATATCGTTAATAGGATTATCGCCAATCATCCAGATATTCTTTCCTTTGGGCGAAATTTTTTCAATGCAAATTTCAAATGGAGCTGGATGAGGCTTATCATATAGTGACTCTTCACTAGTGACAATGTAGTCAAAGTCGTTATCAAGGCCGAAATAAACAATTTTTCTAAATTGTATTTGCGCTGTTAAATCAGTAATGATTGCTGTTGGTATCCCAAGACGTTTTATCTCTAATAGCAGCTCTTTAACACCGCTAAATAGGTGAGCGTTGCTTAGAAATGTCCTCCAATAAGTCTGTTCAAGGTCAAGAGTCCAGAGTGTTTGTGAGCCTAGCCCCATTAGCTCAAGCATGCGTTGCATGTATAAAAGGCGGCTATGAGAAGAGGCAGTCCCTTCCAGTCTCTTTTTTACTTCAGTGCGCGCCTGGTTGAAAGTATTTTTGAAATCTGATTCAGTGATTGAAAAAGATCGCGTTACCTTATTTTCAATAGCTTGCATTCCAGCCTTGTGTGCTGGCTCATACTCATAAAGAGTATTATCAGTGTCAAAAAGTATGGCATCCGGCAATTTTGAAAATTTGTCTTTATGTATTATTTTCATAAAATTCTTCTTTTACTAAGAACTTGGTTAATGTGACAAAAGACCACTAATTGCATGATTCCAGCAATTCCAGCCTTCCATTGCGGGGCATCATCCAGGAATTCATAGAGGTTTGGCCCTAAAATTTTAGCAGCCATTTCAATATCTTCATGGGTGCAATCACCCTCTATCATTAAGTGAATTTGGTTGTGATCAGGCTCAGTTTCAATTTCAACATGAAGACCACAAATTCCTACCAAAGTCCGGGTAATTGATAACTCATTAAATTCACTTTTAGAGGTGATAGAGAGCTTCAACTTTTTTAATGACAATGAAGTGTCATTTAAGGAGAATTGGTTGACTGGTTGTAATTTAAGAATCAAATCAGCTGAGTGCATTTGGGGCTTAATAAATTTAGAAAAGTCATTAAGCCTTGCATCTAAGCTAGCCATCACTTTTTCAATAGAATGGCCGCGTTCATGAACATCACGTTGAATTTTAAAAAATCTTCTTAATGATTCATCAATATCTAAAAATATTTTTAGATCATAACTTTCTCTAAGGATTGGAAGATATAAGGCATGAAGACCACTAGCAATAATAATATTCTCGCCTTTAATTTTTTGAGGCTTGTCAAATTTACCGGATTCGTGGTTGTAGTGACTTGAGATAATAGATCGTCCAGAGCATAGATCAATTAAATCTTTGGCATATTTTTCCAAATTATTTGCCATGGGATTTAGGTGAGTCATTACCTGCCACATTGGTTTTTTTCTTTCCCATAAATGGTAATCGTCACCAGAGATATGGGTAATGGAGTTATACCCAAATATATCCTTGAGATGATTAACTAAGGTATCTTTGCCGGAACCAGAATCTCCTGCAATTCCAATCACAAGTGGTTCCTTGCTGAACTTAAAAAAGACATTCTTATTGATGAGTTCTTCGTACAAATTAATAATTAGAATCAAGCCAACCGAGACCATGGCCGTATGAATGATAGAGAGTAGCCAAGGGGAATTAATTTGTCCTTGTAAGGATAAATCGAGATGTTGGCCGTTAATAAGAACAAGCAATATATATAAAATCGAAAAAACACTTGTCCATAGAATGGCTTTTGCCTCTTTTCTTGCTTGATATTGGGCAAGAAGTGGTAAGCACCATATAAACCAACCTGGTGATGCCGGAGTGAGTAAAACGATGATTAGGAAAGTAATACCTATGAAGGCAAGTAATAAGTCAAGATTAACTCTACGAATTTGCCAGAAAAAATATAGTAAAACTATGTACGCTAGTGGAACAATATATATTGCAAGACCATCCGCAAGAGTTATGTTGAATGAATAGACTTTTAATATCTCTGGATTATTAAAAATCATAGAAGACAGGCTGGGATTTAATGCGAGCGGGACTGCTAGTGTCAAAAGGATAGCGGATGTGTAATAAAGCAAACCTCTAATTTTCTTTAAAGAACTATGTTTATTGAGGTAATAAATCATTATTAGGGGTACCGCTAGAATCATGCTCAATTTAGCTGATAAAGCAATTGCGAGTGCAAGTGCTCCGCATAGCCATTTATTGTGCTTTATAAATAACACAGATAAGATTAAGAGGGTGATTGGAATTATGTCGTTATAGCCTAGAAGATAAGTTGCTATAAAAATGACTGGTGAACACCAATAGACTGCTGTAATTGCTAACTTTCTTTCTGGCCACAAACGATTCAATAGTTTGAGTAGGCCGAAGTCAAAAATTAGTAATGTGGTTGCATAAGCGAGCCATAGGCCACCACTGAAGATATGGCTAATCAGTGCGGCGGGAAGAAGAATTAGCCACATTGCATAACCGTAAGGAAATGCTAAGGGGTCATAATTTTGTGCGAGCCAGCTTCCCCATGGGTCAAGAGTAAATGACTCAATACTATTGGCCAAAAATGGCAAATACCAGTTGGATGCTAGATCTGGCTGACTTAAAAAAATCGCACATATTTTGGCCAGCAGCCCACATACAAATAAATATTTAACTTTGACGTTCATTTGAATCCAATGCTATCCAGGTCTCTGGCATTTTTGTGCAAATTGCATCAACAACAATATTATTAGATCGGAAATTTTGGTGAATTTTTACGATTTCAAACTCATCAAATCTACCTTGTAATTCCGGAGAAACTAAACATATTTTAAAGTTTGCGTCTTTTAGTTGAGAGTAGGAATTTTTGTCAAGAGGACATTGTGTAAAGCAGTCAACCCAAACCCAATCAATTCGGTCCTTTAAGTTTAATGCTAATTGAATGGGTTCATATTCTGAAAATCGAACAGCTGATTTCTTAAAGCCTAAGTTAGACCACTTGATCATAAAAGGAAATGATTGATCTAGAAAGAAGTAATCGTCAATTTGATGTAATTTCATGAGGTCTATGAGGCGCGACTCTAAACCTTCTTCTTTTACATTCAATATAAGTTTTCCGTGACGATAATGTGTTAACCATTCTTCAAGATTATCCCCATTTAAGTATGGGTCATGATTTAAGATTAACTTGTCACCAAAGGTTCGGACATCTATTTCAACGCCATAGGTTGGATTAGATTGCTTTAGGTCATCAATGGTATTTTTCCTATGTGCAATGTACTCCATTAATCAATCCTTTTTCTTAATAAGAGGCTAAATTGAATTGTACGTTTAATAAATTTCCACTTCGATTTAAAGTCAATATTCCAATGAGAGTGACCATGTAACCTTTTGCCAAAAAAAACTGGGAAGCGTATGACCTTTAGACTGTTTCTTTTGGCCTGATAATATGCAAAAAGATCTAATGAAAAGTCATTTGGCGGCGATTCCCATTGTTCGAAAAAACTCCTTGGAAAAAATGTTGGCTGAGCATTGATGTCCCAAAAGAATTTCTTCAGAAGAATGCTTTCAAAAAAGCTCATTCCAACAGTAAAAAGGAGGTCACTGATTGGACGGCCATATCTATGGCCTTTAATGAAAACATTTTCGCCATATTGATTCGCTAACTTTTGAACTTGTTTTGCGTCCAAGGGGTCTGTTTGTAAGTCAGCATGAGTCCAGCCGATAATGTTACCTGTGCTTGATTTCAAGCCACATAGAATTCCATGACCATAACCTTGGTTAACTTCGACTTTGATAGATTTAATAAATGGGTATTGGTGATTCAATAAATGGCTTATGACATTGGACGTATCATCTGTTGATCCATTATTGACAATGATGACTTCAAATACATCTGAATCTAATTGTCGGCATCTCTCAAAGAGAGATAGAAGATTTTTTGACTCGTTATAGCATGGAATGATTAGAGATATTTTCATATTATTTAAATGCAAAGTATTTCATGCCTAAAAAATTAAACAATGCTGAGACTGCCGTTGCAAGAATAAAAGCCAGATTTGTACCTGCATCTGTTTGGGGGAGTAGTGCTAGGCTTACTGAATTAATACAAATGTTTAAGGCTAAGCTGATGGTGTATACAGTAATAAAGTGATAAATTCTCAAAGGGCCAGAATAGTTAAAAGTAATTTTTTTATTGGCAAAGTAAGCAAATACTGCACCAACCATAAACCCCAATCCTTTTGAAAAATCTCTATCAAGGCCAGCTATTGTTAATAGAATATATGATGCGTAATCAATAAGAACACTAGAGCCGCCAACAAAGAGAAAGATAAAAGCTTGCTTTTTTAACATTGTGTTGGGGTATGAATGATGAATTCTTTGTAGTTATTCAAGAGATTGCCGATAGATTTTGTTGGGATGTGCAGGTCTTTTTGAATACTGTATGGGTGGCCACTCCATTTGTGAAAACACGATTGCCAGTACTCATATGTTCGTAAATCATTTGGAGTGCCCCACGATATAAAGTGCTCCACATTAAATAGTTGACACTTTAAGCCTAGTTCAATGGCAACATTAATCATTGAGTCTATATAAAATTCTCCATTAACCATGATTGAGTCTGCAACGAGTTTTTCGTAACATTTTTTATAAATTGCAATATTTTTGAATGTGAATGTTCCTATGACAATAGGATCTTGAGAAGGATTTTTTAAGGGCTTTTTCACAGATACTTGGGTGATTTTCCCGCTTGGACTTGCTTCAATCCAACCAAACATTTCTGGTTTTCTGATAGCGTTGACATGTCCAGTTGTGCCCCAAACAACGACATCTGGTTTAATTTCATTAACAATATTTTGAAAATAATCAATTGAAAATATGGCACCGTTATCGCAGGCTCCAATCGTGATGGGAGATTCCATTCCTATATTGTCTTTGATGGCCTCTATTCCAATTAAGGTAGATGTTGCCTGTCCATTTGTTATTTCATCCAAACTGGTGATAACAGAATTTGGAAAGTTTTCTTGAATGGTTCTGCTGATTTCTTGATGGCCCTTCATGTCGGACCGAAGTACAAAAGAATAAAGATTTGTTTGCGGAAGATCTTCAGTGGCTCTAATAACCATTGGTTTTCCGGAAACTGGAATAAGAGGTTTGGTTACTTGATAGCCTTCGTCACTAAATCTCTTGCCCAGACCCGCCATCGGAATGATGGTTGCTCCTGATGTTGGTTGATTCGGTGCTTTTTTGGGTTGCATAAAGCTTCTAAAGATACTCGACCACTGCAGATATTCGTCAACATCTTCTGGGGTTCCCCACTGCATAAAGTGTTGAAGTGGATAAACGGATACCGGTAACTGCTCTTTAAATAAATACTTATACGCAAGGCTCACATAGAATTCACCGTTAAGACTCAGACCTTCATTGATTACGTAATTGAATGCATCCTTTAAAAGCTGGCCATTTTTAAAATAGTAAGTCCCGCTCGAAGCAAACTCTTCCATACGATTGCTTGTAAATGGTTGTTTCTCTTGAATGTCACTGATCCACCCAGCGTTTTCTTTTAAGTAGGCGTAGTTTGTGTTGCCAAGGGAATGAGGATGGAAACCCTTGTAAGCAGGTATACAGCCAGCGCTGTCAGAAGTAGATACAAATTCCTTAAAATTTTGCCAGTCCCAGTAGCAGGAAAAATCACAGTAATTGACCACAACTTCTTCAGAATCATCAATAAAATTACTTGCCTGGAGAACGGCGTGAATTGGACCTAATTTATGTGGTGTGATTGAAAGAATGTTTGCGGTGGGGCACTGATTCAAAATAATTGCACGCATGTCATATGCGGCACTCTCTAAGTGTTCGGAGTTACAAATGAACGTAATTTTTTTTTCATTGGGAAACATGTCAATGACATGACCAATAATTGGTTTACCATCAATTGATATCAGTGGCTTTGGAATTTGGTAGCCAGCTTTTCTGAATCTTTCACCAAATCCAGACATGGGGATAATAATATGCATGGCAGAGTTTGCAACCTATTTAGATAGCCCCTATTTTATTGGAAAACCCAATAAAAACAATACAATAAGAAAAATCATTAAATAAATTTAAAAATTATTCTCAATGCTATTCAATTCTTACGCATTTATCTTTATATATCTACCCATTGTTCTAGTGGGTTATTTTTTTTGGGTTCGTCGAAGTCATATTTGCGGCATCTGGT
>JACCDU010973483.1_pt1 | contig 9996 bp, 22 predicted proteins | sample 7446081 | NCBI WGS metagenome assembly JACCDU01 (sample SAMN15323447, study PRJNA562643) | freshwater metagenome | isolation source: river surface water | place: USA:Blue River Watershed | collected 2017-08-17
CGCGCTCATAAATATTCGTCAGATTAAACCTCGACCGCCTCTTCATAACCTTCAAGTACATTTCCCGCACGAACTCCTTCGGCTTGCCAATATTGAAATCCTTATCCAAATCGAACCACCCAGCATTAGGAGCATCAAGACTCAAAAACAACCCAAACCCCTCAGGGGCAGAGAACGTATGCCAACCACGCACCTTATCGACCCAAGAAGGATTCTTCTTCGCATAATGCAAAAAATCAGAAGCACTATGCCTGCCATCCAAGCCATTGCCATCATCCAAGAAAACACGATTAATCAACTGCCCAACATAAGAAACCACCGGCAAATGCGGCGCAAACACACTGAAAGCGTGGATCTGCTTCTGAGCCAACGCCATCATCGGCTCTGCCCAATAAGGTGATAATTTAGGAGAATTAAACGACAACAGGACAGTACCATCCTGGTACTGAACGAGATTGCCAACAATGTGGCGCACTTCAGCATTAAATTCAAAGGAATGACCAGCACAAGACAAGACTGTCTTCGCCCGTGTGTTCACGGTAACAGTCTTGTCCTCTACGCAGAATCCCCCATCCGTTCCTTCGTTAGTCACTTCAGTGATAGAATCGATCTTCACCTCCGCGCTAGGCTCAATGCTGGCCTCCAGGAACGGGATCGTCTCGCCCCTGGCATAAGTGTCAATCACTTTGTGTACGAATGGTATGCAGGCGATGCTTGCGTTCATTTCACACTCCAAAAAGTGAAGCCCCTCCCCCTGTGACAGGAGGAGGGGCGCGGTAAAAGGCTTAGCCGAAGGGGTAGCACTCGTAGCGTTTGAGGCCAGCTGCTTGGCTCACTGGCGTGGGGTGCTCCTCGTAGCTGAAGCTTGGGTCTGCCGTGTCGACACTGCCCGCGCTGTGCTTCCCGTAGAGCCCGTCGCACACAGAGACCACTTCCTCCCGCGTCGGCGTGCCCTCGAAGTAGAGGACGAGCGTGTAACCGTCCTTGTTGTGGTGGTTGGGCTCGATCGAAGAGTGCTTCAAAGTAGCCATCGCCGTCCTCCAGAAACGGGGGACAACCGCGCCCCCCTACCACTCTGTGGCAGCAGGGGGGAACGGCTAAAGCGGTACTACTCGATCTCGTCCCAAACGGTCCGCACAGTAGTCCCAATCAGTGCCGACAGTTTCTTGCCGTCACCGAGGGCAGCGTCGAGCTGGTCGATGGTCACCTTGCCAGCGCGGATGGCCTTGGAATAGGCCATGAAGATCTCATCGGGATCAGTACCACGCCAACCATCCAGGCCGAAATCCACCAGAGCAGCACTGGACACCTGGTGGTAATCCATCATGCAAGCGTTGAACAGGGTCTCGGTCGTCTGTCGTGCCATTGGGACCTCCTCACAGTTGAAGAATACTCTCGATTTCAGAATCGGACATTAGCGGTTCGTCGGGGTCAGCCTGCATGACACCGTTCACGGTACCCATCGCAGAATCGAAACACTCGTCACAGTAGAGCTCGACATCGCCGACACTCTCCCAGTGAACGGTGTGCTTCGCATTGTCATTCCCACAATTCTCACATTTCATCTCTGCCTCCTTGTAGCGGTGAAAGTGACGGAATCCTGTGGCAGGGTAGTGACCAGCTAAAAATCAGACGATCGCGCCAAGGATCGCCTGCCTGGTCTCTGGCCAAGTCTCTGAGCTCGGATCGATGATCGTGAAGTGGCTGGCCTTATTGATCACCTTGTGGGTAGCTTGCGGGTTCTTGTCGACGTACTCTTGGGCCTGGTCGACCAGTTTGTCCTTGGAGCCGACGATCACGAGCTGCTTGGTGGTCGCAGGTTGGGTGATGTTGATTGGGGACAATCTCGGGCTGGTGCCGAAGAACTCATTGACGACCTGCCCGAATTTGCCGGTGATCTTGTCCAAGTTGTAGACAGCTGCCACACCGATCAGGGCGTAAGGTGTGAAGCCGAAGCCGTTGTAACCCTGTAGAGTGAAGGCAAGGTGGCCTCCGGACGAGTGGCCAAGAACGGAGATTCGTTCTTGGTTGATGTTCCAGTCTGCCAGGTGGGGTTTGGTGGAGGCGATTGCTGCGTCGAGGTCGTCGTAGGTGCCTGGGTACCCTCCGAATTGGTGGCCAAGCCTACGAAATTCGAGATTGCAGGTGGCGATGCCGTGTTGTTTCAGGTCTTCGCAGAGATATTCCAGCTGCTTGGCGGTGTAGGCCGATTTCCATTGTCCGCCGTGGATCGTGTAGAGAAGGGGGTGCGGTCCCGCCGTGTTCGGGATCCGCACTCGGATTGTGTGTGCTGGCTTGTTGCCGTACTTGAGGATGTGTGTCGGGTCTGTCGGCTTCGTGTAAAAGATGTCTGGCAGGCGGAAGAACATGCTATTCCCCTTCCTTGTCGTAGCCGTCAAACCAGGGTCCGCAGCGTTTGGCCAGCAGTTTGGCCGAATCGCCCGTTGCAGTTCGGCTGCTGGTTTCTGGGTTCCGGCAGTAGGCTCGTGCTTCCACCAGGGTCAACCCGCGCTTGATGACCTTCGGGGGGTGGTTGTGCTGGAAGAATCGGACGATCTTGTAGCTGTCCATGGTCTGTCTCCTTAGTTGGGGCGCCATTTGCCAGCACCACGACGGTGGTCTTTGGTCTTGCCTGGGCGGGCGTTTGTCGGGCGCGCCCAGCGGAGGCGTTGCTTTGGTTTCTCGATCGTGATCGTGAAGGCGGTCTTCATTGTTCTGTCTCCTAGGAGGGCCAATCCCCTCCGCCATATTGTGGCAGGCGGAGGGGATTGCCAAAATCAATGGATGGCGAAGCCGTCGCAGGTTTCAAGGAATTCGGCGAATTCTTGCACGTTCTCGGTAGAGAATGGGTAGTGGGTTTGCCAGTTGGGCGTGGTGCCTTCGCCGTCGCAGCCGTTGCACCAGCCCTGGGTCCTGCCCAGTTTTTTCACTTGGTCTATGTCGAGTTCCTTGCTGGTCATGCCGTGGTCTTTGCCTACCTTGTCGGTGCGGATGCCGGTGCTGTTGCAGTATTTGCAGTCTTCTCGGGATAGGCTGGCTCTCCAGGCGTTGTAGTCGGTCTCGTATTGTTGGCATGTGCCGTCTTCGATGCAGTTTTTGAGGATGCTTGCGAGGGCTTTGCTGTCTTCTGCGTTGAGGCCGTCACCGTCGTTGGATTGGGCATGTGCGACTTTGCCACAGATTGTTGGTGCGACTTTGAGACAATAGTTCCACAGGGGCCGCCACCACCAGACGTTGTTGCGGAAGTAGCTGCCTTCACGTTTGCCGATAACGTCCATTCCCATTGTTCTGTCTCCTGGTGTGGTTTTGATCCGCTAGTTTGTGCCAACTATTCTGGCGCGCTAAAATCAATAGGGTCTTTGTTCTTCAAAAGATGCTTAAGTCGTTCATGGTTCCTGATTCGATCAATCAATGGCAAATTTCGGCATCGCTTGCAATAGTGCTGGTATGTCGATGAGGGGTATATGGTCTTTTCTTCTGCGCAGATCATACATTTCATGATACATGCTCTGTATTGTCGTTGCGAACGGTCTTTCTGCAATTTGTGGCCGATTATTTCCATTCCATTCCTGTTGATATAGCCGATTTTCACGGTGTCGATGCTAGGTATTGCATCATCTAATGTGCTAGGCTGTTTTTTGACGAGGACTAGTTGGCAGTTTGTAGCTGTTGCCAGTGCTATCGCGGTGTCTAGGCGTATTCGTATCTTATTATTAAGAAATCCACTGATTGAACCTGGTGCGACACCTGATTTCGCTGATAGATCAATGATAGGTACGCCTGTCTCACGTATGTGATTAATAAAATCCCTCACCAGATCAAAGTATGCTTCCTTCATAGGTTCTTCTGTAAGAGCCATTATAATAATCTCCTGATAAGCCAAATAAAAATGATAATGTTAGCCATCTTTAGCGCGCCGAATGTGTGAATAACACGTCCTTTAGTCTCTGGGGGATGGGGAAGTCGTTGGTTGGGTCCGACCAGTTGATCTTGGACACGTAATCCCTAACAAATGATAATTTACACTCACTAGTGTCGCATAGGTAATTCGATTCATAGAAAGCACTCCTTCGCCCCTTGTTGACATTTAGTACGTCGAATACTAACTTGTGGTGGTCGTTGTTGGTAATGGGTTTCAATGGTATGACGGATCTGCCTTCGCGGATGCAGTATGCTCCGCGCTGGCCATTTCCGGTTACTCTGTAGTAGCATTTATTGTCGATGCAGAATCCTTCAGATAGGCTTGGTCTGCCAATGTATTTTGCACTGCCGAAGCCGAACCAGATGGCGATTTCCTTGCCAGGATTGATTCTTGGACTACTACCGTGGAATGATCGCCCCGTGAGTGTCAGGATGTGGGTTGGTGTGAGCGATTCTATTGCGACTTCACTGGCGAATCTGATTGTGATCATCTTTCCTACTCCTGCATGATCGTAGAGGCGATGCTCTTTCGGCGCACTTGGTTGGTTGGATAATGCACATCCCCCCTCGCACACCTTGCGTGTGGAGGGGGGTGTGATTGACAGGCTTAGTACCCGTCAATTCCCGTTGGCTTTGCGCGTTGCCCAAGCCTTTTTGGCTGCTGCAGTGCGTTTGCGTGCCAGTTCTGCTTCAGCTTTAGCCTTGAGGGCTTCGTTAGTCCGCCTGGTGGCCCAGGCTTTCTTGGCTGCTGCGGTTGTGCTCATTGGTTCCTCCTTTCTGATTATTTGTGTCAGCCATTGCGGCGCGCTAAAATGCGCGCTATCCTCTGCTGGGCTCGTTCTGCTCTTCGGTGTAAGGCATCAAAATTGCTCTGGCCATCATATCCTCCAGTTACCATATCGTTCGACCATATTTAGCCCTTCACCACGCACGATGAAGGAGGCCATCTGGCTCTTGATGCCGTACCGGACGAAAAACTTCTCCGTCTTTGTCCCCCGCGCCATCACTGGCAGGTGCTTCGCCTCCTTGATCATGTTGATCTGGTCGGCGTTGGCGCGTTCCCCCTGTGCCTGGTTGAAGATCCCACCAAGCTCGTCACACAACGACAGGAATTCGGCCTCGTCCATGACGACGCTCGTGATCACCTGGCCGTTGATGTTAAACTCGTTCACATAAGCAGCTGGCATTTTGGTCTCCTGTAAGAAGCAATCGCCCCTCCCCCTGTGCCAAGAGGAGGGGCGCGCCAAAATCAGCGGACTTCAACGTTGCCCCACGTGCAGGAGACAGCTGCAGCAGCCACTTCGTCGTCTTCGACAAACTCCCTGTTTATCTCCACACGGGCTCGGGCCTGTTCGACACCGGCCTCAATGTAATCCGACAGTACTTGCGCGGGGTCAACGTTCTCGGGGCAAGAAACAGTAACCGTCAGGGTCAGCGTCTTCATCGTGTCCTCCTTGGGCTCACCGCCCAAGACACTGTGGCAACACGGAAGGCGCGCCAAAGTCAAAGGACGTTGTAATCCACCGGTTTACCAAGCTTGCGCATTGTATCAACCATATGGGCAGTGCCAGTACTCACACCATCGTGGATTGCCACCAGGGCATCGCCGATTTCAGCCATCTTGGCGTTGTTCGCCATTGCTGCTCCCCTGCCCAGTCGCCAATTGGGCTTTAAGACGACCTCCTTGATGCCCTTGGCCTGGGCGTATTGTCCGGCGATCCTATCGACACCCCTTGCGCCTCCATGGATGAGGGTGTCGAATTGGTGTTTATCCAGTATTGCCCAGATCGCCTGACGGTTCTCGATCCCTCTGCTGCCCGTGATAACCAGCTTCATATTGTATCAGTCCATTGTAGTGGTGTAAATCCTAGGTGGTTTGGCTCATCCTTGATCAGTTGGTTTTTGTCAGGCCTTGGCCTTCTTTAAAGTGCTTTTTAGTGCGTACTTTAGTCTCTTTGGGATGGGGAAGTCATTGGCTGGATCTGACCAGTCTATCCTAGACAGGTATTCCCTTACAGTTGACAATTTACAACGTAAAGCGTTGTTTAGGTAAATCGATTCTAAGATAGCACTCCTTTGTCCTTTGATGACTTCAGTGATATATAATTCTTGGATGTGGCGGCCGCCGTACCCAAACCACGCTGATGATTTGCTTATTGTTTCTTCTGCTTCTGGCCATCGTCCTTTGATGACAGCTCTAGCATACAAGTAAGCCCATGTTGGGCTTTTGATTATTGTTTTTTCTGCTTCTGGCCATCGTCCTTTGATGACATCTCTGGCATGCAGGAAAGCCCATTCTGGGCTCTCTTCTTTTTTTAGCAAAGAATCTTGAACTCGCTCGAGATGATCGGGGCGTATGGCCATTTTTCTGTCCTCCTAGACACTTGTGTCAGGTATTTGCAAGTGCCAAAGTCGCATAATCTGGTATCGCGAAATCATTGCTAGGCAACGCCCAATCAACAAATGGCAGGTAGAAATCCCTGAAATAAGGGATAGTCAAACCAGGATTAAGCCCAAACCACCTCTCAAACGACAAACAACGCCGGCCACGCAACACGTCCCTAGAATAGTCCCTTATGAAAGCAAGCTTGGCATCCCTATCCCTGATTGATTCCTCTCCGCACCTGGCGTTTAGCAAGAGCTCTTCCAACGCTAGCCACCGGTCGCCTAGAACATCCCGCGCATAATCATAACATTCTCTAAAATATAGCTCTTGCCAGTTCCTAGATCGATCGATCCCAACTCGGCTGAGTAAAAGGTCTTCGATTATATGCTTGTACTCTGGGTTTTTGCTGGCTAGGATTTGTTTCACGTTCAATGTGTCCTCCTAGACACTTGTGTCAACCAGGCCACCAGGGTAAACCGACTACTTGGTTACACAGGCCTTTTTCAGCGCGTCTTTTAGTCTCCTTGGTATCTCGAAGTCATTGGCTGGGTCGGACCAGTCTATCTTGGACACGTACTCCCTAACTATACGAAATTCGCATCTTCCAGTATTGCATAGATAATTCGATTCTAAGATAGCACTCCTCCTATGAAAATCAAAGGCTTTTATGTACTCGTCTGCATAAAAGCCTGCTTCGCTTATGGTTTCTTCTGCTTCTGGCCATCGTCCACCGATGACATATTTGGCATACCAGAAAGCGTATTTTGTGTGTTTGCTTATGGCTTCTTCTGCCTCTGGCCACCGTCCTTCGATGACATGTTTGGCATATTCGTAAGCCCACTCTGGGTTTTTGATTATGAACTCTTCTGCTTCTGGCCATCGCCCCCCGATGGCACCTCTGGCATACCACTTAGAAGATCGAAATTCTTTGATTATTGTTTTTTCTGCTTCTGGCCAGCGTCCTTTGATGACACTTATAGCATAATTGCAAGCATGTTCTGGGCTTTTGATTATAAATTTTTCGGCTTCTGGCCAGCGTCTATCGCATCTGCAGACTCGAGTTAGAAATTTGTCCCAGATCTCTTTTTGTTTTTCGTCCAATGTGTCAATATTCATTGTGTCCTCCTAGACACTTGTGTCAGCCAGGCTACCAAGGTAAACCGGCTACTTGGCCAAACAGACTTTTTTCAGCGCGTCCTTGATTCTCTGCGGTAAGGGGAAGTCATTGGCAGGGTCAGTCCAGTCTAGCTCGGACAGAGAAGCCCTAACTGTAGCTAATTCACGATCGATGAAGTATAAGGCGTAATACATAGCCCATTCTGGGTCTTTGCGTATGGTTTCTTCTGCTTCTGGCCATCGTCCCTTGATGACATTTTTTGCGTAACAGTAAGCCCATTTTGGGTCTTTGATTATGAATTCTTCTGCTTCTGGCCACCGTCCACTTTTTCCAGCATATTTGCAAGTATCCTCCAGGAATTCAGCCCAGACTTTCTTTTGTTCTGCGTCCAATGTGTCCGTGTTCATTGTGTCCTCCTAGACACTTGTGTCAACCAGGCCACCAGGGAAAACCCACATTTCCAACGAGGAAACCAGTGGCGCGCTCAGCTAGCCGCACACCACAGCCAATCCCCATTTAATCCGCGCTCAATCACCCTCTCAACAAAAGCCCTCTCAGAAGGACCAAAACCATCCCAATCCACACAAGACAAGTACTCCGGCACCTTATTACCATTATGACGATGCATTACAACCACCCCATCCAAAAGGTCCTCTGCAGAATAGCGACCAGTGGTGGCAAAGTGCTTGTTAAAATCACCAGTCGGATTACATCGCGTTTTTTCAAACTTCACCGGCACAAACGAATCACCCTTCACCATCAGAAGGAAATCACTCGGCTTATTATAGTAGGCATCGTGGCATTCCCTCAGTTGTAGACTGATCACACTGCACCCAACCAACGACCAAAGCTCCGCATCAGGACGACCCAGTTCCTTAGTAAACCTCCGACCATCCCTCACCCACCAGCCACAAAACCTCCCAGCCAAGATACACGACCCACGCGCCAAGTAGGATTCTTGTGTTGACTTTTTTCGAACCGGCACGATCACCTCAGACTCACTAAACCGACACAACAAATCATCACCAACCATGACAAACCCTCCCAGCGCGCCCACCAGGAACTGTGGCAACCAGGACAACCCCCCTAAACACCACCCGACAAGACACGCGCAAACACCAAAGCGCGCTCCAAACACACACCATCCTCAAGCCCAAACCCCCGAAACCGCTCCACCAAAACCGGCAACAAATCCACCAAAGCCACAGGCCCATCCACAGAAGCCACACACAAACCCCAATCCACACCACTATCCATCACAAACCCTCCACTGACCAGGAAAAAAGCCCCCCGGGGGACAAACCCCACCTAGTGATTCAAGGAGAAATCGAAATCCATGGACTCACGACGCTCCTTGAAGACGACCGCCGCGCGCTCCTCTCTGGCGCAACAATCGTCACACAGGTCATTTTCATTCAAGTCCATGACTCCACCTAGACCTTCCACAGGCTCAAGGCAGATCTTGCATATGTCATTAGTGACCATCATGCTCAACTCCTCACAGCACCTGGTGAAACCCGGGGGAACAGCCCCCCGGGGGACAAACCCCACCCTAATAAGGATAAGGCGTGATATTCGGGTACTCCCAATCCAGCTCGCGCCCCTCACACACCACCTTCTCGATATCATCACTATGCACAGCGCGAGCCTCACACACATCATACACAGCCTCACCAGCACGGTACTCAATAGAAGCACCAGGCCCAACCCGCACCTCAACCAGCTCAACCCAGCGGCCTAGGTTACCAGGCTTAGGACCACGCTGACACAAAGAAGTGCGCGAAGTACGAGCCACGTGAATCTCAAGGACCTTAGTGACCATCACAACATCCTCCTCACAGCACCTGGTGAAACCCCAAAAAAACTATGGCACCACCACCAGGCCCACAAAATCCCCCCGGGGGGGATTTTAACAACGCCCCCCGGGGGACACACTATAACGCGGGAATAACCCCGCAAGGAGAACCAGAAATGAAGAACCTGATCAGCAACACCCTCAGCGCGCTCAGCATCCTGACCCTGGTCTCAGCAATGATGTTCGTCATCCTCATGGTAAACGACAATATCACCAACGCATTCGGATTCATGCAGAACTACGGCATGATGGGCGTGACAGCAGTCCTGCTAGCAACCATTATCACTTCATTCTGCCTGGCGATGGCCGGCGATAGCATCTACGAGGGCGAATAGCTCCTGACGGACGAGATATCCCCCTCGGGTATGGGGGATAGGGGGGTGATATCAAGTGTTATCCCCCCTATACGGGGGGTCCCCCCCTATATGGCCCTGGTGTTCCTCTGTATCGAATATATTCTTCTCATACGTTGGTCTCATGAGAAAAGACTCATGGACCGGTTCGCAAACAATGCTTTTCCGCCAAAAACGCGTTGGGTCCCCCGTGTCGGGTCCTCGAACGACCTGGGTCCCCCGAAAAAACGGATGGGTCCCCCGCGCAAGCGAATGGGTCCCTCGTGGCAAAATGATCGGTTCCCTCGTGGCAAAATGATCGGTTCCCCCAAAAAGAACAAGGGTCCCCCGTGGCGGGATCCCCCATTCCCCCAAAATTACCTTA
>JACCDU011146700.1_pt1 | contig 9996 bp, 6 predicted proteins | sample 7446081 | NCBI WGS metagenome assembly JACCDU01 (sample SAMN15323447, study PRJNA562643) | freshwater metagenome | isolation source: river surface water | place: USA:Blue River Watershed | collected 2017-08-17
CCGGCCAACTCCCGCTCCAGGGCCCCAATCTCTTTCGAGAGGAGCGGGCACTCCGTCAGTGGACGCCGCTCAGGCACGACCACGCTTCGGCTCACCTGCGGAAATCGCCGCAACTGCGTCCGCAACTCAGACAGTGGGCGACCCGTATCGCGCATGACCGCGAGAATCCGCAGTGCCGTGGCGAGTCCGTCGCCGGTCATGGCTAAATCCGCGCACACCACGTGGCCGCTGGACTCGCCGCCGAGTGAAGCGCCCGATGCACGCATGCGTTCGAGCACATAGCGGTCTCCCACTGCGGTCCGAAAAACCGTCCCGCCCGCCGCGCGAATGGCCTCATCAACCCCGAGGTTGCTCTGCACCGTGATCACCAACTCACGGTTGACCAGCCGGCCCGTGCGCAGGGCATGGAGTCCCAAGATCGTCAGGACCTCATCCCCATCGAGCACCGCGCCCGTCTCATCACAGACGACGCAGCGATCACCGTCTCCATCGTGGGCGATTCCGATCCGGGCTCCCCAAGCCCGCACGCGCGCTGCGAGCTTCTCCGGATGCTCACTCCCGACACCCTCGTTGATATTGGTGCCATCCGGCGATGCGCCCAGTCGGTCGATCTCGGCACCCAGTTTTCGCAGGACCGCAGGACTCGAGACAGCGGTTGCTCCGTTCGCGGTATCCAGCACGATCCGCCACCCGGCGAGTGCAGCGGGAGGCAGGGATCCGGCCATCGCATCGATGTAACTGCCCAACGCCGCATCATCGTGCTCCATGCGGGCATCCGTGAGGGACGCGGCTGCAGGCGGCAGACGAGCCTCCATTGCGGCCTCCGCCGCATCCTCCAGCTTCGTGCCACCGGGGCCAAAGAACTTCACCCCGTTGTCCGACGCCGGATTGTGGGACGCCGTGATCACGACACCGAGGGCCGCGCCGCGGTCCCGGACCGCCCGGGCAATCGCCGGAGTCGGCAGCACGCCGAGCGAAATCACCTTCAACCCAGCGGACGCGAGCCCCCGGGCGACTGCCGCCTCGATCGCGATGCCGGATGCCCGAGTATCGCGCCCGATCACGGCCACGCCCACCCCGCCGGCCCACTTCCCTGCGGCGGCACCAAGGCGCGCCGCGAACTCGGGATTGATCAACGGGCCGCCCACCGGCCCGCGAATGCCATCGGTGCCAAAGAAGCGCCGCGTCATATCAGGCCGCGTAGAACTCCCGCGTCGCCGCGATCTTGGTCCGCACGGCACCACCGAGAAGATGGTCGCGAGCTAATTCCACCCCATCCCGCACGCTCGGCACCTTCCGCATCAGCCAGAGCGCCGTGGCGGCGTTCAGCACCAGGGTATCGATCAAGACCGACGGCGCCCGCCCAGCGAGGATCGCGTCGACGATCGCGAGGTTTTCCGCGACATCCCCTCCTCGCAGTCCGTCGAACGCTCCTTGGACGAAACCGAAATCCTGCGGCTGCCACCAGCCATCGATCTCGCGCACGCGCCCGGCACCGCGCACGCGGTTGGGCGTGGCGGTGGTCAACTCGTCGATTCCGCGTCCTCCGCCAAGATCGCCATGGGCGGTGAGACCGGCCTCGACGCCCAACTGCTCCAGCACGTCCGCCATCACCGGCACCCACGCCGCCGAGAACACTCCCATCACGACGTACGCCGGACGTCCCGGATTGATCACTGGACCAAGGATGTTGAACACGCTCCGCTGCCCCCGCGAGGCAAGCAGCTTGCGCACCGGGGCGATGTGGCGGAACGCAGGATGGTACGCCGGCGCGAAGAAGAACGTGTAGCCGAGTTCCGCCAAGGCCCGACGCGCGAGCTCGGGCGGAGCATCGAGCCGCACCCCCAGCGCCGACAGCAAGTCAGCACTGCCGCACTTCGAGGTGATGCCTCGATTTCCATGCTTCATCACCACGACCCCCGCGCTCGCGAGGATCAAGACGACCAAGCTCGAAATGTTGAATCCCCCAGCATGGTCTCCACCCGTACCGACGATGTCGATCGCCCGGCTGGACCACTCACCGACGCCGGGATCCACCGCGCGAGCTCGGAACTCCCGCGCGAAGGCCGCGATCTCCGCCGCGGTCTCCCCCTTGGCCGCCAAGGCCGCGAGGAACGATGCCTTCACCTCGTCGGCACCGGCGGGATCCGCCAGCGCAGCCGCCGCAAACGCGATGTCCGCACCGGATAGCTCGCGCCGCTCCGTCAAAGTCCGGGTCAATTCCTCAAGGCCCATAGATCGCGAGACAGCCCGGAGCATCCCCCGGCCGCAAATAAATTTGCGCCAGTCCACCAAAGTGGCGACGGTGCCGCCGTGCGCGTCCTCGCTCTCGTGATTCTGCTCGCCGGCGCATGGGTTGCTCGCGCTCCGGCTGCCACCAGTCAGCCGCCTCCCCCGGCACCCACCCCCCTGCCGCTGCATGCCGCCGTCACCTTGGGCGTCGTCGAGGGGATCACCGAGTTCCTGCCCATCTCCTCCACCGGACACCTGATCATCGCGGCCGAGCTCCTCGGACTGGAGGACGCCACTCCCTTGCGCGGACGGGGCGGCGAAGTCCTTTGGCACCGCGCCCCGAGTTCCGCGCACCCCGAGGGAGTCCCGCTCACCCGCAAGCGTGCGATCGATTCATATCTGGTGGTGATTCAAGCCGGGGCAATTCTCGCGGTGCTCCTGATCTGCGGGGCCGAAGTCCGCAGCATGCTCCGGGGGCTGGTAGGACGGAGCGTCACCGGTCGGACGCTGCTGCGGAACGTCATCCTAGCGGTCGCGCCAGTGGTGCTCGCCGGGCTGCTGCTCGGACCGTGGATCGAGGCGCATCTCTTTTCGCCGCGCACCGTCGCCGCGGCGCTCGTAGGCGGAGCGCTGCTGATGCTCGCCGCGGAGCGCTGGCGGCGCTCGCACCCGGCGGCTCCGCTCAAGACCGGCGCCGACCTCTCAGTCCCTCAGGCGCTTGGGATCGGCTGCGCCCAATGCCTTGCCCTTTGGCCCGGCATGAGCCGGGCAATGGTCACGATCGTGGGGGGCTACGCCTGCGGCCTCGCCCCCGCGCGCGCCGCGGAGTTCAGCTTTCTCGTCGGACTGCCTGTGCTCGCCGGTGCTGCGCTGTACAAGGGCGTACGAACCGGGCCCGCGATGATCGCCGGCCTCGGCTGGATGCCGGTCCTGATCGGCGGCGTCGCCGCCGCCCTGTCGGCCGCGATCGCGGTCCGATTCCTCCTGCGACACCTTTCCCGCCACGGTCTCACCGCCTTCGCGCTGTACCGCCTCGCGCTGGCGGCCGCGCTCTGGTGGTGGTTTGCCGCCTGAGCGAGCCGCTCGGCACCGCCGCGGACGACGTACTTCCCTGACACCCATGGCTTGGGATGTGCAGTATCGCAATGGACTCTGGTTGCCCCAGATCGGCTGGTGGCTGGACGCGCATTTTCCCACGCCGCGCGCATTCGTCTCGCACGCGCACTTCGACCACCTCGCCGCCCACGGGGAGGTCATCTGTTCCGAAGGCACCGCACGTTTGATGCAGGCCCGCCTGCCGGCCGAACGCACTTACCGAGCCCTCCCCTTCGGACAGACCGTGCCGCTCAACGACGGCGCAACCCTGACGCTGCACCCGGCGGGCCACATCTTCGGGTCGGCGCAATGCCTGATCTCCCATCCCGAACACGGGCGCCTTCTCTACACTGGCGATTTCAAGCTTCGTCCGGGACTTTCCGCCGAGCCCTGCACCACGCCGCTGGCGGATGTTCTGATCATGGAGACCACCTACGGTCGTCCGCAGTACGTCTTTCCTCCGACGGAGACGGTTCTTGAACAGATCCGACGCTTCTGCACCGAGACCTTGCAGGACGGCGACACCCCGGTGCTCTTCGGCTACAGCTTGGGCAAGAGCCAGGAACTGCTCTCTGCGCTCACCCAAGCCGGTCTGCCCGTGATGCTGCATCCCCAGACCGCTCGAATGACGGCGGTCTACGAGGAACTGGGCGTGCGCTTTCCGCCCTATCGGACGTTTGCGGAGCCGGAAGCCGCCCGGCACGTAGTCCTCTGTCCCCCGCAATCCCCCCAGTCCGCATTCCTGCGCCGCTTGCCGCGGCGACGCACGGCCACAATCACGGGATGGGCCTTGGATGCATCGATCCGCTTCCGCTCGGGATGCGATGCGGCCTTCCCCCTCTCAGACCACGCCGACTTCCAAGATCTCCTGCGCATGGTCGAACGCGTGCAACCGCGTCGCGTGCTCACGCTGCACGGATTCGCGGCGGACTTCGCGCGCACGCTGCGGGAGCGGGGAATTGATGCCTGGGCCGTCAACGAGGACAACCAGCTGGAGATCCCGCTCGGACCAAGCACCACGCCGGCGATCGAGATTCGCCCCTCCCTCGCAACTCCGCCGCCGCCCTGCAACGTCGAGAGCCTTGCCGCCCAACCTCTGGCCACCGATGCCTTCGCCCGCTTCGCGCAGACGGCGGAGGGTTTGCGCGGACTGGCCGGCCGGAGCGAGAAGGTCGCACACCTTGCGTGCTATCTTCGCTCCCTTGCCACGGGCGATGCAGCCATCGCGGTGCGCGGCTTTGGTGCCCGCCCGTTGGCTCGGACCGACGAACGAACGCTCCAGGTCGGCTGGTCCCTGATCCGTCGTGCCGTCCTCGAGGTCGCCCGGGCCAGCCCAGACGACTTTCGGCGGACGTACGCGAGACTGGGCGATAGTGGTGAGACGGCCGAGGCGCTGCTCGGCGGCCGCACGGCACATCGTCCACGTTCGCTGCAGGAGATCGCAGGATTCTTCGATGCGCTCGCCGCCACCCCAGGCCCCGCGCAAAAGCTCACCCTTCTGCAGGATTGCCTCCGCGACCTTGCGCCCGTCGAGGCGAAGTACCTGATCAAGATCCTCACCGGCGATCTGCGGATCGGTCTGCGCGACGGCCTCGTGGAGGAGGCCATTGCACTTGCTTGCGAGCAAACGGCGGAGACCGTGCGCGATGCCGTGATGATCGCGGGGGACCTCGGTGCCGTGATGACGGCGGCACGGAACGGCGCGCTCGGCGAACTCCGGCCCGTGCTGCATCATCCCATTGGCTTCATGCTCGCGAGCCCGGAGCCCGACGCCCGCTCGATCATCGAGCGACTCGGCGCACCGGTCTGGATCGAGGAAAAGTACGACGGCATCCGCTGCCAGCTCCACGCCTCGCCCGAGCGGGCGGAGCTGTTTTCGCGAGACCTGCGCCGCATCACCGCACAATTCCCTGAGCTCGCCGAGGCCGCCCGCCGTCTCGGCGACACCGCCGTGATCGACGGCGAACTGCTCGCTTGGCGGGACGGGCGCGCCCTGCCCTTTGCGGAACTGCAGCGACGACTGGGGCGACGAGGCGACGACTTCTTCCTCGGCACCGAAATCCCAGTCTCACTCTCGTGCTACGACCTGCTCCACCTCGGAAGTGAATCCCTGCTGCGCCTGCCTCTGGCCGAGCGCCGCGCCCGACTGGAGGCGCTCCTCGCCGACCGCCCCGGCCGTGCTCCACTGCCTGCGCTCACCCTCGCACCGGTCCGGCGCGTCCACTCAGTCGAAGAGATCGAACTCGCGTTCAACGCGGCCCGCCGCCGCGGCAACGAAGGACTGATGGCCAAGAACCCAGCCAGCGCCTACACTCCGGGACGACGCGGACTGGCGTGGCTGAAACTCAAGAAGGCCGCGGCCACGTTGGATGTCGTGGTCGTCGCCGTCGAGACTGGCCACGGCAAACGCAAAGCCGTGCTCAGCGACTACACCTTTGCCATCCGCGATGACGAGAGCGACCGCCTGTTGCCCGTCGGCAAGGCGTACTCCGGCTTGACCGATGCCGAGATCGCACGACTGACCGAACACTTCCTCGACCGCACACTCGAGATCGACGGCAGGCGTCGCACGGTGGTCCCCGATACCGTGCTCGAAGTGGCCTTCGATGCGATCAACCCCAGCCAGCGCCACGCCAGTGGTTTCGCGCTCCGGTTTCCCCGTATCGTCCGCATCCGCGACGACAAGACCATAGCGGATATCGACACCCTCTCCACGTGCCGCCGGCTCGCCGCGGCCGCGGTCGACTGGGCACCGCCGCCGGAAACCCTGCCCGGGCTGGACGACGGCGCGAAATGAGGCGATAGTGCGTCCCGAATGGACCGCTCCGCCTCTCGCCTGCGTCGCCTTCTGGTCGCCTCCCTCGCTCTCATGGCCACGCTTTCCAGCGCCGCTGCGCCCTTCACCGCCATGAGGGATGGAGAGCGTTTCCGCTACCGCACCGGCTGGGGCATCTTCGCTCACGCGGGGGAAGTGATCATCGAGGCCCACCGGGACACGCTGGAGGGGCGACCCGTCTTCCGCATCACGACGCAGATCTCCTCGCGCGGCGTCGTGCGCGGGCTCTACACCTTCGATAACCGGGGCGAGCTCGTGATCGACGAAGCAAGCGGCCGCATCCTCCAAGCGGCGGAAAGCGGGCGAGCGGGATCGAAGAAACAAGGCAGCCTCACGGTGTTCGACTACGAACGAGGGGTGGCGCGGCACGCCGACGAAGAACGCCCGCACCGGAACCGGGAGTTCACGCTGCCGCACGGTGACCCCATCGATCTCATCTCGGCATTGATCCAGACACGGGAGTGGCGGGCGCAGATCGGCGATCGGCGCGAAGCCCTCGTTTATTTCGGTCGTGATCTCTACCCGATCGTCCTCCGCGCCGACGGCAAGGAAACCGTGCGAACGCCGGCTGGGTCGGTGGAGACGCTGCGGCTCGTGCCATCGATGGAACGCGAAGAGCCACGAGGGGTGTTCCGCAAAGGCGGCGAGATCAAGGTCTGGGTCTCCGAGCAGGAGCCGCGGCTCCCCGTGCAGATGCAGCTCAAGCTGAACTTTGGCAGCGCGCTGCTCACGCTGATCGAGCACCGCATCGAGCCGAGGAGCAAGCCCGCCACGGCGGCGGCGGTGCCGACGCAGGGGAGATGAAGTCCATCCTGCTCCTGCGAGGCGGCGCGTTGGGCGATTTCCTGCTCACGCTGCCGCTCTTGCGCGCTCTTCGCCGCGAATACCCCGAAGCCCGCATCGAAATCGTCGGCAACGCCACTGCGGCCCGTCTGGCCGTCGAGGCGACCCTCCTCCAGGGCGCGCACTCCCAGCAGGAGGCGCGCTGGGCGGGACTCTACGCGGCCGGCGCGTTGCCACCGTCACTGTCACGCTGGCTGGGCGATTTCGATCTGGTGATCCTCGGTTGGCCGGACCCCGAAGGCGAGGCCGCGCGACACTTTCCCATCCGTCCGGAGCAGGCGTTCCTCGCGATCGATCCCGCCCCGCGGGGAGGACCGCTCTGGCGCCAGTGGCTCGAGGGTGCAGCCCCTTACCTCCCGATCGCGTCGGTTGGGTCGGGCCCATTCGTGCCGCTGCCTTTGGCGGCGGAAGCCGAGGCGGAGGCCCGCGCGCGGGTCACCCTTTCTCGACCTTACGTGGCAATTCATCCGGGAAGCGGCTCGGCGAAGAAGAACGCGCCGGCGGAACTCTGGCGCGAGACTCTCGCCCGCCTTTCGCCGTTGCCCGTGCTGGTGGTGCTGGGCGAGGCCGACTCCCAACTCACTCCCCTCTTCCGTTCCCTCACGTCTCCGAGGATCCAAGTCGCTGAGTGCTGGGAACTGTCGGTAGTCGGAGCGGCGCTAGCGCAGGCCTCGGCCTATGCCGGTCACGACACCGGCATCACCCACCTGGCCGCAGCGGTGGGCACGACCACGCACGCCCTCTTCGGTCCCACGGATCCAGATGTCTGGACGCCGTTTGGTCGGTCGGTGCAGCCGCACCGGCATGATTTCCGGCGCGCGACGTTCGACCCCGCAACGCTCGCCGCGTTGCTCCGCGCTGGTATCGAAGGCTGAGTGACGCGAAGCGGCAAAGGAGGAAAGCAACCGTATTTTTTCATTCCTCGGCTTTTGCTTCTCTGCGCGCGAAGAGCCTCGCACACTGGCTGACCCGTAGACGTGAAGGTCACTCCACCGCGCCACCATCGCCAACAACTCCGAGCCGCGTTCCGCCGCTCCCTGAATCTCTGCACGGCCGAAGGGCTCGTCGCGATGCCGATCGTGACGATGTCGCTCCCGGTCAATGTCTTCCTCTCGGCGCTGTTCACCAAGGCACTGCACCTGCCGAAAGCGACGATCGGAGTCATCGCGTCGCTGCCCTTCCTGTGCAATTTCCTCCAGGTCTTCGTCGCGCCTTGGCTGTCGCGGCGGCTCTCGGCCAAGGCCCACGTCTACGTTCCGGCCACGATCCACGTGATCTCGTGGGCCGTGCTCATCGGCATCCTGGAGATCATGCCGCGGCACGATCCACTGGCCGCCGGTCGCTGGCTGGCCGTCTGGTTCTTCATCTCCAGCTTTGCGGCGTCCCTCGCCGGCGTGGGCTGGAACGCCTGGATTCAGGAGTGGGTACCGGCGCGGCTGCGAGGCAAGTACTTCGGCCAGCGCAACCAACTCCTCTCGCTGTCCACCGTGACCTTTCTCGTGCTCACCGGGTGGTCCTTGGAACACTGGGATTACTCAATGCGGGTGTTTCAGGCGATTATTCTGTGCGCGGTGATTCTGCGCATTCTTTCGGTGGCCTGGATCTGGCAGACTCCGGCGGGCACGCCCCATTCCCACGCGAAGAAGGACGCACTGCCGCTGCGGGAGCAGTTGGCGCTCATTCGCCGATCCAAGTCGTTGCTCGCCTTCGTCGGCTTCGGTGCCGTCTGGTCGTTCGCCGCGAACTGCTACGGACCGTTCTACCATGTTTTCATGTTCGAGGAATTGAATCTGACCGCGTTCAACGTGGGCGCTCTCTCCACGCTCGCGGCGCTCGGGGGAGCGGCGTCCCTGCCCGCGTGGGGACAGTTGCTCGATCGCTATGGTAACAAGGCGGTGATGACGGTGTCCCTCATTCTCTGGCAGGCCGGAAACGTGGCGTGGTGCTTCTTGACCCCGGAGAACCGCGCAATCCTGTACGGCGTCTGGATCTGGGGCGGCATGACCAGCGCGGGCTTCATTCTCGGGCAGTTTACGCTGTTGCTGAAGCTGATTCCCGTCGCGGCCAAGAATCTCGCGATCGGGGTCTACCTTTCGGTGACCTCGGTCGTGGCAGCCGTCGCGCCCATCATGGGCGGCGAGTCGCTTGACTGGGCGCTCGCGCGGTGGAGCGGGGAGTCTCTCTGGGTTTACCACATTTGTTTCATCGTCCAGCCCGTGGTTGCCTGCGCTGGCGCGTTCTGGCTGCTGCGCGTTCACGAGCCCTCTGCCAGCTCCCTGACCAGCGTGGTGGGCGCGATGCGAAACATCCGTACGTTGAGCGGCATCTTCGGACTGAGCTTCCTCGTGAACTACGTCTTCTACCGGCCGCAGCGCCGGTGAAGCGATGCGCCTTCGCGCAGTCGGGCGGCAGCGCAGCTTGCCTGCGCCCCAGCGGCACGGCACTTTATCCCGAGAGCCGTGTCGCACTCACGAACCTCCCCCGCATGAAAAAACGCACTTCCTTGGTTCTCGTGATCGCCGGTGTCGCGCTGCTGGTGTTTCTCGGTTACCGCGGCTACCGCTGGGCCGCCGATCGCGAGCAGGCGGCGCGCCTCGCGGCGAAGGAACAGGCCTCCGCGCTGGAGCGCGAAACCGAGGCCAAGCGACTCGCGCGCATTGAAGCGGAAGCGCACCGACTGAGCGCCCTGAAGGCCCAACAGGACGCCGAAAGGGCGGAGGCCGAACTGGCCCGACTCCGCGCCGAGCAGGCCGCCGCCGAATCCGCCCGTCTCGCTGCGGAAAGCGCCGCCCGCACGGCGGCCGAGACCCAGGCACGTCTCGCGCGCGAACGGGAACTCGCCTCCGGCGAGGCCCGCCGCCTCGCCGAGTTGCGCGAGCGCGAGGCCGCCGAGGCCGCCCGCGCCCGCGAGGACGCGCTGCGCCGACTCGCTGAGAGCGAACGCCTCAGCCGCGAGCGCGCCGAGCGCGAGGCCGCACGCCTCGCTCGGC
>JACCDU010237905.1_pt1 | contig 9994 bp, 9 predicted proteins | sample 7446081 | NCBI WGS metagenome assembly JACCDU01 (sample SAMN15323447, study PRJNA562643) | freshwater metagenome | isolation source: river surface water | place: USA:Blue River Watershed | collected 2017-08-17
ATAGCACCAAATAATGCTACATAGACCATTCCACAAGGCAAAAATCCATTGAGAAGTCCAATACTAAATAAGGATTGATAACTTTTGTTTTTAAATTGTTTTCCTAAAGACGATTTGATTTTTGAAATCAAACGATAAACTGGTTTCGAAAAATTATAATTGGCCAAAACTCTCTCGGGAGTTAGAATCGTAATAATCATGGCGACTCCAATAAATACCGATAAACGTTGTTGAATTCCTGCAAGGAAAAAGCCCTTTCCAACCAAGCCAAAAACAAGTCCGATTGAAGCATAAGCAGTTAAACGACCTAAATGATAGGTAATGATTTGAGTCGTTTTTTTGGCAGGATTAGTTCTATCAACTGGAATCATCAAAGCAATTGGTCCGCACATACCAATACAGTGCAGACTACTAATTAACCCAAAAATGAAAGCCGAATACAACATTGTTTTCTAATGAATATAAATAGTTTCTTTGCTCAAATAGGCTATTCCATCGTATTGCCATTCCATAATAATATCCCAACGGCCACCTATCAAACTTTTATTAGGTATGAGCAAAGTTGATTCAGAAATCGAAATCGGAGTTTCGAAATCCAATTTCTTGTTAGATGGCCTATAGAGGGATACTATTCCTTTGATTTTATTAGGTAGAAATGAGGCGGGAAAACTAATTGCAATTCCATCTGGACTCACCGTAAACTTTGGTTTATCTACCAAATTCTGTGCGTTTTGTGAACGTTGCATTTCTTCTCCAAAATGCGCATCGTGTTTGTAATATTCTTCAACCACTAAATCATTATCATATTTGGAATTCGATTGCACCTCAACAACAAAATACAGAATGAATGTCATGAACAAAGCAAAAGCGATTACGATACCTGTTCCCCAATTGAATTTAATTTTCATATTCTATTTATTTAATTAATCGAAACTTCTTGGACTAAGAAAATTAGTCGTTGCTATTTCAATTTTTTCATTTCCGTTATAGACTTCTATTTCCAACTTTGTTTTATCGGTTTCCAATAAAAACTGATTGATTTCAATAAATAAAGTACCGCTATTCATCCCTTGTTTTGGCACTTTAAAATCCTGATGTCCTACTACATTTAATATTCCTTTAATTCCGACCAATTTGAAGTGAATGTCTTTAAATTCGTCATTCGTTTTATTGATAATTTTAAAAGTATACACATTACTGATATTATCGCCTTTGTGTTGGTACAATTGTCCAGGCAAACGTAAAATAGAAGCCTCTACATCGGTTCTTAAAAACAAAAGCCCTGTTAAAACTCCAATTAAAATGACCAAAACTGCAGTGTAACCTTTCATTCTGGCTGTAAACTGAAATTTCGATTTCTTTTCTATTTCGTCTTCTGAAGCATAGCGAATCAATCCTTTTGGTAAACCAACACTTTCCATAATCGAATCACATTCATCGATACAAGCGGTGCAGTTGACACATTCCAATTGCGTTCCGTTTCGAATATCAATTCCGGTGGGGCATACCTGTACACATTGATGACAATCAATACAATCGCCTTTTCCCGAAGTGGCACGATCTTCATTTTTATTTAATTTAGCTCTACCTACTTCTTTTTCGCCGCGAACAAAATCGTAGGCTACATTAATCGATTTGTTATCCAAAAGCACTCCTTGCAACCTACCATACGGACAAGCAATAATACACACTTGTTCTCTAAACCAAACGAATACAAAATAGAAAACTCCGGTAAAAATCAACAAAGCGATCAAAGTACTTTGATGACTTTCAGGTCCATCTTCGATCATTTTAAATAGTTCATCACTGCTAATTAAATAGGCTAAAAATACATTGGCAATGAAAAATGAAATAATTAAAAACACGAACCATTTCAATCCTTTTTTTCTAATTTTTTCAGCATTCCATTCTTGTTTAGCTAATCGAATTTGAGCCCCTCTATCTCCTTCTATCCAATATTCAATTCGGCGGAAAACCATTTCTAGAAAAATAGTTTGCGGACAAATCCATCCACAGAATATACGACCAAAAATAACCGTAAAGAGAATGACGAATACCACTCCCAAAATCATAAACAAAACAAACAAGTAAAAATCTTGAGGCCAAAATGGAAATCCAAAAATATTAAAACGACGCTCCAAAACATTGAACATCATGAATTGATTCCCGTTAATTTTCAGAAATGGATTGGCAATCAAAATAGCCAATAAAAAATAACTTACTATTTTACGGTATTCATACAATTTCCCGGAAGGTTTTTTAGGAAAAATAAATTTCCTGTGTCCAGTTTCATCTATAGTACCTATACTGTCTCTAAAAGATTCATCTTGTCTATTTGACATGGTATTGTAATTTTAAAAGACCAATTTCGAATAGGAAATTGGTCTTTTAGTTAGTTGGCTTATTTTGCAGGTGTTGCTGTAGCTTCCTCAACCCAAACCTCTCCTTCAGGAGCTTTTGGATCTTTAGGATTACTTCCTTTTAAAGAAATAATATAACTGGTTACTTTCTGAATTTCTTTAGGTTTCAAAGTTCCTTTCCATGCAATCATCCCTTTTCCATCACGACCACCATTTGTTACTGTGTGAAATAAGTTCTTAATTCCTCCACCTAGAATCCATTGATCATCAGTTAAGTTAGGCCCAATTTGACCACCAGCATCGGCTCTGTGACAAGCCGCACAATTGGTTGTAAATATAGTTTTACCTTCTGCTAATGAAGGAGCATCCGTTAACAAAGTCACCGTTTTTTCATCCATTAAATCAGGTGCAGTTTTCATGTACTCGGCCACTTCAATTTTGGCCTGCGCCATTTCTTTTTTCAATTCCATTTCTTGATCATCGGCACCAAGAATTTCAAAACGAACTAAATAAATCGCGGCAAAACCAATACAAGCATAGAATAAATAAATCCACCAAGGTGGTAAATTATTGTCTAGCTCTTTGATTCCGTCATAATCGTGATCCAATAAAAGCTGCCCTTCATTTTCAATTGGTTCAGACTTCGTCAATGCTTTTACCAGTTTAGTATACCATTGACTTTCTTTAAAACTTATTTGTGCGACTTCTTCCAACTTCGCTTTTTGTTCTTCAGTTAATAATTGATAGGTAATTTTATCAATAGCACTTACAGTAATTTCAATTGCAATTAATAGAAATAGAAAAACAAATAAGAAAACAGAGACCATTGGAAACTTGAGAAAAGCAGGTCGATCTCCAGAGTCAATAAAAAATTCCATTGCGCCAAAAACAGCAAAGAAAATAATGGGTACTCTTACATATACGGGGATTATTTTTTTCATTTTTAGAGGTTTAAAAATTATACTGTAGGATTATCATTCAGAGGAATTTGACTTAACTCGTCGATTTTCTCTTTTTTATAAGAGAACACCCATAATGCCAATCCAACAAAGAATAAAAAGAAAATCAATAACGAAAGAATGGGATAAATCGCAACTCCCGCGATAGTTTCCATATTGTGTTTTATTTGTTCAAACATGATTCCTAATTATTTTTTACTTTAATATCTGTTCCCAATCGTTGCATATAAGCAATCAAAGCAATGATTTCTCTTTCGTTCATCGGAACGAATTTTTCGCCTTTGGCTGCTGCTTTTTTCTTGCTTTCCTCATAACTTTTCACAAAGTCAGGATCGTTCTTCAAGCTTTCTTCAATTGAAATTGCTTGTGCTCTTAAATCTTTTTGAGCATTAGCCACTTGTGCTGCAGAATAAGGAACTCCTAAAGTTACCATGGCTTCCATTTTCTTTTGAGTTTTGGATACATCCATTGCCTCATTATCAAACAACCATTTGTATGCTGGCATTATAGACCCTGCCGAAATACTTTGCGGACTCCAAAAGTGATTGAAATGCCAATTATCATTGTACTTCCCACCTACACGTAACAAGTCTGGACCTGTTCGTTTTGACCCCCAAAGGAAGGGATGATCGTATACAAACTCTCCTGCTTTAGATTGCGGTCCATAACGTTCTACCTCACTACGGAAAGGTCTAACAGATTGGGAGTGACAACCCACACATCCTTCGCGAATGTATAAATCACGACCTTCTAACTCCAATGGAGAATAGGGTTTAACACTTGTAATAGTTGGAATATTTGATTTTACCATAATCGTAGGAACGATTTGAATTATCCCTCCAATTAAAATCGCCACGGTAGCCAAAATGGTCAATTGAATCGGTTTTCTTTCTAACCAAGGGTGGAATTTTTCGCCTTTCAATCTTCCGCTGCTAATAGGTTGTAATTCTGGAGCTTCAGCCAATTCATCTTCGATAGATTGACCCGCTCTTACTGTTTGAATAATGTTATAGACTAACACTAACATTCCGGTAAGATACATGGTTCCTCCAACAGCTCTCATCCAATACATTGGCATAATTTGAGTCACTGTTTCTAAGAAGTTTCCATAAGTTAATGTCCCATCTGGATTAAACTGTTTCCACATAGAGGCTTGTAAGAAACCGGCAACATACATAGGAAGAGCATATAATATAATTCCTAAAGTTCCAATCCAAAAGTGGAAATTAGCTAATTTTAAAGAATACAAAGGTGTTTTGGTCATTCTTGGAATCAACCAATAGATCATACCAAAAGCCATGAAACCATTCCAGGCCAAAGCACCAACGTGTACGTGAGCAATAATCCAATCCGTATAATGCGCGATAGCATTTACGTTTTTTAGTGAAAGCATAGGACCTTCAAAAGTGGCCATTCCATATCCTGTAATAGCTACTACGAAAAATTTCAAAACGGGTTCTACACGAACTTTGTCCCAAACTCCTCTTAAGGTTAACAATCCGTTGATCATCCCTCCCCAAGATGGCGCAATCAACATTACAGAGAATACAACTCCTAAGTTTTGTGCCCAGGTAGGTAAAGCCGAATACAATAAGTGATGTGGTCCTGCCCAGATATAAATAAAAATCAAAGACCAAAAGTGAACAATCGATAATCGGTAAGAATACACTGGACGATTAGCTGCTTTAGGTACAAAATAATACATCAAACCCAGGAAAGGTGTAGTCAAAAAGAAAGCCACTGCATTATGGCCGTACCACCATTGCACTAAGGCATCTTGTACCCCTGCGTAAACAGAGTAACTTTTTAAAGCCGAAATAGGCAACTCTAAACTATTAAAAATGTGTAAGACCGCTACCGTAACAAATGTGGCCAAATAAAACCAAATAGCCACATACAAATGACGCTCTCTTCTTTTAATAATGGTTCCAATCATGTTGATACCAAATACCACCCAAATTAAAGCAATGGCAATATCAATAGGCCATTCTAATTCGGCATATTCTTTTGAAGTACTATATCCTAAGGGTAAAGAAATGGCTGCCGCAACAATAATTAATTGCCAACCCCAAAAGTTTAAGTTACTCAAGAAATCACTAAACATTCTTGCCTTTAACAAACGTTGCAGCGAATAATAAACTCCTGCAAACATGGCGTTACCCACAAAAGCAAAAATAACTGCATTGGTATGTAAAGGTCTCAATCTACCAAAACTCAACCACGAAATACCGTCGGTGATATTGGGAAAAAGAAACATAAAAGCCAGAATAAGTCCAACTAACATTCCCACTACACCAAATACGATGGTAGCGTAAATGAATTTCTTTACAATTTTGTTGTCGTAATAAAATTGTTGCATTTCCATAATTAAATTTGTTTTTCTTCTGTTGTTTGTACTGATTTATTTGGGGATATTTTAAGCTCATCGTCAAAAAGCATTCGAACCGATGGGGTATAATCGTCATCGTATTGCCCCGTTTTTACCGCTCGTATAAAGGCAATAAAAAAACCGATAGCGACTAGAATACTAATGGAGATTAATAAATAAATGACACTCATACCTTACTTTTATGTTAACAAAATTATAACTCGTGATTCTCAAAAAATATGACATTTGTCATGCCGTAGTAAATACTTGACAAATACCTATAATTGACTGCTTTTATTGGAATAATAATTACTCATTACTGTCACAAAACTGACAATTGTAATCGTACTCAAAGGCATGATTATCGCTGCCACTAAAGGCAATAAATTACCCGTAATTGCAAAGGATAGTCCGACTACATTGTACAATAAAGAAACCGTAAAACTCATTTTAATTGTCGTGATTGCTTTTTTAGAAAGTAGCATAAAGGAATCCAGTTGCTGAAAAACACTCGCATCCAAAATAGCATCACAAGCCGGGGAAAAAACATTCACATTTTCAGAAATAGAAATCCCAACATTGCTTTGCGCCAAGGCACCAGCGTCATTCAGTCCATCGCCTACCATCATAACATTTTGGCCTTGGTTTTGGAGACTTTTAATAAACTCTAATTTCTGTTCGGGTTTCTGATTGAAAATCAATTCGGTGCCCGGTGGTAATAATTGTTCCAATGCATTTCGTTCTCCTTCATTATCACCTGATAAAATTTTCAATTGGTACCCTTGACTTAAATATGCAAAAAGACTGGACAAACCTTCTCTATATTGATTGTTAAAAACGTACTTACCAATATAATTTTCATTGATAGATATGTGAACTGAAGTTTGTTGGATTGCATTTTCTTCATTGGCACCCACAAACGAAGCTGATCCCAATTGAATCGTCGTTCCGTTGATACTTGCCTGAATCCCTTTGCCAGTTATTTCTTCAAAATGATCCAATTTCAGTTTTTGAGTTTCTGGTAAAAAATCATATAACATTCGGCTCAATGGATGATTGGAAGCGCGCAGCACATTTTTAATTAAAACGAGGTCTTCTTCTGAGATTGAATTACCTTGAAATGCAATATTGGATTTTTTATTAGTGGTAATGGTTCCTGTTTTGTCAAAAACAATCGTATCTACTTTTGCTAGTTGTTCAATAACCAAAGCATTTTTAAGATAAAACTTTTTCTTACCAAGTATTCGTAAAATATTACCAAAAGTAAAAGGCGCTGTCAATGCCAAAGCACAAGGGCAGGCGACAATTAATACGGCAGTAAACACATTAAATGCGGTATTGGTATCTTTTAAAATCCAATAACCAAAGCTAGTAAATGCAATTAAAAGTAAAATGGGTGTGAAATAACGCGAAATCTGATCGGTGACGGTTTTGTGCTTTTGCTCCACATTTTTTTGAAAGACATCATTGCTCCATAGTTGGGTCAAATAACTTTGTGACACCGAATACAAAACTTCCATTTCAATCATTTTCCCAATTTGCTTTCCTCCTGCAAATACTTTATCGCCTGATTTTTTAGTAATTGGAATGGCTTCACCGGTTACAAAACTATAATCAATCTCTGCAGTCTCCGTAATCAATATACCATCAACCGGAATTAATTCTTGATTTCGAATCAACAACCGATCTCCTTTTTGAATATCATAAACCGGAATACTTTCTTCAACATTTCCTTGAATGCGGGTAATTGCAATTGGAAAATAGGATTTGAAATCACGTTCAAAACTTAAAAAACTATAGGTTTTGATTTGGAACATTTTTCCTAAAAGCATGAAGAAAACCAATCCGGTTAAACTGTCAAAAAAACCAGATCCATAGTCCATTATAATATCAACGGTACTTCGCACAAACATCACAATAATTCCCAAAGCAATTGGGATATCAATGTTGAGCATTTTCGATTTGATGCTTTTGTAGGCCGAAACATAATAACCACTTGCCGAATAGCAAAAACTCGGTAATGACAAGGCAAAAATTAACCAACGAAAAAAGCCTCGGTATTGGTCAAGCCAATATTCTTTTACTTCGAAATATTCTGGAAAAGAGAGTAACATGATATTCCCAAAACAAAAGAAAGCGACTCCCAATTTATAGGTCAAAGTCCGATCAACATGATTCGAGCCTGCTTCGTAGTTTTCTAAACTTATATAGGGTTCGTAACCAATACTGCTTAATAGATTGACAATCTCTTTCAAAGAAACTTCTTCTGGACTGTAGGTAATACGGACTTTTTTCTCAGGAAAATTAACCTGAGAAGTACTTATTCCCTTTTTAAGACGTTGTAAATTTTCCAGAATCCAAATACACGAACTACAATGTATATGAGGAATGCTAAGTGAAACAATAGCGGTTGTATTCTCTTCGAATTCCAATAGTTTTGAAACAATACTTTCATTGTCTAAGAAGTCATATTTACCATTAATATCTTGCGGAGTTGCTCCAGGTGATTTTTCAAAATCATAGTAACAAGTCATATCATTGAGACTAAATATTTCATACACAGTTTTACAACCCGTGCAACAAAATGATTTATCATCAAAAACAATTTCTTCTTTTGCTACAATATCCAAACCACAATGGAAACAGTTTTTTGTATCCATACTCTTTGCTCAATTTACCTGTGACAAAGGTTACCAATAGTTCCAACTTAAAATATGACATTTGTCATAATAATCATTAAATTTGTTTTTCAATAAAGTCCCTATTTGTATTATGAGTAAATGTGAACAATGTATCGTTAGAGAATTCAGTTCCTTGAAAGCGTTAAACAAAGAAGAGCTCCTACATCTTTCAGACTGCAAAGAATCGTACACCATCAAAAAAGGCGAAGTAATTTTTGAAGAAGGAGATACCATCAATGGTATTTATTGTATTAAAGATGGCGTTTGTAAAATGTCAAAACTGAGTGCAAATGGTAAAGATCATATTGTAAAATTGATCAGCAAAGGCGAATTGTTAGGGCAACGTTCCATCATTAGTGACGAGCCAGTTAATCTGAGTGCAGTTGCTTTAGAAGATATGGAAGTGTGTTTTATTCCTAAATCTGAAATCATGGGATTTTTTGACAAAAACAATCAGTTTTCTATGAATGTCATGAAAACAATTTGCGGTGACTTAAAAGAAGCCGATCTTCATTCGGTAAATATGGCGCAAAAAACGGTAAAAGAACGTTTAGCTGAAACCCTATTGTATTTGGCAGACACCTTTGGAAAAAATGAAGACAACAGTTTAAAGGTGCAATTGTCAAGAGAAGAATTAGCCAGTATGATTGGTACAGCAACAGAAAGTTGTATTCGTTTACTCTCTGATTTTAACAAATTGGGGTTAATCGAATTGGCTGGTAAAAAGATTACGCTAAAAGAAATTGGCAAACTAAAGAAAATGGCAGAGTAATTACTGCATTTTCTTCGCCTCGTTCCAAAACACATCCATTTCAGCCAAAGTCATATCCATTAAGGGTTTTCCCATTTCAGCGGCTTTGCTTTCTAAATATTGAAATCGACTAATAAACTTTTTATTAGTTCGTTCCAAAGCATCCTCGGGATTGATATTTAAAAAGCGAGCATAGTTAATCATAGAGAATAATACATCTCCAAATTCGGCTTCCATTTTATCTTGGTTTCCAGCTGCAACCTCCACTTGTAATTCGTGTAATTCTTCTTGTACTTTGTCCCAAACTTGATGCGATTCTTCCCAATCAAAACCAACACCTTTCACTTTGTCTTGAATACGGCTTGCTTTGACCAAGGCCGGCAGTCCTTTTGGTACCCCTTCTAAAACTGATTTTTTCCCTTCTTTCAATTTGAGTTTTTCCCAGTTTTGCTTTACTTCTTCTTCATCTTTTACTTCGACATCACCATAAATATGTGGATGACGATGAATTAGCTTGTCGCAAATGGCATTACACACATCAGCGATATCGAAATCTTGAGTTTCGCTTCCAATTTTAGCGTAAAAAACAAGATGCAATAGTAGGTCTCCTAATTCTTTCTTGACTTCTTCCAAATCATTATTTAAAATAGCATCGCCTAATTCATAGGTTTCCTCAATCGTTAGGTGGCGCAAACTTTGTAAGGTTTGCTTTTTGTCCCAAGGGCATTGGGCACGCAATTCGTCCATAATGGTTAATAGTCTATCGAAGGCCTGAAGTTGTGTTGCTCTTGAATTCATTGTGAAAATTGGTTTTGGTAAAAATAAAAAAATCCTGCTAAGAAAATGATCTTGGCAGGATTATAAATAGTTAAAAA
>JACCDU010985763.1_pt1 | contig 9994 bp, 9 predicted proteins | sample 7446081 | NCBI WGS metagenome assembly JACCDU01 (sample SAMN15323447, study PRJNA562643) | freshwater metagenome | isolation source: river surface water | place: USA:Blue River Watershed | collected 2017-08-17
CAGGTGCCGAAGTGCATTTCCATCAGCCCGGCATCGATGTGGTGGCGCCAGCCCCAGCGCCGCAGCCAGCGACCGACGTCGGCACAGCGTTGCAGCGGCGAGCTGTGCAGCACGCGGGGCCAGCCCTGGCGGCGCGCCTGGGCGCGGATGCGGTGGGCCAGGCGTTTGGCCCGGCGGCGATCCACCGCGAGGTCGGTCTGGCCGATGCAGCGACCCTGTGCGCCTTGCGGTCGGGGGTGGCGCCACAGCTGCAGCGTCCAGGCGGGCATGCCGATGGCACTCATGCCGGACGGATGACCATCAACCAGCCCAGCAGGCCGGCGAGTTCGGCCACCTGCTGGCTGGCGCCCAGGCCGTCGCCAGTGAAGCCGCCCAGGCGCTGGCGCAACCAGCGCCCCACCAGCAAGCCGCCCAGCGCCATGCCGATGGCCGCGTGGCCCATGGCCATCCACAAGGTGCCGGTGGGCCAGCCGTTGAGCACCATCCACAGCCACAGCGAGGCCACCACGGCCCCGGTGGTCAAGGCCGCCCCCAGCGCCTGCCGGCGTCCCACCTGGGTGGCCAGGGGCTTGGCCTTGGCGTGGTCGGCATCGCCCGCATAGGGCAGCACGGCGCTGATCAGCACGGGCACCAGGCGCGAGCCGGCATGGCACCAGATCAGGCCCAGCCAGGCCCAGCCCAGCAGCACCTGGTGCACGTGGCTGGTCTGGGCTTCGTTGAGTTCGGTGACCAGCGGCGACACCAGGGCCACCAGCACCGCCGCCTTCAGGCCCAGCATCAGGATCAGGCCCACGGCGCCGTAGCTGCCGATGCGCGAATCCTTCATGATGGCCAGCGCACGCTCGCGGCTGACCGCACCGCCCAGGGCATCGCAGGTGTCGGCCCAGCCGTCTTCATGGAAGGCGCCGGTGAGCCACACCGAAAACGCCAGGCTCAGGCCCACGGCGACAGTGGGCGGCCACCACGAGGCGGCAGCGGCCAGCACCAGGCCACACAGCAGGCCCACCAGGGCACCCACCAACGGGAAGTACACCAGGCACTGGCCCAGCCACTCGGGCCGCCAGCCCTGCAGCGCCGGCACGGGCAGCCGCGTCAGGAACTGCAGCGCCACGGCCAACAGGCGCAGCTGGTGCAGCAAGGCGAGGCGCAGGGCGTTCATGGCGTGGGGGCAGAAGCGCAACAAAATTGCAAGGCAGGGGCCGGAGCTTCAGTGTGCCTGAAGCCGGGGAGCGGGCCAGGCACGCGACTGACCTGGCGCGGCTCAGCTGGCCTCGCTCACGCCCGCGCTGCTGAAGCTGGCCATGTCCCGCAGGATGGCGCAGGCCGACACCAGCAGCGGCCAGGCCAGGGCCGCACCCGAGCCCTCGCCCAGGCGCAGGCCCAGCTGCAGCAGGGGTTGCGCGCCCTGAGCGCCCATTCGGTCCAGCATGCGCCCGTGGCCGCTCTCATCCGACTGGTGGGCGAAGACGCAGCGTTGCAGCACCAGGGGTTGCAGGGCCTGGGCCACCAGCACGGCGCTGCTGGCGATGAAGCCATCGACCACGATCACACGGCGTTGCGCGGCCGCTTCGAGCACGGCGCCACACATCATGGCGATCTCGAAGCCACCGAGGGCGGCCAGCGCGGCCAGGGGTTCGCGGGCATCGGCATGCAGGCTCAAGGCGGCTTGCAGCACAGCCAGCTTGCGCTGCAGGCCGGCGTCGTCCAGGCCGGTGCCACGGCCCACACATTGGCTCAGTGGCAGGCCGGTGAGCTGGGCCATCAGCAAAGCGGCGCTGGAGGTGTTGCCAATGCCCATCTCGCCCAGCAGCAGCACGTTGCCTGGCAAGCCACGCACCACGTCGGCGCCAGCAGCCAGGGCCTGGTCGCACTGGGCGGCGCTCATGGCGGGGCCACGGCTGCAGTCGGCGGTGCCCGGGGCCACCTTGCGGATCTGCAGGCCCGCGCGCGGGGGGATGTCCTTGGCCACGCCGGCATCGACCACGGTCAGGGCCAGGCCATGCTGGCGGGCCAGCACGCTCACGGCCGCCCCACCGGCCAGGAAGTTCTCGACCATCTGCCAGGTGACGTCACTGGGGTAGGCCGACACGCCGCGCGCGGCCAGGCCGTGGTCGGCGGCGAACACCACCATCTGCGGCTGCTGCAGCTCGGGCCGCTCGCTGCCCAGGATCAGGCCCAGCTGCAAGGCCAGGCTTTCCAGGCGACCCAGGGCGCCCAGGGGCTTGGTCTTGTGGTCGATGAGGTGGCGCAGGCGCTGGCTGAGCGCGGCGTGCTGCAGGTCGATGATGGCGTCGATCGGGGTGATGGCGGTGTGGGGCATGGAGGATCCTGGATGCGGGTGGAGGGCGCAGCGCGGCAGCGATCAGTCGCTCAACACGGGCGGGGTGAAGCCCAAAGCCTCGGGCGTGGTGCCGGCCACCTGGCAGATGGCGGCAAACACCTGCACCAGGCCGCGCTCGATGGCCGCAGGGCCAGGCGCCAGGATGTCGGCCGATTCAACCGGCAGCAGCGTGGCCTGCAGCGCCTCAAAGCCGGGGCGCGCCAGCACCTGGCCGGTGTCGAAACGTTGGCCACACCACGAGCCCAGGATGAGCTGCGGACGCGCATCCAGCACGGCTTCGGCGGTGACGGCACGGGCGCTGAAGGGGTCGAGCGGCGCGCGTGCCGCGAAAACGTCCTGGCCACCAGCCAGGGTGATCAGCTCGCTGACCCAGTGGATGCCACAGGTCAGGGGGCTGTGCCACTCTTCGAAGTAGACGCGGGGCTGGAAGGGCAGCCTGGCCGCAGCGGCAGCCACCTGATCCTGGATGGCTTGCAGCCGCGCGCTCAGGGCTTGGGCCTGGGGCTGGGCGCCCACGCGCTGGCCCAGGTCCAGCACCATGTCATGGATGCCGGCAAGCTGGCGGTGCAGGTAGCAGTGGGTGGCCACGCCCTGGGCGGCCACCTCGGCCAGCAGGCGCTGCTGCACATGCGAGTAGCCGATGACCAGATCGGGCTGCACGGCCAGGATGCGCTCGACCTTGCCACTGCTGAAGCCGCTGATCTTGGGCTTCTCATCCCGGGCGCGGGCGGGGTAGCGGGTGTAGCCCGAGATGCCGACCAGGCGGTCTTCGGCGCCCAGGCGGTAGAGCACGTCCACGACTTCGGTGGACAGGCTGGCGATGCGTTGGGGCATGGCGTGTGGGGAGGTGGTCACGGCAGGAGGTGCGCTGGGGCTCAGGTCTGCAGCAGGCGCATCAAGGCGCCGGGCTGCATGTGGGTGTCGACGAAATCGGCCAGGCCATCCATGACCTGGTCCAGAGAAGGGGCGGCCTGCGCAAACAAGGCCTGCATCACGGCAGGGTCTTCGAACAGACCGTGCAGGTACAGGCCCATGACGGCGCCGTGTTGCCAGCCGATGGCCTGGCCTTGCGCGTCGTGCAGGATGGCTTGGAGGGCGGTGGGCGAGGCAAGCGGCGCAGCCACGGGTGTGGTGCGGCCATGGTGGATCTCGTAGCCTTGCACCGGCACGCCGGCCAGCTGCGACCAGGGGGCGGCCTGGGACATGGCCTCGGTGAAGCGGGCCTGTGTGGCCTGCAGCAGCTTGTGGGCATCGAAGGTGGTCTGCAGGGGCAGCAGGCCCAGGCCGGCTTGCCGGGCCACGGCTTCGCCTTCGACGCCATCGGGGTCGCAGAGCGCTTCGCCCAGCATCTGCAGGCCGCCGCAGATGCCCAGCACCGGCCGGCCTGCCCAGGCATGGGCCACGATGGCGGCATCCAGCCCCTGGGCGCGCAACCAGGCCAGGTCGGCGCGGGTGTGCTTGGAGCCGGGCAGGATGACCCAATCGGCGCCATCCAGCTCGCGAGGGTGGCGGGCCCAGACCAGGCGCACGCCGGGCGTGCTGCGCAAGGGCTGGAACTCGTCGAGGTTGCTCAGACGCGGGTAGGCCACCACGGCAATGCGGGTGAGCGCCTGGGTGCCGCCGGTGGGCGCGTCATCGAACACGCCGTCTTCTTCGGGCAGGCCGTGGCCGCGCCACATGGGCAGCACCCCCACGGTGGGCACGCCAGTGAGCGCCTGCAGCTGTTCGGGGCCCGGTGCCAGCAGGCTGGCGTCGCCCCGGAAGCGGTTGAGCACGAAGCCCTGGATCAGCGCGCGCTCTGGGGCGGGCAAGAGCTGGTGGGTGCCATACAGGTGGGCGAAGGCGCCGCCCCGGTCGATGTCGGTGACCAGGAGGCAGGCGGCCCGGGCATGCAAGGCCGTGCGCATGTTGACGTAATCGCTGCTGTGCAGGTTGATCTCGGCGGGCGAGCCGGCACCTTCGATCACCACCACATCGTGGCTGGCCATGAGCGCATCCAGTGCGGCGCGGGCGTGGGGCCACAGGGCCTCGCTGCGCTGGCGCCAGGGCACGGCGCGCAGGTCATTGCGCACCTCGCCCATGACGATGACCTGGCTGCCGGTGTCGTGCTCGGGCTTGAGCAGCACGGGGTTCATGCGCACATCGGGCGGCACGCGCGCGGCCAGGGCCTGGAAGTACTGGGCGCTGCCGATCTCGCCGGGCGCGCCGTTCAGGCCAGGCACCACACGGGCGTTGTTGCTCATGTTCTGGGCCTTGAAGGGCGCGACCTTCAAGCCCTGGCGCGCATACCAGCGGCACAGCGCGGTGGTGAGCCAGCTCTTGCCCGCGCCGCTGGTGGTGCCCAGCACCATGACGGCTTTGGCGTTGCTGCGAGCGTGCATTGGCGCGTTCACGGGGGCGTTCATGTGGCCTGTCATGCGGCGTCCTGTCGGGGGTGGCGGTGCAAGCGCCAGGCCTGCCAGGCCTGGGCCAGGGCCTGCTGGGCCTCGGGCGGCATGGCGCGCAGGCGCACCCAGCCGGGCAGGCCCAGGCTGGTGGCGTCGCGCAGCTTGATGCCCTGGGTGCGCAGGCTGGCCAAAGTGGCGCCCAGATCGGCCACCGGCGGGCGGGCCAGGTGAAACGGCACGGCGCTGGGGCGCACCACCCAGCCTAGGCCGTGCAGCATGGCGGCCTGCTCGGCCAGCCAGGCGGCCAGGGTGTGGCGCTGGGCCTGCAGGGCGCTCTGGGTGGCAGGCTGGGCCCAGGCCCGCAGCAGGGCCTGGCCTTCGGACGACAGCACCCAGCTGGGGGCCAGGTCGGCCACCTGGTTGAAGAGGGCCGGCGCCACGCCAGCCGGCGCCACCATCACGCCCGCCCTCACGCCCGTGAGCGACAGCGCCTTGTTGGGCGACCACAGTTGCCAGGCGGACTGGGCCAGCGCAGGCGGGATGGGGTCGGCTCCCTGCAGGCGCAGGGGCTCGTAGGCGCGGTCGATGGCCAGATGACAGCGCGGCCGGGCCGCACCGCCCTGCCCTGTGGGCGCGTTGCGCGCCGTCGGCATCAGCATGGGCAACAGCGCCAGCTGCAGCGCCTGCCAGGTGGCGGCGTCGGCGTGATCGCCCGTGGGGTTGCAGGGTTCGCACAGCCAGATCAGGGGCAGATCGGGCACAGGCCCCGTGCCGGGCGAGCCCTGCCACGCCTGCACGGCGGCGATCAAGGCCGCCAGGTCGGCATAGGCCCGGGTGCGCAGGCCCAGCGCCTGGGCGGCGGCTTCGTATTCGCCATAGCCGGGGCGCGGCAGCCACACCTCTTGGACACCTGAGAGGCGCAAGGCCAGGCTCAGGCGACGGATGGCCTCGGCATTGCCCGCCGTGGGGCAGACGCGATCAGGGGCCACACCCAGGTGCCGCGCCACCTCAGCCCGCAAGGCCGCATAGCTGGGCTCGGGGTAGGCGCAGCGATCGGCCCGCTGCACCGCATCCTGCACAGCAGGCAGTGGCCCCAGCGCGTTGGCGTTGGTCGAGAAATCCCAGCGCACGGCCGGGCCCAGGTCGGTGCCGCCGTGTTCAAGCATGGCCGGCTCCGGCATGCAAGGCCGCCCGCATCCACAGCGCGGCCAGTGCGCCCAGGCACAGGGCCAGGCCCAGGCCCGCCACCGCGATGCCCACACCCCGACCAGACCAGGCCAGCGCCTGCTGCACATCGGCCGATCCAGCCGCACGGCCAGCGCCATGCAAGGTGTACACGCCAGGCTTGCGCAGGCACACGCCCAGCAACAAGGCCATGGCGCCCATGGGCCAGCCGCCATTGGGCGATGGGGTGTGCGCGGCCTCGTGGCGCAAGCGCTGCCAGCCCGGCCAGCGGCCTGCGGCCACACACAGCGCCAATGCCGTCAGCCGGGCCGGCAGCCACGACAGCAGGTCGTCGGTGCGCGCGGCCCACCAGCCCATGGCCTCGCGGTGATCGCGGTAGCCCCACATGGCATCGGCGGTGTTGGCATAGCGGTAGAGCGCGGCGGCCGGCAAGCCGCCCAGCACAAACCAGAACAAGGGGGCCACCACCGAGTCGTTGAGGTTCTCAGCCAGGGTTTCGATCGCGCTTTCGCGCACCGCCGTCTCGTCGAGCTGGCGCACATCGCGGCTGACCAGCCGAGCCAGCTGCTGCTGCCCCGCCTGCAGCGATCGGCCCAACGCCACGTCCACCGCCTGCACCTCGTCGTGCAGCATGCGCCAGGCCATCAGCGGCTTGAGCAACAGGCCCATCAAAACGGCCTGGCCGATCAGGTAGAAGGCCCAGCCTGCCAGGCCGGGTGCTGGCGCCCCCTCGGGCAGCAGCCACACGGCCATGCCGGCCGTGACGGCGATCTCCAGCATCAGCGCCACGGCCATCACCAGCACGGCCCCCAGCCACCACACCAGCACACCGCCGATGCGGGCCAGCGGCGCCGGCAAGGCCCACAGGCGGGGCCCGAAGGCCCCCAGAAAGCGGCCCATGGCCACCACCGGGTGGGCCCAGCTTGGCGGCTCACCCCACAGGCGATCGACCGCGCAGGCCACGCCCATGGCCAGCACCACGGACAGCGCCCACCACCAGGCGGAGGGCGTGGTCAGGATGGGGCTCAGGGCGGTGTCCATGGGGGATGAGGGCTCAGTCTTCGATGCCGCGCTGGGCGGGCACACCGGCGTTGTAGTGGTGCTTGATGAGCTTCATCTCGGTCACCGTGTCGGCCAGGTCCACCAGCTCTTGTGGTGCGCCGCGCCCGGTCAGCACCACGTTCACATGCGATGGCCGCTTGCTCAGCACATCGAGCACGGCCTCCAGACTCAGCCAGCCGTAGCGCAGCGGGTAGGTGATCTCGTCGAGCACCACCATGAAGTGCTCGCCTGCGGTGATGGTGGCGGCGGCGCGCGCCCAGCCGTCGCGGGCCAGTTGGGCGGAGTGATCCAGATCCTTGCTCTTCCAGCTGAAGCCGTCGCCCAGGCCTTCGATGGGCACGCCCAGTTGCTCGAACATGCGGTGCTCGCCAAAGCGGGCCGAGGGCACCTTCATGAACTGGTAGATCTTGACGGCCTTGCCGCGGCCGTGGGCACGCAGGGCCAGGCCAAAGGCGGCCGTGCTCTTGCCCTTGCCGTCTCCGGTGTGGATCAGGATCAGGCCACGGCGGGGGCCGTCGGGTTTTTCGACCTGGCGGTCAACAGGGGGCTTTTCGATGTCCATGGTGGGCGTCTGGGTGGATCAGGTTCAGGGGCGGAACAGGGCTGCAATGGCAGCAGGGTTCGATGGGAAGTACAGGTGCAGAAAGGAGGCATGCAGCCGCCCTTGCCGCCAGATGGCCTCGGGCTGGCCGTGGTGGCGCTGGGCCTGGGTCTGGCCCACCGGGGTGGCGGGCGAGCTCATGCGGGCATGGTGGAAAGTGTGGCCACGCACCTCGCCTTCGGGCAGCGCGGCGCCGTGCATCCCCAGGTTGACCAGGCGCTTCTGCATGTCGGCTTCACCGCGCAACAGGCCCCACATGGCCGCGCGCTGGCCGTCGAGGCCGGTGAGGCCATCGATCAGGGCCAACATGCCGCCGCACTCGGCCACGATGGGCTTGCCCGCTTCATGGTGGGCGTGAAGGGCCTGGCGCATGCCGGTGTTGGCCGACAGGGCGCCCAGGTGCAGCTCGGGGTAACCGCCGGGCAGGTACAGCGCATCCACCGCCGGCAGTTGGGTGTCCTGCAAGGGCGAGAAGAAGCTCAACTCGGCGCCCATGGCGCGCAGCGCGTCCACATTGGCCGGGTACATAAAGGCAAAGGCGGCATCGCGTGCCACGCCAATGCGCACGCCCTGCAAGGCCCCGGCAGGCACCTGCTGCGCGGCCGGCAGCTCCACCGCGTGGAAGGCCACGGGCGCGGGCATCTCGGGGTTCAGGCGGCCCAGGGCTTCGGCGGCCTTGTCCAGGCGGGCGTCCACATCGGCCACCTCGTCGGCCTGTACCAGGCCCAGGTGGCGCGAAGGCATGCCAAAGGCCTCGTCACGCGGCAAGGCACCGAACCAGCGCATGCCTGGGGGCAGGCTTTCGCGCAGCATGGCGGCGTGGCTTTCGCTGCCCACGCGGTTGGCCAGCACACCGGCCATCTGCAGGCCCGGCCGGTAGCTGGCCAGGCCCAGCGCGATCGCACCAAAGGTCTGGGCCATCGACGAGCCATCGATCACGGCCATCACCGGCAGGCCCAGGCGCGTGGCCAGCTCGGCGCTGGACGCACTGCCATCGTGCAGCCCCATCACGCCCTCCACCAGGATGAGGTCGGCCTCTTGTGCGGCCTCCCACAACATCTGGCGGCAATGGGCTTCGCCGCCCATCCACAGGTCCAGCTGGTAGACGGGCTGGCCACTGGCGCGGGCCAGCAGCATCGGGTCCAGGAAATCAGGGCCGGTCTTGAACACCCTGACGCGGCGCCCCTGCTGCACATGCCAGCGCGCCAGCGCGGCCGTGGCCGTGGTCTTGCCCTGGCCCGAGGCGGGTGCGCTCACGAGCAAGGCGGGGCAATGGACGGTGGCGTTCATGTCGAGGATCCTGTTGTGGGGGAGTGTGAGGCCGCACTGTGGGGCAAGGCCACCCACTGGTCTTCGACGCGGGCCAGGCGGATGCGGCCATCGAACACGTCCACCAGGGCCGCGTGCGCCGCCGGGTGATCGGTGGGGCCGTGGTGGGTGACGCGGCCCTTGCGCATCACCACGATGTCGTCGGCGTGCAGGGCCATGTTCAGCTCGTGCAACACGCTGACCACGGTGACGCCCTGCCCCAGCTGCGCCCGCACGATGTCCAGCCAGTCGGCCTGGTGAGGGGGATCGAGGTGGGCCAGGGGTTCGTCCATCAGCAGCACGCGGGCCTGCACCGCCAGCGCACGGGCCAGCAGCACGCGCTGGCGCTCGCCGCCCGAGAGCTGCCCCATGGGCTTGCAGCGCCAATCCCAGCAGTGGGTGAGCTGCATGGCCTGCTGCACGGCGGCCTGGTCCTGGGGCCCGGGGGAGGCCAGCCAGGCCTGGTGGGGCAGGCGGCCCAGCATGACCACGTCCTGGGCGCGCAGGTCTTGCGCACCGGGCTCGGTCTGGCCCAGCCACGACAGCTCGCAGGCGCGGGCCTTGGCTGGCCACTGGGCCAGCGGGCGATCGTTCAGGCGCACCTCGCCGTCGAAGGGCTGCAGGCCGGCCAGGGCGCGCAACAGCGTGGACTTGCCCGCGCCATTGGGGCCGACGATGGCCGTCCAGCGCCCGCGCGCGAGCTGCAGGCGGATGTCGTGCAGCACGGCAAAGCCTTGCAAGGCCAGCGTGTGGATGTGGGCGTGCAGGGCCATGGTTCAGGCCCCCGTGCGGTGCATGCGCCACAGCAGGTAGGCCCCGCCGATGACGGCCGTGAGCACGCCCACGGGCAGCTCCTGGGGGGCCCACAGCCAGCGGGCGATCACGTCGGCGCCCAGCAGCAAGAGGCCGCCAGCCAGGGCCGACAGCAGCAGCACCGGCCCATGGGTGCCGGCCACCCGGCTGCGCACCAGGTGGGGCGCGGCCAGGCCCACGAAAGAAATCAGGCCGGCCTGCGCCACGGCGGTGCCGGTGGCCAGCGCAAGCACGGCCACCAGTGCGGCGCGCATCGGCGCCAGCGGCAGGCCCAGGCTGCGTGCGGTGGATTCGCCC
>JACCDU010477461.1_pt1 | contig 9993 bp, 15 predicted proteins | sample 7446081 | NCBI WGS metagenome assembly JACCDU01 (sample SAMN15323447, study PRJNA562643) | freshwater metagenome | isolation source: river surface water | place: USA:Blue River Watershed | collected 2017-08-17
CTACCACAGTGGTTGTATGAAAAAGGTCTACGTGTTCATCAATCAAACTTGTGTTCAGAAATTATTTTACCAACCAACGAAGAACGCACGGCTGTTTGCTGCTTGTCTTCTCTAAACCTTGAATACTATGATGAGTGGAAAAACGATCCTCTTTTCCTTCGTGATGTTGCAGAAATGCTTGACAATGTTCTTCAGTATTTTATTGATAATGCACCTGCCACCATCGAAAGAGCGAAGTTCTCCGCAATGCGTGAACGATCAATCGGTATCGGTGCGTTGGGTTGGCATGCCTACTTGCAAAAGAACAGCATCCCTTGGGAATCAAGCCTAGCAACTGGTAAAAATAAACAAATCTTCGCACATGTAAGAGGAAAACTAGATGTTGCAAATAAAGAATTGGGATCTGAGCGTGGTGAAGCTCCTGATGCAGTTGGTACTGGGAATCGCTTTAGTCATCTTATGGCTATTGCTCCCAATGCTTCTTCTTCCATTCTCATGGGGAATACTAGTCCTAGCATTGAACCTTATCGTGCCAACGCTTATCGCCAGGACACTCTATCGGGTTCTCACTTAAACAAGAACCGTTACCTTGATCTGATTATCAAACAGGAGGCGAAGCACCATAAAGAGGGTTGGTATGAAGAAACATGGAGTTCTATTATTGCGAATGATGGTTCGGTTCAGCACTTGGATTGGATGGAAGAATGGACAAAGGATGTTTTCAAGACGTCTATGGAAATTGACCAGCGTTGGGTCGTCCAACATGCCGCAGACAGGCAAGTATATATAGACCAAGCGCAGTCATTAAACGTCTTCTTCAGACCTGACTCGCATATCAAGTATATCCACGCTGTACACTTTATGGCATGGAAAGAAAAACTAAAGACTATGTACTATTGTCGTTCCGACAAAATCGCAAAAGCAGATAAAGTCGCAAAACGCATTGAGCGTGAAGTTATTAAAGAAATCGACTTAACTGCTATGACTGGTGATGAATCTGTTTGTTTAGCATGCGAAGGCTGATGGAAAATCAAAGTAGTAAAGTAGAAAAGCATAGCCCATTCATTTGGTGGGCTATGCGTATCATGGAAATGATAACCTGCGTTCATATTATCGCAGGTGTCTGGAGGCACTGGTAAATGGACGCATACGACATCGCTAATAAAATACAAAAGTATTGGGCAGCATTATACCCAAAGAATAGCGGAGAGATTCATAAAACTCTTAAGAAAGTTAGGGTTGTAGTTAATACACCTGACGGTTATCGCGAAGTCGTTGGTGTTCATATCCAAGAGGATATGATTGAATTAGAAATGGACAAAGAATAATGATTAAAAAAGCACATAGAATTACAGACGATCGTAATCACTTTAAACCCTTCAATTATCCATGGGCATACGATGCTTGGTTGAAGCACGAACAGGCTCACTGGTTACACACTGAAGTACCAATGCTTGAAGATGTTAAGGATTGGAAGAAGAAGTTGACTGCTGAAGAGAAAGCATTCTTAACTAATATCTTCCGCTTCTTCACTCAAGGAGATATTGACGTTGCTGGTGGTTATGTGAAGAACTATCTACCATACTTCAAGCAACCTGAAGTTCGTATGATGTTGTTAGGTTTCGCTGCACGTGAAGCACTACACGTTGCTGCTTACAGTCACCTGATTGAAACATTGGGTCTTCCTGAGACCACGTACAATCAGTTTCTTGAATATCAGGAAATGAAAGACAAGCACGATTATGTACTCGACATCAGTTCGAAGAATGGTGATGCAGCATCGACTGCGACACACATCGCTGTCTTCTCTGCTTTTACAGAGGGTATGCAGCTTTTTAGTTCTTTTATTATGTTGCTTAATTTTCCTCGTCATGGGTTGATGAAGGGTATGGGTCAAATCGTTACTTGGTCTATCGTTGACGAAACGATGCATGCTGAGAACATGATCCAACTATTTAAGACATATATCAAAGAAAACCCAGAGATTTGGAATGATGAATTAAAAGGACGTATCTACTCTATCGCTGAAAAGATGGTTGAACTGGAAGATAAGTTCATTGACCTCTGCGGTGAAGCACGTGAGTTGAAGAAAGAAGATGTAAAGCAATACATTCGTTATATTGCCGATCGTCGTTTAATTTCCATGGGTCTTAAGGGTATCTTTAAAGTTAAGAGAAATCCACTACCATGGGTTGAGGAAATGATTAACGCACCTGTTCACGGTAACTTCTTTGAGAACCGTGTTACTGATTATGCTAAAGGTGCACTGACTGGTTCTTGGAGTGATGTATGGGCATGATTGAAGAATTAAACGAACGGATTGAAACACAAACACCTTCGTTTATTTACAGAGCAATTCAACCCACATTTACTTGGGAAACTGTTGTGGGTTATCTACAACACTGCGCTGATAATGATTTTGGTGAACCAGTTGATATTCTGCAATATAAATTACCAATGGCGGAACAGATTGATTCTATTCTACCAGTCAAAGAATACCTCAATGAAAACTTAAAAGTTGAGGTTCTTGGCGCAGACTTATACGCAACCTTTGCCACAAAGGGTAACTGTAAGTATAAAGGTAAGAACGATGTATTACTTTGGAATGTGTTAGGAACAAGTGAGCTCAAACTAGAAGATAACGAGCGAAGTGTTAAGCAGGGTGACTTAATGTATATTCCAGCTAACACTGAATACACTTTTAAAGCAAATGAAGCTAGAGCCTATGTAGTCTTTAGTATTCAGAGATAGGAGATGTAATGGCAACAAAGCATTTTGAATGCCAAGAATGCGGGGCATATGGTAAGATTATCCTCAAGTCAGAAGAAAGACTAGAAGATATTGTTTACTGCCCTGTTTGCTCAGCAGACATTTACGAAGAAGACGACGAAGACCACGAAGAATAAATAGTTTCTTTACGAACTATTTTATTCAATGTGGTTTTATAATAACGAAGAAATTACTGAGTTACCTGAAGACTGTGTGGGGTTTGTATATCTTATTACAAACCTCACCAGCAATCGCAAATATATTGGTAAGAAACTTGCCAAGTTCAGCAAGACCTCTTATAAGACCGTCACTCTAAAGAACGGCACTAAGAAGAAAAAGAAGATCAAGTCAAAGATAGACTCTGATTGGCTAGACTATTACGGATCTAGTATAGAACTAAATAAAGATGTAGAGATCCTTGGGAAGGATAACTTCCGCAGGGAGATTTTGTTTTTCTGTAAATCAAAGGCAGAATGTTCTTACATCGAAGCCCGAGAGCAATTTACAAGGAGAGTGTTGGAGACTACTGACTATTACAACGGGCAGATTAGCGTCCGAGTTCACGGTTCCCATATCTTAAACAAATTATGACATATCTATTATTCGCAACGGCATTAGGTTTATCTGCTGTCGCTGCTTACTATTCGATTATGGGTTTGGTTGCTATTTTCGCAGCTGCGGCTACACCCATCTTTATTATGGGTTCACTACTGGAAGTTTCAAAACTTGTGGTAGCATCATGGCTTTATCGTTCTTGGAAAGAAATTCCCAAGTTGATGAAGACTTATTTTACAACAGCGTTAGTCATCTTAATGATGCTAACATCAATGGGTATCTTTGGCTTTCTATCAAAGGCACACTTAGACCAAGCAGTTCCTACTGGAGATGTAGCGGCAAAGTTATCTTTGATAGATGAAAAGATCAAATCTGAAAAGGACAATTTAAATGCAAGTCGTCAAGAACTTAATCAACTGGATGCGCAAGTTAATCAAACCCTCAGTCGAACAACCGACGCCAGTGGAGCAGAAAGAAGTATCGCCATCCGTAGAGGACAGCAAAAAGACAGAGCCAGAATCCTTAACGAAATCGGAACCACGCAAACCAAGATCGCAAAGCTCCAAGAAGAGCGTGCCCCAATCGCAACCGAAGTCCGTAAAGTCGAAGCCGAAGTCGGACCAATCAAGTACATCGCGCAACTCATCTACGGTCAAGAAGCGCAAGACGCAGACTTCCTCGAAAAAGCAGTCCGCATCGTAATCTTAATGATTGTTGCGGTATTTGACCCGTTGGCTGTTCTTTTATTGGTAGCAGCCAACTGGCAAATGCGTAAAGAAGGTTCTGCGTGGGATACATTCTTCAATAAGAAACCTGTTGAAGAATCATATAAACCAGACGCTTGGGTTGCTGATGTAACTTTACCAGATGATGTAAAAATACCTGAACCTGAGACTAAAGTTATTGAACCTGAGGACGATCTAGTATTTGAGGAAGAAATCAAATACGAACCCAAAAAGGGTTGGGAACCTGAACTATATGACCGTGTCAAACCAAAGGAAAAAGAACTTGGTAGATACGAAACTGAACTTCTTGAAGAACAGAAGAAGCGTAAAGTTCAATCTTTCTTAGGAAAGGTTGGGGAAATAGAACAAGAAGTAGACAAACTTAACAAAAAATGAAATACGAATGTAAAGTGTGTGGAGCAGGAAACCACACAAAATTATTCTGCAGAGAGTGCAACAAACCTGTAAATAGCTAAATATAATAGAAGTGAGCAGTACCTGTCTGATAACTATAATAATAAAAGGACAACAAAATGACCAAAAAGATCGCAGCAGCGGTGCTTTTTGTCATGGCTTTATCATCTGCGGTAGCTGAACCTATCGTAACTGACTCGACTAGTAGATCTTATTCAGAAACTACTTCAAACAGCACCACAACAGTTAAGTCTCCACCACCAACTGCGGTGGCACCTGCCATCACAACTATCAACAATGATGTTTGCGCAACTGCAGCATCGGGTGCAGTTCAAACACAAATCCTCGGTATCTCTTTAGGTACTACAGTTCGCGATATGAATTGCGAACGAATCAAACTTTCTAAGAACCTATACGATATGGGTATGAAGGTTGCAGCAGTGGCAACTCTTTGCCAAGACGACCGTGTTTTCCAAGCTATGATCGATGCAGGTACACCATGCCCAGTGCAAGGTAAGATCGGCGAATCTGCTAAAGAAATCTGGAAAGCAAAGGGTCGTATCAAAGAGGACGACGTTGTTGTTCAAACCAAAGAAAAGGCTAAAGAGCAGCCTATTAGAGACTCTGGCGAAGAGAAGAAATGAAAAAGTTTCTAGTAGCATTAGTTCTACTAGGCACTTCTTTATTCTCTAATGCTGAAATAGTTACGCTGCCTATCCCTGGTGCCCCTGGTTTATCAATAACTGCGGGAACGGGGGTCAACGCACTTCCACTTACTGATATAAGAACAAACCCAGCAGCCACAAATGTGACTATGGGTGACGACGAGGTTAGAAACGTTCCACTTGGTTTCAACTTCCCGTTCTGGGGTCAGACTTTCACTAATTCATGGATGTCATCTAATGGGTTCGTGGCATTCCAACCTTCACTTAATAATGGTTGCTGTTCTGGTGTTGATTTAACCACAACTACAAATTCAGCATACAATTATACGATCTATGGTGTACATAGCGATCTATATGCACACCCAGGAGTCGGAAGTAATTGGTATCTTAGAGAAACAAACTCCATGACTTATGGATGGTATAATGTTAGTCAGTGTTGTAATGCAAATGGTGGTAATAGTTTTGAGATTAAGATTAACTCAGCAGGTGTAGTTGACACACGAATCGCTGGTGCACTAGTACAGTGGAATGCTGTAACATCAGGTATGACTGGTGATTTATCAAGAGGTGAATACTTCCAAGCATATCACGGTCAGGGAATCAACATTCCTTTGGGGTCTGGTGGTGTAAGTTGGAATACTAATGGTGGGTTTACAGGTACAGATATTTGCGTAACTAACCCTCTATCTTCACCGACATGCCCAAACTACTTTACTGCTCAGTGTACAGTTAGCGCATTATATAACCCGTCTTGTCCAGGATATGCCTCTGCATATTTTACACAACAGTGTTCTTTAAATTCACTGTATGATGTAAACTGCCCAGGATATGCTGCAGCATATCTATCTTACCAATGTTCTATTAACCCACTGTACTCAACTACATGCGAAGGATATGAAAGTGCGTACTTCAATCAGCAATGCTCAGAGAATGCATTATACAACTCTCGTTGTCCAGGATATGATCAAGCGTATCTCACACAACAATGCTCTATTAATCCACTTTACTCAACAACTTGTTCTGGTTATGCTGCTGCCTACTTTAGTCAACAATGCCGACTAAACGGCTTGTACGACAGACAGTGTCCAAACTACTCTGAAGCATATGCTACTAAGATGCTTCTGGAGCAACAGGGAACTGCTACTATTGTAGCAACGGCAGGTTCTATCGCTGCCGCAGCACCTCAACAACAAGCAGCTCCAGATTCTTCTGGTGAGGTTAAAGTTGCCGTTGTGGCTGATCAAAATGTGAATAATGTTATTACTAATACTGCCACTTCAGCTTCTCCCGCTCAAGCTGCAACTGCCACTGTACCTTTAGTACAAGCACCACCTCCACCTGCTCCTACACCACAACCAGAAAGAAAACCTGAAGGTGGTCCTCAACAGGCTGGTGGTCCACCACAAGGGCAACAACCACAGGGTGGCGAGAAACCTCAACCAACTGCTCGTCAAGCACTAGCTGAACGTAGAATGGAAGCTGCTAAAAGAGAAGCTGTAGAAAAAGGTAAGAACCTTGCTAATGAGATGGGTAAGGTTGCTGATATGGAAGCACAGAAGCAAGTACAGAATGTTGTTATTGCGGCAATGGGGTTCACGCCAGGGTTTGACGCTTACAGCACCGTTGTTATGAGAGACGTGGTTGGATATAAACCTTTCACCGTTTACGCCAATCAAACTAACGTGGATAACAGACGATTAGGAAGAGGTCTATATGGACCATCCGATAGATTACATAATGAACTCGTAGAATCACAATATAACAGAGGAAATTAAAATGACAGAAGAAATCAAAGACGTCAACAAGAAGATTGATGACGCAGAAGCTGCTGTGAAGAAGTATGCTAGTAAAGATACTGTTATCAGCATTGGTGGCTATGAGTTTACACCTGCTAAACTTATGGTTGCTTTCACCCTTGTATCTTCAATCCTTGGTGGATTGTATGGTACGTTTGAGGTTTATAAAGACTATCAATCAATGAAGAAGCGTATCGCTGAATACGTTGCACCTGACCTATCAGAGCTACAAGCTAAGATGGATATCGTTGTGGAAAAGTCAGAGAAGTCTGTTCAATATACACAAGATATTAAGAACGACCTAAAGAGCGACATTCGTCGTTTGGAAGGTATCGTTGATAGTGTAGAGCGTTCTACAAAACAGTCTCAACGTGAACTTGAGAGCGATATGAAGATTCTTAGAAAAGAAACTGAGGTTGGAATTAAAGAGGCTAACTCTAACGTGGATCGAAAGATTCAGAAAGCGTTGGATAATCCTCTAGCGAAATAAGAAAAGGGAGCTAACGCTCCCTTTCTTTTTACTTCTTAGGAACTTCGGTTCCTTCAAGTTTTTTGTGCTTCTTAATTTCTTTACACTCTTGTTTCACTTTCCCAGTTTTTGGGTCTTTGACGTCAATACAAACCTTTTCTTTCTCAGCAGAGTAAGCAACTTCTGCGCCTACAACTCCCCAGATTAAAACGTTTGCAAGCACGAGTGCTTTAGCTAGTTTACTCATTTGGTTTCTCCTTCTTTGCGAATTTTTCGGAAGCAGTGAAACCCAGTCCAGCGATCACTAAGTAGATGACTGAATCGAATAGGGTTTCATTTGCTTTATAGATTGTGAATTGATCAGCAACGAACGCAATAGCCACGAGAATGAATGCAAGTAGAGTAACAATGCGTTTGCTACTCCACGAATTATCGTGACCATCTTGTAACATGCTTTTCCAAAAAGACATTTTTAAATCTCTGGATGATCAGGTTGCGCAGGCATTGGTTTACCAGTTGAGCTCACCATCACTTGTGGAATGAAGTTTGCAGGTGGTGCCTGAAACACTGGTTGAACAACTACTGGAGCTGGTGGTGGCGGAGGTGCCGTCATCATCTTTTTAGTTGCTTCAAAATTATCAGCAGCCATCTTCTGTGCTTCTAACATAGCTTTCTGGTCTTCTGGTTTAGTACCAGCTAACATGATACCTGATAGAGTACCAGTTAAGAAAGTGGCAATGGGTACAATCAGTTCAAAGAACTTTTGGTCGATTGGGCTGATAGCGTTCAACGGTTGAGTAACGAAAATCAAAGAATACAATACAACGAACACAATACCGAATAGTGTAAGTGATAAGCAGATACCGATGAAGAACTTCAGGCGAGCCATCAGTTGGTCTTCGGTATAAACGAATGTATCTTTACTTTCCACAGTTTGCTCCTTGAGAAGATCCTGCAGGAGTTGGCGCAGGTAATACTTGAGTTTTGATATCATCTTTTGGTGGTCCTAATCGTGGGTCACGTTGACCTTTAAAGATGTGCTCTGGGCAGCTACGGGTCACATCACATAAAGGCATTTTACAGAAATCTTTATCCCAGTTAGCTGGGTCTTGGCATGGATAGCGAAATTGCTCTTTACTGCACATGGCTAAACCAAGTGGTAGCAGCAAAAGCAACAACAACCATCTAACTAACTTGCGGTCATTCATTAGTGCGCTCCCATAACATGAAGAGCGTGTTCGTAGTGCTTGATGCGATCCTCAAGACCAATAAACCCACCATTGATTGCTTTAGTTAATCCTTTGATGTCGCCAACGTCAGCAAAACGGTTTAGGTTGTTCGTCTCCCAGAACCAGCATGCAGATTGTGCAGCACCTTCAAAGGTTTGTAAATATTCAGCAGCTTCTTCTACTGGAATCCCTAATGAAGCAGCGAACCAAGAATAATTTGACTTACCAGTTAGCTGGATAAGTCCGCGACCGCAGTAACGATAACCGTCGCCTGTTTCTGGACCACCGTTGCCCATACGATTTGCATAAACAAGGTTAGCAATTGCTTCTTGCTTATTTGGCTTTGCAGCATATTCTGCAGCCATAGCGTCCGTTGGGAAATACTTCGGGAAAATCTTTCTTAAAGTTGCAGCCTTGTAGTTCAAGTTTTCCTTAAGAACCATAAATCCACCTGACTCGTGAGCACATTGAGCGATAAAAGCTGCAATTCTCTGAGGGGTGTTAATTTCATATTCTGGCAATAACTGCTCTAGAGCGTGGTGCCAGTGTTGCACATAAGGGTTCTTTGGAAGCAACTGTTTTAGTTGTTGTAATGTTAATTCCATCTCACCTTCCTATTAAAATGCACAAAAGTATGCATAGTTGTATTTAGTAAATACTTGACTTTTGGTTGACTCTACGATATAATTCCCGTGTCGGGTATGATGATTAGAACAATAAACTGCTTGACTTTAATTAGGTTCTACCGTATAATTAAACTATGGAAAGGGGAATGATATGGCAGAAGTTAAGCTAAATGGTCTCTTTAAGGTGGAAATCACCGAGTATGAACGTGGTTGGGGACAACGTGTTGACCCTAATGATACCAAGTTCTTTACAACCCGAGAGGAAGCAGAAAAGTATGCTGCTCATTGGGAAGAGGGTGGAAGTCCCGATTACTTTTGGAGAGCTAGAATCACAAAAGTTGACTAAATAGAAATGAACAGGTAGTCTGTTCGTATGTATTCTTAGGAGTTAAGAAAATGAAAACTGGTATTTTTATTGGGCGATTCCAGCCCGTTCACGAAGGTCATATCCATGCTCTTGGAGTGGCTGCTTCCCAAGTAGAGAAACTCTACATTCTAGTTGGTTCGGCTAATCAATGCCGTTCTATCCGCAACCCTTGGACGTTTACAGAACGCAAGCAGATGTTGCAGTTGAAACTACACGCTCAACGAATCACCAACTACGAAATTATCCCACTAAACGATTATCGCTATTCAAACACCCAATGGATGTCCGATGTACGTGCTACTATCGAACATTTTGAAATGGGTACACCGATCCTGTTCGGTCACATGAAAGATGGTAACGACTATCTCAAGTGGTTCC
>JACCDU010953480.1_pt1 | contig 9990 bp, 18 predicted proteins | sample 7446081 | NCBI WGS metagenome assembly JACCDU01 (sample SAMN15323447, study PRJNA562643) | freshwater metagenome | isolation source: river surface water | place: USA:Blue River Watershed | collected 2017-08-17
AACGACTCGGTCAGCGACCTTGTCCCAATCGACTGCCTCACGCAGTTCGTAGTCCCAGGCACGGTTACTGATTGCATCATCAACAGCGGAAGAGACGGTGTCATCTAGGTCGTTGTTGATTTCGTCGATGATTTCTTCCTTCATCTTTTCGATTGCGTCACTAGCAGTGGCGGTGTGCTCACGGATTAGTTCAAGCACTCGCTCTTCCGTGATGCATGGAGCGTGTGCGTTTGCGTTTGCGTCACCAACGATACTCTGTTTAGGAGTGAACACGATGTTGAGTTCGTGCGTGAGCAACATCTTGCGGATGCTGTCGTTGATTTGCATTTCTTGTTCGGTCATGGTTTTGTTTTTTGGTTGGGTTGGCTTCGCCCGCCTTCCCCACAGCGGGGTTGGTCGTGCTCGGCTATAACAATGATACCATGGTTCTACGAAAAGCAATGGAGCCACGGGGCGTATGCACGGGATGCATGCAGGTTTGACCCAATGGCAGTGCTGGTGGGGCTGACTTAGTTTTCTAAATCGCCTCTTCAGTAAAATTTTTGACAAAAATCTCTTTTACGGAAAATTATTTTGGCTCCTCTGGGAGGTCGATAATTTCGCCTTCAAGCATTTTGTTAAGATGTTCGTGTGAAATCTTGAGCCTGTTTTCGACAATTACGGTAGGCTGGTCTTGGAGGACGGCAATCTTGTCAATAAGGATAGCCAGCGAAACTGGCATCATGCCGATGGGGATGTCGTCAATCTCGTTATTGAGCCTGTTGGCTCCCTTCATGACAATCTTCTTGAACAGGTCGGCTGTCTGTCGCTTGTAATTGCCAATGTCGATGTCGTTGTCACCCATCTGCTGGCGTACAGCGACCACTGTATGGCTGGAGACCTTGACCTCTTCTTCAATCTCCTTCTGCGTGTGACCTTCCTTGGTCATCCATTCAATCTTTTCACGCTTCTCTGGGGCAAGTTTTTCTTGGTTGCCTTCCTTTGAATCGTTCTTGACACGCTCGTACTTGGACTCGTATTCCATTTAGACACATTATATGCACGACTTCCTAGGTCAAACAGAAACTTGGCTTGTTATTCCCCACGAGCCTCCGACTAGCACCCACCAAGCCGCCCTGCGGGTCTTGAAGTCTAGGACGGGCAAGATGTTCGTGGGTAAAATGAAGAACAGCAAGATTACGGCATGGATGCGTACCTTTGAGCCATGGGTAATTGAGGGCAAGCCAGAGAAGCCTATGGAGGGTGCTGTCAAGGTCTATATTAAGTTGTTTTACAGCCCGCCCAAGTATCTTTTACGAAAGATTCACAAGTGTAAAACGATTGTAAAAACGACCAAACCCGACTGCGACAATGCGGTGAAGGTAATTTTGGACTTGTTCACTAAAAACGGATACTGGCTTGACGACAGCCAAGTCTGGAGCATAACCATTGAGAAGTACTGGAGCATCGAGCCATCGGTGCAGGTACTGTTCACACAAACAAACACACAATGAAAACCGAAGTCCTAAACATCACGGAGAAGGCTTACCGCTCTCTCCCTTACCTAAACGCATCGAAGTTCAAGGCGTTCTTCACATCGCCCTTGCACTTCAAGAACCAAGAGCAACCAGACGAGACCGAGGACATGCGTATCGGCACTGCCGTGCATACCTTGGTGCTTGAACCTAACAACTTCCACAAGACGGTGGCCTTCGCCCCGCTTGGCTTGGACAGACGCAAGACTGCCGACAAGTTGGCTTGGGAGCAGTTCGTTGAAGCGAGCAACGGCAAGACCGTCTTGAAGGGCGAGTCTCGTGAGGTTGTGGAAGGATGCGTCAACGCCATCACCACGCACACCACGGCTCTGAACATTATCTCCAAGTGCGAGAAGGAGCAGGTCATTGTCAGCGAACTGGAGGGCGTGGAATGCAAGGGCAAACTCGACCTTGTGTGCGTCAAATGCGGTATCCTAGCGGACATCAAGACGACCCAGAACGGTGCTTCGATGCAGTCGTTTACCTACGAGATGCAGGACAGACGCTACTGGGTGCAGATGGCGTTCTATACCCTGCTGGCTGAAAAGATGTACGGCAAGCCGTTCCGTTTCCAGTTCATCGTGGTCGAGAAGAACCCTCCGTATGCGGTGGCTGTGGTGACCATCAGCGACACGCTCATGGAGGCTTGCAAGAAGAAGGTCTCCCTAGGTCTGGTGAACTTGAAGTTGTGCCTTGAGCATGACCAGTACGCTGGCATCTCTGACTACAGCATCGACACCCTTACCCTAAAGTAATGAATCCTAAGTTCACTGGTGTGTGGCTCCCGAGGGAAATTCTGGAGCACGAGAGCCTGTCCATTACCGCCAAGATTGCGTACGGCATCATTGACGGGCTGGACGGGGAGGACGGGTGCTATGCCTCTAACGGGTATCTGGCTCGCATCCTAGGCGTGTCCGAGCGACAGGTGAAGAACATCGTAGGCGACCTGCTGGAAGCGGGCGTAATCACCCGTGTGGTGCATGCCAATGCCCAAGGCTCTGTCCGCTACCTGCGGACGGTAGCCCGCCAAGCCCTGCTCAAGGCAGGGGAGGAAAAGAATTGCACGGTGGGAGGGAAGTCTGCTTCACCCGAGGGGGGAAATGAACTTCCCCCATATAGTAAAGAAGATAAAAAAGAGGATAAAGATACACATGTGCTTCCGTATGGAGATGCTTTTAAGCATGCTTGGGAGAAGTGGGTAGGATACCGCAAAGAGATTCGGAAGGCTATGAAGCCTACGACCATCAAGGAGCAACTGACCATGCTAGCCTCGTGGCAGAGCGAGGAGAAGGCTATTGCATCGATTAACAAAAGCATTGCATTCGGCTGGACGGGCATTTTTGTAGTGAACGACAACAACACCACGAACAAGAAACGCCTAACCTCACAAGACCACGCCAATGGCTTCTAAATGCATTCACTGTAAGTCGGACGCAGTCCCTGTATGGGACTCGTTGAGTCAAAAGTTCAAGCCCAATGTATCTGTGTGCTTGGACTGCTTCAACACGAAGGAGCACCACGAGTGGCCTTTCGTGTACAAGGATGTCTTCACCAAGAATAACTGGCAGTTCGTGCGACTGCACCCGAGCACTCCTAGTGCCTTCTGTGCCACCATCGATACGATGCTCGCTCCTGCCATGCAGAAGGCTTTGAACGACTACCGTGCTGACTCTGCTACCAGCGTCCTGCTTCATGGCGTGACGGGCACGGGAAAGACCCGTACGGCATGGCGTATGTTCAACATGGCTTGGCTGTCCATGTACCCCAAGCGATGCGAGTTCCTAACCATGCGTAAGTTGGAACAGAAAATCGAGCAGGGCTTTAAGGACGGCAACCACGGGGATGTCATCGACAACCTCATTAGTGCCACCGTCCTGTGCATCGATGACCTAGGCAAGGAGCGTCTAACGCCTCGCATGGAGACAGACCTGTTCGCCATCATTGACGAGCGTACCGCCAACCAGCGGGCTACCATCATCACCACGAACTATAACGGTACGGGTCTTAGCGATAGGTTCAACAACACCGAGACTGGTGTAGCCATCGTCCGCAGAATCAAAGACTACTTCAAAATCTATGGGGCTTCGTAATGTGGTATCCACGAGAATCCTATTCTACCTCGCTTCAGTATTGGTCGCAAATGCTGACCCTATTGACAAAACACTCGATTCGATATCGTTTGCAGAAACACGGGGGATACCGTCACTTGGCGATGCGGGGAGGAGCGTATCATCGTACCAAATCTGGCTACCCACATGGAACTATATCAACACCATCCGTGCGAAGTCTTCACTGCCGACATATGCGTACTCTACACAGCCACTGGAGACCGTGGCTAGAGCCATGGCGAGAACCTACTGTGAAACACTGTCTGACCAATATTACAAGTTACACGGAAAAAGACCTAGCCCAGAAGTGCTTTACCTCATGTACACCATGGGGTGGTCTGGAGCGAAACGCATCAATTTCTCTGTCCGACTCGCCCCGACAGTTAAGCAGAATGGCGTTGCAAGATTTGTAAAACACTACTATGGAAAATAAAGACAAGCAGTATTGGGAAAACAAATACCACTACATCAAACAACACTACGACATCAATGAAATGCAACTTGACGAAATGCTTTCGTGCATTAGTGACCTCGACAAGCGTCACGCTCACGCAACCAGAATTGCTTTTCGCAAGAAACTCGTTGACAAAGCGATGATGTCGGACAACTTTAACACTCCTTCCTCCCATGAATAATAATAACACCGAACAGTATGCCGTGATTAACGCTGACAAGTATGTCGTGCTTCCCGATGGTCGCATGGCTCGCTTGCTGAAGCCTATCAAGGTCGCAAAGTACAACTACTACACCTACCGCACCAACGATGGTAAGGTCAAGCGGGTCAATGTCGAAAGCGTTGACAGCGTCCGCAAGCCCTTCTCCGTCTCCAACTAATCTATGTCTACCGATATGTCGTTTGAAGACCGTCAAGCCGCCCTCTGCAAGTCCCTCGTGCTTGCTATTGCCGAACTGGAAGATGTCATTGCTGACTCTACCAATCCGTTTCACAAGAACGCTTACGCCAGCCTGTCTGCCCATCTCAAGGCTATCAAGCCTGTGTTCGCCAAGCATGGTCTTGCCGTAGTGCAATGCCCCATTGGCAACAGCGAGGCTGTTGGTGTCCGTACCATCGTCATCCATGCTGACGGTGGCTCCCTTGAAACTGACTGCCTCATTAAGCAGGATGACAAGATGGACGGGCAGAAGGCTGGTTCCATTATCTCGTACCTTCGGAGGTACTCGCTGGCCTCCGTGGCGGGCGTGGCTACCAATGATGACGATGGGCAAGCCGCCACTCCCGTGATGCCCACCTACACGAAGACCTTCAACAACCCTGCTCCTGCCCAGCAGACCTCCAGCGGTGAACCCAACTTCGACCTGCCTGTCCCGTTTGGCAAGAACAAGGGTACTACGCTGAACAACCTGCCGCTGGGTGACCTTCAGTACTGGGCTAACACTTGGGAGCCGAAGCCGTGGGAAAAGACTGGCAAGGTCAACCCCAAGGACTTGCTCCTTAAGAAGTCCGCACAGGCTCTGCTTGCACTTAAGTCGGCTTCCGAGCCGTCCGAGCAAGACCCCTACTAAGGTTTCTGCCCCGTAGTTCAACGGATAGAACACCCGCCTTCTAAGCGGGTTATCTTGGTTCGATTCCAAGCGGGGCAATTTCCAAATGTACAACAACAACAACCATAGGAGCAACACACTGCGGGCGTGTGCCATGATGCTTGGGATGGATACCCAAGACTTGGCTACCCTGCTTAACATCTATGAAAGCGAAAAGAAGCGTACTCAAAGCGGACTCCCGTCTAGCCTACTTAATTGGGTGGGCGAAGAGAAGCGGAAAGCAGAAATACATAATGCTGACTCTGAAAGAAGCGGAAGATATTCTGGCGTTTCTGCGGAAGGACATAACGGAGATGCCTACAAGCGTCCGACACAGAGACTAGACCACCTTATCGACTAATGAGACTAGAAGACGCATACAGACTGGCCCTCGCAAGAGGGCTTACTGCCAAACAGGCTGGAGCCGAATTCGGTGTGAACCATTCGTCTCTGGCTAAGATGAAGAATCGCTATGGCTTCCCAAGCCTTCTTTCCGAATACGAAGCACAGTCTATGGCTAGCATCGCCAAGATGAAGGACGAGGAAATCAAATCCTACATGAATGTTTTGAAGTCCAAGGGATACTTCGACCATCGAGACATCAAGTTGTGCCAAGAGGAGTTGGCTAAGCGGAAATGAAAATGAGCGAGCCTTTACGATATTTAGCCAAATGTCCTTGGTATTCCATTGAGTTACAGGCACATCCAAGGGGTGAGTTCGTGCTATACTCCGACTACGCCCGCCTAAAGGCCGAGGTCGAGCGGCTGACTGAAGCATGGGTCGATAAGAAGATGCAGGAAGATAGGGACGCTTTGCTTCAACAGGTCGAACGGCTGACCAAGGCTGGGGATTGGCTTGTTGAAGCAGTCCAGACTGATGATTGTTGGGAGAATTGGGATAAAGGAATTGCCAAATGGGAAGCCGCCAAGAAGGGAGGCCAGCCGTGAGCAAGCGTATTAAGTTTGTCGCTGTGGGGGACAACCACGGTGACATGATTGACAAGTCCGTAGCCAACGAACTGTTCAAGTTCATCAAAGAATTCCAGCCACAAGAGCGTATCCATCTTGGTGACTGCTTTGACTTCCGAAGCCTAAGACGGGGTGCTTCTGGCAAAGAGGAGAACGAGTCCCTTGCGTCCGATGTGCGGGCGGGAATGGACTTCATCTCCAGATACAAGCCTACGGTATTTCACTATGGAAACCATGAAGACAGACTCAGCCAAATCATCGAAAGTTCATCAAACGGACTCAAACAAGACTACTGCATGCAGTTGGATTCCGACATTCGGAACCATCTTAAAAGCAATGGTTGCCGTAAAATCTACGATTACCACGCTGATGAAGGCATTCATACCATGGGGCCAATCAAAACCTGTCATGGCTTTACCTGTGGGCCGTACGCAGTCGAAGAGCATGCCAGACACTATTGTGAACCCAAAGGTGCAGTCCTCATGGGGCACATTCACAGAATCGAACAAGTATGTGCTAGGAAGCACGGAGGGGCAGTGGGTTTCTCTGGAGGATGTCTGTGCCGCAAGGGAGATATGGGCTATGCGAAACACCGATTGGCAACAAGCCGATGGGGTAGCGGCTGGCTATATGGCTTTGTACAAGGAAATAACTGGAAAGTCTGGCAAGCACACAAAGTCGGAAAACGATTCATCTTTTCACACGCTGACCTATGATGAACAAGAAGCAGTTGGATGCCCTAGAGCGAATGGTAAGAAACGCCTATGTGGACGAAGTGCCAAAAGGCTGGATGACCGCAAGACAGTTCGCAAAGCAAAGAAGAAGAACCCTACAGCATACCCAAAGAATGCTCAACAGGGCACACGAAAGAAACCCAGAGAAAATCGATACTAAGTACTTCACCATCTCCACTGGCAAACGAACCTACCCTGTCCTTCATTACTATGTTAAAGCCTAGAAAAGTAAGCAAAGCAGAACTGAAAGAAAATGACGCTACTTATAAAGGATGCTCCCTTCTCGAGCCTAGACTCTGGCTTGACTCTGCTCTCATTGGCAAAGATGCAACTACTGGTGGAGCACTCTATGACTACGAAACGGTTATCGAGTGCTTCTGCCTCAAGGATGGCCTTACATATGGGCAAGCCTCAGAGATGGTTGACTACAACACCGAGAGGGCGATACCATATATGCCAGACCCGAAGCCAATCCTTGTGCGGGAATCTGAGACCGAGATGGAAGGGTTCTCCGACACCCCGTTTTGGGACGATGACGATGAGGAGTAGGTGGTGGGAATAGTGGTACTTGCCTCTACTAGCGGGTTAGTCGTAGGGGCAAGTACACTTCAAGAGGGCCAATCCCACAAACGCACAACAACCAACGCCACCCGCATTAGCCCGACTCGCCTTCGACTTTGACAGGCGTGGGCTGTTTGTCAAGTGGCTTGGTGTGCTTTTTAGCCAGCCACATACCATACACAACTCCAATCAAAAGCAAGACCATTATACCGTTTTGGAAAATGGGGTTCATCATGATGGTCGGCACGAAGATGGGAGCCATAATAAGCCCAAGCCCGATTCCACCGCAGATGGTAGCCGTAGCATACCTAGACACGAACACCATCCCTAGACAGGCCAGCAGGAAGAACGCACCTACCCATTTGCAGGTCTTAGTAATGTCGTTCAGCGTGTCTTGAATAGCCTTATCCTTGGCCTCCTGCTCCCGCTGTGCTTTTACTAAATCTAACTGTCTTTTTAGCGATTTATTCTCTGCATCTGTCGCTTCGACTTTTGCATATAGTCGGTTTGACTCTTCTTGCGTTTCTTTGGCTTTTGCTGACTCGACTGCCAGTGTTTTTGCATCTTTCAGTGCCTTTTGGTATTTTTCGATTTCTGTGACAGTCGGCTCCTTGATACCAGATAGCCTGTTATAGGTTAGCGTCAGAACGGCCTTAGGATTGCCTTCTGGGAGGGTTTGGCTGACAACCTTGATAGCACCAGCCGCTTCCCCTATCTCTGCCTCCAGCCAGTCAATGTATAAGTCTTTGTCGGTGTTCTCAACGACATCAACCTTGGTAACAGGTTTAACTTCTTCGATAGTAGTACAGCCATACTGAGCAAGAACCAGTACACATAGAATAAGTCTACTGTTCATTAGGAATCCATACTGGGCCTTTATCAGTATATACATAGCGACCTCTGCTTTGCATGTCCGAACCTTTTCCTAGGGGAAGAGTAGGCCCGACACCCATCTTCATTGGTGTGAATGGAACACCCCATTCAAGCACAGTCTTAGGAGCATCTTCAGCAATGCCTTTAAGATAAGCAAGAAGTCCAGCAGTTCCTGCTGTAACTTTAACAGTTTTACCTGCACCCTTTAATGCGGCTTGAGTTTCTGGCTGTGCAAGAACAGTCTTACCAATGTGCTTTAGGTTTTTTGCATGCTGTTTGACTGATGTTTCTGTAAATGGTTTTGTGTAATCAAACTTCCAATCCCAGTTTGGAGCACCACCTTCAAAACCTTTTAAAGCACTTTGCCACCCAGTGGTATATGCTTGTCCAACTCTAAGATGACGCTGGTTCTTTGGATTAATTCTATCAATAAACCTTGTCCCTTCTCTTGGGTCTAGTGTTCTATACCCACCATTTGAAACGCTTTCACCAGCAACAGGCCAAGGATTAGTAGCACCTCCTATTGCAATTTCTGGAACAGAATTTCCATACAAAGGATTGGTGTATGGATTAAATCTTGGAGTGGCTTCAACAAAAAAGTTGTTATTTCCAACCTGCGATTCGGGCCAGTGAAGCAGTTCTCGCATAAGAGACGGATTGTTCTGCAAATAAATTCCCTGTGGAGCACCTCTGGAAAAGTAAGCATGACCAGAAAATCCTCCAGAACCTCTAATAGCACCCTCTCTTAGGATTTGCTTATAAATATCCATGCCCAACTGACCTTTGTCTCCATATACTCTATAGAAAGATTCTGGGTTAATTTCTGTTCCCCAAAGTTTAGAATTAAGAGCAGGGTCAGAAGCAGATTTGTCTAAGAAAATTGCCATTACTTTAGAAATTTAGAAATTAATTTAGTGGTCGCAAACTCAAATAGTTCTGGAGCCAACGCCCCGCTGATGCTGAACATAACCGCCTTGTACATTGGGTCAATGTCGATTGGGTACAGGGCAAAGTAGGTAAGCACCCCCACGATACCGCCAGCCGTAATCTTCTTAGCCCACACCACCCAGTGGTGCTTCTGCGGGGACAGCATAAGCCTAGCCGCCGCACCCAGAGCACCAAGGATGGCTACAATCCATCCACCCTTGACAAACTCTGCGGCTACTTCCTGTAGGGAACGGTCACTCATTGAACATTCTGGACACAGCGTCCTCCTCGTTTTCATCGATGCCAGCAAGCACACCGCTGGGGAAGAAGGTCTTGAACCTAGTCTTCCAGCCCTTGGCATCACGGCTCTGCTCTCGCATGACTACCCATCCGTCTCTGTTTCTAAGGGCAGTCCAATCCTGCATGGCAGGTTCAACGCTAGTGCCATTATAGATGTCGCCCTCTTCAATGACCTGCATGACCACCTTATTGTCGATGCCTTCGGCTCTCTTGTCCTTTGCATCGGGCTGGTCGTGCTTAGTCACATTGGCAGTTTCAGAAATGATTTCGCTGGGCTTCGGTTCAGCAGTAGTGACATCGGCAATCTGCTGGCTCTCCAGTTCCAGACGGGCACGGTCAAGACGCTCTTGGGCGGCTTGCACCGCTGGGTCTTTGTACCACGAGCCATCCTTCTTGATATACTCTCCGCTGTTATGAAGCCTGTCCCATGTAGCGGTATTGGGATAGATAACAATCTGTCTCT